>ENA-ORDC01000051-ORDC01000051.1-marine-metagenome-genome-assembly--contig:-NODE-51-length-145869-cov-10.774130_pt1 | contig 145869 bp, 149 predicted proteins | sample MGYA00237783_ERZ508515 | MGnify/ENA primary metagenome ERZ508515 (study PRJEB26186, sample SAMN06268792) | marine metagenome | isolation source: Eden Landing Ponds, San Francisco, CA, USA | place... | reverse complement strand
GGCTGGGTGATGGAGGTCGTCGAGGCCGCACTCGACTCGCTGCTGGACCTGATCGAGTGGGCGGCCGGCCTCGGCGGGCCGGTGCTCGAACAGCTGGCCGACTGGTTCGCGAAGGGGGTCTCGAACGCCTTCGATTTCGTGCGTGACAAGGTGATCGTCCCGCTGCTCTCGGCGGCCAAACTCGGGCTGGTCGTGGCGCTGGCGTCGGTGAGTCTGCCCTTCCTCGTGCTCGCCTACGTCGTGCTGGGGTCGCTCGTCAACCCCGACGAGACGACCTACAAGCACTGGCCCGACGATCTGCGGACGTTCGAGTGCGAGCAGCGCGTCGAGATCCGCGAACTCTCGCCGCCGAGCGAGGACCGCGGGATCGTCGTCTTCAGCGACCTCCACATGGAGGACCAGGACGACATCGACGCCGGCCTGGGCCACTTCCACGAGAACGCCGTCCTCGTCGAGTCCGTGCTGACCGAGTACGCGAGCGACGAGTCGGCGGGCTACGACTGGACGGTCGTGTTCAACGGCGACAGCGAGGAGTTCTGGGTCGACAACGATCTCACGTCGAGCGAACCCGCCGACAAGGTCGACGAGATCGTCGCTACCCATCCTACGGTGCACGAGACCGTCTCCGAGGAGTTCTACACGTTCGAGTCGCCCCGACGATTCGTCAAGGTCCGCGGGAACCACGACGCGAGTTACAACGATCCCCACGTCGTCAACGCCTACGAGGACCACGGCTTCCCGGATCTGGAAGTCTACGACTACGTTACCACGCAATTCGACGGCGAGGACGTATTGATCACCCACGGCCACCAGTTCGACCCCTGGAACTGCGACCCGAACAACGACTTCGGGAAGTTCTCCAGCAACTTCGTCGCCGAGTCGATCGACGCGATCAGCGACACGCTGACCGACGTCTTCGGCGAGGACGCCAGCCTCGAGGGCGAGACCATCGAGGTGTTCGACCTGGAGATTCCGGTTCACGCTATCGCGCCGTACTACGACCCCGGCGAGTGGCGTCCCATGGTCGAGAACAGCGTCAAATCCCCCTCGATCGAGGCCGGCGCGATGTTTTCGGAGAGCGCGGTCGTCGAGACCATCCGCGAACTCGACGCGAGCATGATCATCGGCCACACGCACGGCCCGAAGGTCATGCGCGACAGCCAGGCCGGCGAGCGCTTCTACGTCAACAGCGGGACCGCAGGCTGGTGGGAGGACTGCGTCTGGACGGTCGAGATTACCGAAGAGAACGTGACGCTCAACGGCTTCACGCCCGATGGGTTGGGCGGCCACCAGCGCGAGTACGTCATCGCGCTCGACGATCCGACGGACGACGACTCCTTTGGCGCGGGCGACCCCGATCGGCTGGTCACGAATGGGACGTTCTGAGTCGGTCCTGCTGCTGGGGTTTTATCATCCCCGGTACGTCGAAGCGCTCCGTACGTGGGCCGACCGCCTGCGGGCGGCCGGCTGTTCGGTCACGGAGGGCTATCCGGATACCTGGTACCCCGAGGACGTCCTCGACGCCCTCGCGGCCCCGCGTGACCTGGTGGTCTACTTCGGCCACGGCGAGCCCGGTGCCTGGTCCGGGTTGGGTCGGATCGACGCCGCTACCGTCGCGAGTGTCGAGGGGGAGCCACACCGGATCGTCCTGAGTTGCTGCTGTAGCACGTTCGAGAAGAGTGCGGGGTGCGATGGGAGTCAGGAGGATACCGACGGCGCTGCGGGGGGCGGCGACGGTGAGCCACCGCGCTCGGTCGGCGCGGCGTTTCTCGGGAGCGGTCTCGCCGAGTCCGTCGTCGGGTACGACGATCGCATCCGCCACGACGACAACCGCGACGTGCTCGATCACCTTCTGGCCGGCTACCGGACGGCGATCCGTGACGGCGATGACGGGGCGAGCGCGCTCCTGGATCGAGCGCGTCGGGAACCGACGCTTCGCGTCGCCGGGCAACGCGACAAATGACCATCACACACATCGGCCAGGACCGGCGACTCTCGTGAGGCGTTACCACGAACCCCTGTCCGAGGGACGTAGCGAAGACCCCCTGTTTTCGAGTCCGTCCTGCCACAAGGGAGGGGGATTGGTACGCTTTCGTTCACTTTCACTCCGGTCTACGAACCCTTATGTATCCCCATCTCGTTGGCTGTGAGCGTGTGAGCCAGCCCTCTGAGCCGCGGGCTTCGACACGATATATACGGAATGTGACACAGGGTCGAATCGCAAACAATCGCGCAAGCCAAAGCGTTATGAGGCATCCAGACTAACAGGACTTCCACCATATATGATACAAACGAGAGCGAAAACGGCTGGACGGACGGGCGGATCGGCGGCCGCGTCGTGGGGGGCCGAGCAGTGAGCGACGCTGAACTCGCTGTCGACGAGGTGACCCTCCCGATCAAGCGGACCGAGGGCGACACCCTCGCCGACCGGCTGACCGACAACGCCTACCAGAATATTCTCCCGGCGCGCTACCTCCGGAAGGACGCCGACGGCGAACTCGTCGAGGGCCAGGAGGACCTCTTCGAGCGCGTCGCGAAGAACATCGCGCTGGCCGAGGCCGTCTACGAAGCACGAAACGAGGACGTCGAGATCACCGTCACGCCGGACCAGCTCAAACCTGACCATCCCCGGCGGGACGAACTCGCCGATGAAGTCTTCGGGAAGGGGACCGGTATCGAAGACGACGCTGAAACTACGCTGTCGGTCTACAACGTCAACAAGTTCGCCTACGAGACGGTCGTCCCCGAACTCCCCGCGGACGTCCGCGACCACGTCGAGGAGACCGCCGCGGAGTTCCAGGACCTGATGGAGACCCTCTCCTTTATGCCGAACTCGCCGACGCTGATGAACGCCGGCGACGAACTCCAGCAGCTTTCGGCGTGTTTCGTCGACAGTCCCGAGGACGACATCGATGACATTCATCAGACAGCGAAAGAAGCCGCACAGGTCTTTCAGTGTCTGACTGACGACACGAATGTCTACGTCGAGGGGAAAGGCGTCGTCTCCATCGCCGACGTCGAACCCGGAGACAGGATCGTACAGCGGGACGGTGACGACCACCAGGTACGGAACGTCGACGAAACCCACGCCTACGACGATTCACCGGTCAATCGAGTTGAAACGGAGGCTGGCGTGGAACTGACGGGAACGCCGAACCACAAGCTGCTCGTCGACGGGGACTGGACACGTATCGACGAGATCGAACCCGGAGACACGCTCTCGCTTCGACTCGATTGGATCGACGACGAGGACGCGACCACCGAACTCACGACCGTCGCCGGCGGTGCACAGTGGGCGGAGAACCGCACGGTTTCGAACGACGACATCCTCGAACTCTACGCCGATGGGCACAGCGACTACGAGATTGCTGACCGACTCGACAGTTCGGCCTCGACGATCCAGCGCCGCCGATCGCTCGAACTCGGACTAGATCCCAACGGCAGCGGTGGACGCCCCGGCGGAAACGTGAGTTTCGACGAGAGCGAGTTCGAAACGCTCTACGACGGCGGCCACTCCGACGGCGAGATCGCCCGAGAACTCGGTGTCTCGACCCGAAGTGTGGCCCGATATCGCCAGAACAATTCGCTCGACGCCAACGGCGAGGCCGTCAAGGTCGTCGAACAACCGACCGAACTCACGCCGGACCTGGCTGAGTTGGTGGGAATGTGGGTCGGCGACGGTTCGAAACACGAGGACGGGATTCGATTCCATCTCAACCGCGATGAGACGCTCGAACACGCCGACCGACTCGCCCGCGATCTCTTCGACGTCGGCCTCGACTGGCGCTGGGACGAGGGTTGTTACGAGGCCACCATACACAGTCACGAGGTCAAACGCTGGTGGCTGGCCAACTTCGGGGATGCAAAACCCGACGCGACGACGGCGTCCGTCCCCGAGTCCGTCTGGCGGGCCGACCGCGAGACGATCGGGGCCTTCCTCCGGGGACTGTTCTCGACCGACGGCAGCCTCCAGAAGGACGTGTATCCGCGGCTGTGGAGTTCTTCCGCGGAACTGATCGACGATGTCCAGCAGTTGCTCCTCGGACTCGGCGTCCCCGCGATCAAGTGGGAATATGACACAGAGGACCGTGACTACTTCAACGTCGGACCGACCGGCGAGCAGGGACTCGAACAGTTCCAGGAGCTGATCGGCTTCGTCGACTCCCGCTCGGAGACGATGGCCGAGACGCTCACATCAATCGACTCGGACGGACCGAGCGTCGGCACTCGCGACGGTTCAACGTGGCATGTCCCCGTCGACGCTGTCGAGGACGCGGGAACGGCCACCGTCTACGACGTGACTATCGCCGACAATCACGAGTACGTGGCGAGTTCGATCGTCTCGCACAACAGCGGTGGCGGCATGGGGTACGCATTCTGGCGATTACGTCCCTATGGAGATGCTGTCGGATCGACGGGAGGAATCGCATCTGGTCCGATCACGTTCATGCGAACCTACGACCAGATGTGCGAGACGATCGCCCAGGGCGGCGCGCGACGCGGTGCCCAGATGGGCGTCATGCGGGTCTCGCACCCGGACGTCATCCAGTTCATCCACGCCAAGAACAAGGACGTCTCCCTGGCGCGGACCCTCCGACTCAACGACCCGGACGACTTTACCCACAATTCGTTTGCAGACGCTTTAGAGGAGGCCCGCGAATTGATCGACGACGAAGGGCGGGTTCCCGAGCACCTCCGCAACGCCGTCGAGGGCCACCTCTCGAACTTCAACATCTCCGTCGGGATCACCGACGACTTCATGGACGCCCTCCAGAACGACGAGGAGTTCACGTTCACCAACCCACGGACCGGCGAACCCCACATCGTCACCGCCGAGACCAAGGAACTGTACGACATGTTCGGCCTCGGCGAGTACGTCGAGGTCGGCGAGGAACTGTCGATCCCGGCCGCCGAACTCTGGGACGACATCGTCGAGGGCGCTCACGAGAACGGCGAACCCGGCGTGATCTACCTCGAACGCGCGAACAAGGAACATTCCTTCGACGTGGAAGAAAATTCCGACCATAGAATACTTGCAACAAATCCCTGCGGCGAACAGCCGTTGGAGGAGTACGAGGCCTGTAACCTCGGTCACATCAACCTCTCGACGCTGGCGGCCGAGAACGCCCCCGACTGGCGGGTCTGGTCCGAGCGCCACGTCGACGAGTATGCGGACTTCGAGGCGGCAGTCGAGGCGTACCTCGAGGAAGCCATCGATATCGAGGAACTCGAGTACCGCATCGAGACGGCCACCCGGTTCCTCGAGAACGTCGTCACGATGTCCGATTTCCCGGTCGAGAAGATCGAGGAGAAGGTTCGGGACATGCGCAAGATTGGACTGGGAATCATGGGGCTGGCACAGCTGTTCATCCAGCTCGGCGTGAAGTACGGCAGCGACGAGGGCGACGCCATCGCCCGCCAGGTCATGCAGAAGATCAACCACGACTCCAAATGGGCGAGCCACGAACTCGCCGCGGAACGTGGCGTCTTCAACGACTGGGAGGATTCGAAGTACGCCGATCCCACCGAATACCGCGAATGGTTCGAACACTACGTCGGCGAGGACGCGGATGACTGGGCAGACGGGTTCCCGATCCGCAACCACAACACGACGACCATCGCGCCGACCGGCACGACATCGATGGTCGGCAACACGACCGGCGGGTGTGAGCCCGTCTACAACGTCGCCTACTACAAGAACGTCTCCGACGACGTCCAGGGCGACGAGATGCTGGTGGAGTTCGACGACTACTTCCTCCGCGTGCTGGAGGAGAACGGCATCGACGTCCAGTCCGTCAAGCAAGAGGCCCAGGAGCAGATGGCCGAAAACGAGTTCGACGGCGTCGAAGGGCTCTCGACAGTCCCGGACGCCATCGGCGAGTTGTTCGTCACGACCGGTGATCTCTCGCCCAACCAGCACGCTTCGATCCAGTGTGCGCTCCAGGACGGTGTCGACTCGGCCATCTCGAAGACCGTCAACGCACCCAACGACTCGACTGTCGAGGACGCCAAGGACGTCTTCGAGTACATCTACGAGCACGGCGGCAAGGGCGTCACCTACTACCGCGACGGCACCCGGAGCAAGCAGGTGCTGACGACGCGCGCGGACAACACCGACTTCGCCGACATGGACACAGAAGAGGTCATCACCCAGATCGAGGAGGTCTTCGGCGGCATCGAGGCCTTCCTCGAGGACGAGGACGTCAAAGCGGTCCTCGACGACGAGATCGAGCAACTCGTCGAGGTCGCCGACGGCGACTACGAGGAGTTCGCCAAGAAGCGACCGCGGCCGGACGTCCTCCACGGTGTGACTCAGCGCATCGACACCGGCTACGGGAAGCTCTACGTCAATATCAACGAGGACCCCGAGGCCGAGCGGCCCTTCGAGCTGTTCGCCAACATCGGCAATTCCGGCGGCTTCACGGCGTCGTTCACCGAGGCGCTCGCGAAGACCATCTCGACGGCGATGCGGGCGGGTGTCGACCCCGGCGAGATCGCCGACGAACTCCAGGGCATCCGCTCACCGAAGGTCGCCTGGGACAAGGGCGAGCAGATCCAGTCGATCCCGGACGCCATCGGCACCGCGATGCGTCGGTACCTTGACGGCGACATCGAGCGCGCCTACCCACAGCAACAGACGCTCGAAGAGACCGCCGACGAGGATCCAGAAGCCGCGGGCCACTCGACTGACGGCGGTGCGACAGCCGCACCGAGCGAACCGGCCGAGCCGGCCGGTGATCAGCAGGAACTCATCGAGAACGGCGAGAGCCCCGAGTGTCCCGAGTGCGGTTCGATGTCGCTGTATTACTCCGAAGGCTGCAAGACCTGCGAGTCCTGTGGCTGGTCTGAGTGTTGATCGCCCGCTGAACTGACTCGTCCCCCGCGGCGATCCGTCGGTTTCGTTTTTCCGCCTTCCGAACTGTCAAGCAGTGTGCTCACGAGAACAGCGCATGGAAGAGACTGGCGGCCGACCCTGTCCACGCTGCGGTCGCCCGCTATTCGAGCGTCACTGCAAGTACGTCTGTCCCGCCCACGGCGTCGTCTACGACTGTGCGGATACTTTTTATTGATAGGTACGCGACCGAACAGGCAGAACGGAAGCCGTCACTGCGAGCCGAAGGGGTCCGGGAACGCCACGCTGTCGTGGTCGGAGAGGTGACGAAGCGTTGGCCCCGCGAGGACGAGTACGCCGACCGCGGCGGCCCCGACGACCAGGGGGAGGCCACCGGCACTCCCCTCGACGGCGAGCGTGCGCATCGAACTCCCGGCGACGACGCCCGCGAGCACCCACGGAACCTGGCCCACGAGCGTCCCGGCAACGAACGACCCCGTCGAGACTGACGAGAGGCCGGCTCCATACGAGATCACGTCTGCCGGGAGAGGGAGAAGTCGAGCCGCCGCCACACCGCGGAACGCGCCGGTAGTCTCGACGACGCGCCTGCCGCGTTCGTGTAATCGGCCGAAGAGGCCCTGCTCGCGCGGCGCGTGTCGGGCGAGGAGATACGCCGGCAACGAGGTGCAAACAGCTCCGAAGAGACCGACGGGGAGGCCAAGCGGGACGCCGAGACCGTACCCGACGAGGATGGACACCGCCGAGATGGGCCACAGCACCAGCGGGCGGACGGCGTAGACGGCGAGCAGCACGGCGGCGAAGGCGAGTGGCGACCCGACCGCCGTCTCGACGACCGAGCGCAGGGCGTCGGGCGAACCCACCACGGCGACCGCGCCTGCGACGACGGCGACGCCAGCGATTGCGGCGAGTTGGCGTCTGACTGCCGGTTCCATTACCAGAGACAGGCGTCGGAGCGGGCAAACCTCTTGTGGTCCCATCTTTTTCGTCGTCGGGTGTCCTCGCTCACTTCGTTCGCTGCGGGCACCGCGTGGCGACTGCGAGGCGGCTTCACCGCCTCGATCGGAGACGGCAATGCCGTCTCCGTCGCCACGGCATTCGGTTGCGGGCCGTCGGCCCACAACCCGCTCCCGGCAAAAACATGGTCCACGCGAACGCAGTGAGTGTGGGCTCGGGAGCGCTTGCGCTCCCGGTGGTGAAAACGCCCGCCTCCGCCGTCTTCGACGGCTCCGGCGGTGAAACCCCTCGCTTCCCTCAGCGTACGTTCAACCCGATTTGCACTGGTAATCTATTCCGTTCGACACAGGCCCAACTAGAGACATCGCCAACGAAGGCCAACGATTCTTGGCGGCGGAGCACGAACGAGCGGTGTGGACGAGACGAACGACCCGGTGGAACTCGGCGTGACGCTGCTCGCGAACTTCGAGGACGCCGAACTGTCGATGGCCGAGGCGGTCGACCGGATCGAGACGGTCACGACCGATCCACACCTGACGCGTGAGATTCTCGATACCGCCGAACGCCGGGGGATCATCGAACGCGAGGCGGGACTCGTCCGCCCCACGACTGGACAGTACGTCTCCTTCGAGAGCCAGGTCGTTACGCGGGAGGGCGAGTTCTCGTGTCAGCGCTGTGGCGCGGGGCTCTCGACGGGCCATTTCATCCGGTTCGAGGACGACCGCGAGCTGGGCCCCTTCGGGTCCTCGTGCATCCGAAAAGTCACCGGCAGAGACTGAGAAAAGAAGGCTCCGTCGAACGGCCGTCACTCCGCTGAGCGGTTCTCGAGGAGGTGCTTGATCGCCCGATGTTGCTTTTTCAGCAGCTTGTTCTGTCGCTCGACGGCCGCGGAAAGCTCCGAAACCTGCTCGCGCAACGCCTCGACTTCGTCTGCGGTGGCCACGTCCGCGTTCGACGCCAGAGAACCCCGAGTCGGTTGGTCGGTAGTCGTTTGCTCGGCAGTCGATTGGTCGGCAGTCGATTGGTCGGCAGTCGGTTGGTCGGCAGTCGGGGTTTCAGCGGGTGCTGATCCCGTGGGGGCAAACTCATCGGTTGTCTCGACCGCCTCACGGTGCTCGTTCACCGGCGTATCGGCAGTCGATTCCCGGGACTCGTGATCGCCAGCATCGGAACCGGGCTGGGACCGCTTCGGCTCTCTGTCAGCTGCGGGTGTGCGGGTGTTGGTAGGCTCCGGTTCCGGTTCAGTCGTCGAATTGGCCGCCGGTTCCGGCTCGTTCTCAGCAATCCTCGACTGGTCATCTTCAGCAATGTTCGGCTGGTCGCTCTCGGCAGGGCTCGGCTGGTCGCCCTCGGTCCCAGAGACGAGCGGATCGATGTTCGAGCCCAGCGTGAGGTCCGCTGGTTCGTCGGTGGCCGGCGCATCCTCCTCGGTCGGTTCGACGACCTGCTGGAGTTCGGCCATCGTGGCCACGTCGTAGAATTCGAAGACGGCCTTCTTGAGCGTCTCCTCGACGAGCCTGGCGTCCTCCCGCGGCGTCTTGATCCGCTGTGGCCGCCCGTCGATCGAGATGGCGATCTCCGTGGCGACGCTGCCTTCCTGGAAGTCAAGCCCCGTGAGGTCGGCGTATTCGTACTGGGTGAAGTCCTCGTCCCAGACGGTCTCGCCGATGTGCCTGACGAGACGGTTCTCGGCGATGACCAGCGTCAACTCGCTGAAACGGAACGCGCCGACGACGGATTCGTCCTCGTCGAGGACGCCGTCGACGCCCAGAATCCCCTCGAGCAAGAGCGTCAGGACCTCCCGGCTATGCCTGGCAGGGACCGAAAACGATCGGGTCCCGTCGACGTACGTGAGTTTGAACGTGGTTTTGCGGCGTCCTTCCGAGAGAACCAGCTGATCGACTTCGTGCGGAAATGTCTCGACGCGTTCGTCGCTCAGAAGTCCGTCTGGTCGATAGATAAGCGTCCGCGTCGCCGTCGCACAGACGACTTCCTCGTCACCGATCGCGACCCCGGATCGTATCTCTTCGCCCCCCAGCTCCTCGTGGACGAGGTCTGGAATCTCCATATCCAAGGTGTACCGGTCCGGTGGCATAAATCCGCGGGTGGCCCTGGATGACGGCGTCCACTGAACGAGGGGTTCGATATCCCCACAGGGGCCCGGCCGTCCGGCGGACAGATGAGAAGCTTAAAGAAGACCCTCACGCAATCTCGGAGTGAGCCCGGGTGGCTTAGCTGGACATAGCGCCGCACTCATAGGGTCGTTTCACTGTGTGCGCCATCGGCATGGCCACGGGGTTCGTCACCCCGGACCTGGGTCATGCGGAGATCGAGGGTTCGGAGCCCTCCCCGGGCACTTCTCAACGCGCCACTCACTCTGTTGAGTGGCAACTCCAGAGTGTGCCGGTGGAGGGCGGAGAACCGTGTAAAACCGACCTGACGAGAATGCTAGAAAAGGGAATTGACGATAAACTCCCCGATCGTTGCGCCAATCACTCTCGGAACGAGGAATCCAACCACGACCAAGACTTCGACCACACCCAGTACAGTCACACCTAACTGTAGCGGATTGGAAATAAGCGAGCCGAGGCTCTCGACCAACAGACCAATCCCGACGAATAATCCGATTACTGGGATGAGGACACTGATCGTGCCAGTTCGACCGACATGGTCCCGGTCGGGAGAACTCAGATAATACCCAACCGGAAACACGCTACTCCCAAACAAAACGAGGGCTGGTAGCCAGGACATACTACCAATTTTAGACGATGATTAATAAAGGTATCTCTCCAATTTTAGTTAGAACTAATATATATTTATTTACTTGATTAGTTACTGATTGATTTGGTATATTCCGCAACTGCCCGATCTAGTATCACGTCCACCACTGTCGAAAAGATGTGCCCGGATTTGGATAGTGCCGGGGTGGGGGTCCGGCCACCGACAATTGATAGTGGATGAGCTCATGGGGGTGAACTCGGTCGATGCACCGCGATGGGATGGCAACTCGACAGCGATCGAGGGTCACCCAGGGCCGGCGACAGGGAGAAAGACATCGCGGCCCAGGTGGTCGAAAGCGTGAGTCATACCGAAAGACCCGAGAAGAGCTTCAGAATCGCTCAACGGTACAGGGTTCGAAAAGAGAGTGGCGTTGTGAGGCCGTCCAAGCCCTGCTCGCGGGGATGGCTACCCACCGCGAATAATCCACTCGAAGCCACACTCCTCACAGGTGAAGTCGATCCCGGAACCCGATGCCGCTGCGCCACATTTCGGGCAATAGTTCCCCATTCTAGAGGGTTGGACAACTGAATCCCGAATAAAGCTTGTCATCTTGGAATATTAACCGAAACAGGTCCAGGATTCGACTTTCCAAAGAGGAGAGGTACCAACAGACGGTTCGCTGACAGTGGTGGATCAAGAGAGGGAAGCGTATCCAAAGACGAGTTCCGAGAAGTTTCAAAATGGGGGGTATGCCAGGCGGGGGGAGCCTGGCAGAAAACAATTGGTGGTGGGAGAGTTCGGGGGGCGAACTCGTCCGAGACACCATGGGGATGGAGTCCCGAGTGTGTCGAGACCTATCCTGGCCGGTGACGGGGAACGTCCCGGCCCAGGCCAGTCATTGGCAGTGACGTATATAAACGGGTTCGATCGTTTTCGGGCCGAACTGTCGTATGGCGATACAGGGGCTGAAACGCAATTCTGGCTGGCTCTTGCGGAGGTTGAAAACGGAATTTCCGAGAGTCTAATCGCTCATGAACGGACAACAGTGATCGAGGGGTCGGATTTGGGACTGCCGGGCGGTCATCACGGACCCGCCGTGCGTCCGGTCTGCAGCGTGGCAACCGGTCGCGAGCACAGCGTAACCCCGGCGATTGGGACGAGTGTTGGACAGCAGACGAGAGCAGCGGCCGCCCTCCGACCGAAGAGGCTACCACGGAGCCCGTTCGTAGAATTCGCTAATGGGACTGCTCGATGGGATCAAGTCCGCGCTGGGACTGAAAGCCGAGGCCGACGCGACCCGGGACGCCGATCCCGAGGACCTCTTCGGGATGAGCACCGCCTACGTCACGATGGCGGCCGACCTGGGCTACGAGCCGGCGGGCGAGGCGGCGCTGTGTTTCTCCGACGTCGACAGCACGGACTTCCAGGACGCGATCGCGGAAGTCAGGCAGATCCTGGCCGCCGGCGAAATCGAGACGGGCACCACCGCGGAGTTCGTCGAGGACGCCCACGGGTACACCTGGGTCGTCCTCGAGGACGACGACGTCGAGGATCTCGTCACGAGCGTCCACTTCGCGGCGGACACGCTCGTCGAGAACGGCTACGGCTCGCGGCTGCTCGCGGCCGTCTTCGCTTTCCGCGATCCCGAGGATTCGACCGCCTGGGACGACAGCGACCGGTTCGTCTACTGGGTCTACTCCTTCCGCCGCGGGTCGTACTATCCCTTCGCGCCGAAACCCGGCGAACGTGAGCGCGACGCCACTGCGGAGTTCAAACTCCAGAGCGTGCTCGACGGCGAACTCGACCTTGAGGACGACGAGGCCTACTGGTATCCCCTCTGGCCCGAGGACGAGGGCCACCCCTGGGAGTGACTCGGCAGTGTGGATCTGAGACCGATACTGGCACTACTGTGGTAGCAATCACAGAGAACACGCGATTGGACCGGACAGCAGTCGTTCAATCTACCAACAGGTATATGCGCAGCAACGTCGTTACTCACGGCCATGGCTACCACGGAGATGCTCTCCCTCCTCGCCCTCGCTGCACTGCCCGCCCTTGCCCTGCTCGGACTTGCCGGGAAATACCTGCTGGGATGGATGCAGGAAGGATACGAAAGTGCTGAGGGACAGGCGAACAAGTAGTCCTCTTTGTGAGTCGGAGTGATTGCTTCAAGAGCCGCCGGATCGGATGTAAGATCCGTTCGTCCGAGTGGACTCCGAGAACGGTTATTGTTCTGAAAGCAACCGTTCGACCGCATCGAAAACGTCCGCCCGTACCGCTTCAGCTGCTCGAGTCGCGTCGATCCGGACGAACCGCTCCGGGTCCTCGTCGATCAGTCGCTCGTAGTTCGCCCGAACGGCCCGCAGGTGCTCGACGCGCTCGAACTTGTTCGTCCCGCCGCTGCGCTCAGCCCCGGTCTCGGCGTCGACGTCGAGGTAAATCGTCGCGTCAGGCGGTCGCGTCCAGGGCTCGTGAATCTCCCGGACGAAGGCGAGGGGATCGTCCAGCCGATCCGCCAGGGTCGCACCCTGATAGGCGTAGCGCGAGTCCGAATAGCGATCGGAGACGACGACCTCGCCGCGGTCGAGGGCTGGTTGGACCGTATTCGCGAGGTGGGCGGCGTGGTCGGCAGTGTAGAGGAACAGCTCGGCGAGAGAGTCGGCGTCGTCTTCCTGAATCGAGCGCTGGACGGCCTCGCCATACCACGACTCGGTCGGCTCCCGGGTGAAGGTGAAATCGGGGTCGAGGTCGGCGGCGTGCTCCCGCAAGGATTCCCAGGCGGAGGACTTCCCGCTGCCGTCGATCCCTTCGAGCGTGATGAGCATAGCGATCGATCGAACCCGGGATACGTAAGCCCGCCGGCTCGTCGTGAGGAAGTGGCTGTGTACCATCCCGTCCGGCTTGCCGGCCACCGTAGGTTTAGGGTGCGTGAGACCAAATGTCGTGGTATGAATGTCCTTGTCACTGGCGGCGACGGCTTCGTCGGCCGACACCTCTGTGCAGAACTGGACGAGCGCGGCCACGACGTGACGGCACTCTCGCGCGATCCCGATTCCGTGGTCCTTCCCCCGGGTGTCGAAACAGTCGCGGGCGACGTGACCGATCGCTCGTCGATCGAACCGGCAGTCGAGGGCGTGGACGTCCTCGTGAACCTGGTCGCGCTCTCGCCACTGTTCATCCCGAGCGGCGGCAACGAGATGCACGAGCGCATCCACCTCGGCGGCACCGAGAACCTGGTCGCGGCCGCCGAGGACGAAGGCGTCGAGCGCTTCGTCCAGATGAGCGCGCTGGGGGCTGACCCCGACGGCTCCACGCACTACATCCGTGCGAAGGGACAAGCGGAGGAAGTGGTCAGAGATTCCGGGCTGGAGTGGGTGATCGTCCGTCCCTCGGTGATCTTCGGTGACGGCGGGGAGTTCGTCGGCTTCACGAAGAAGCTGACGCCGCCGCTGGTCGCGCCGCTGCCGGGCGGCGGGAAGACGCGATTCCAGCCGATCTGGGTCGAGGACCTCGCGCCCATGCTGGCCGATTGTGTCGAGGACGACGAGCGGGCTGGGGAAACCTACGAGTTGGGGGGCCCGGAACAACTCACGCTCAAGCAGATCGCCAAGCTCGTCCGGGGGCGGGTCGCGGTCGTCCCCGTCCCGATGGCGCTGGCCGGCGTCGGCCTCTCGGTCGCCGGGGCGATCCCCGGGTTCCCGATGGGGAAAGACCAGTACCGCTCGCTGCGGTTCGACAACACCACTGCCGACAACGACGTGACGGCCTTCGGCACCGAACCCGACGTGCTGTTCACGCTCGAAGACTACCTCGACGGCGTCTGAAGGGGCACGTGGCCGGCAGCTTCCTGTTTCTGAGTATCAGGCTCGGGAACGGGGCAAAAAGCTTATACGCACATTCCGACTGTTTTCACGCCAAGAGGCACACTTATGAAACTCGCGATGATCGGCTTCGGGCAGGCCGGCGGGAAGATCGTCGACAAGTTCCTGGAGTACGACGACAGGACGGGCAGCGGGATTGTCCGGTCGGCGGTCGCGGTCAACACCGCTAAGGCTGATTTGCTCGGCCTCGAACGCGTCCCAGAGGAGAACCGGGTCCTGATCGGACAGGCGCGGGTCAAGGGGCATGGCGTCGGTGCGGACAACGAACTCGGCGCGGAGATCGCCGAGGAGGACATCGACGAAATCCAGGGGGCCATCGACAACATCCCCGTCCACGAGATCGACGCGTTCCTCATCATCGCCGGGCTCGGCGGTGGAACGGGGTCGGGCGGGTCGCCAGTTCTCGCCAAACACTTGAAGCGGATCTACACCGAGCCGGTCTACGGCCTCGGGATCCTGCCCGGCAGCGACGAGGGTGGCATCTACACACTCAACGCCGCTCGGTCGTTCCAGACGTTCGTCCGGGAAGTGGACAATCTCCTCGTCTTCGACAACGACGCCTGGCGGAAAACAGGCGAGTCCATGGAGGCGGGCTACGCGGAGATCAACGACGAGATCGTCAAACGCTTTGGTATCCTCTTTGGCGCAGGTGAAGTCGAACACGGCGGCGAGGTCGCCGAGAGCGTCGTCGACTCCAGCGAGATCATCAACACGCTCGCCGGGGGCGGCGTTTCGACAGTCGGGTACGCGGCCGAGGAGGTCGATCTCGACGATTCCAGCGGATTGCTCTCGCGGTTCCGCGGCGACGATTCCGCGGACTCGATGGAGTCGGCAAACACGACCAACCGGATCACGTCGCTGGTCCGAAAGGCCGCACTGGGTCGGCTCACGCTGCCCTGTGAGATCGACGGGTCCGAGCGCGCGCTGCTCGTACTCTCGGGGCCACCCGGCCACCTCAATCGGAAGGGTATCGAACGCGGGCGAAAGTGGCTCGAAGAGCAGACCGGCAGCATGGAAGTCCGGGGCGGGGACTACCCCGTCTCCGATTCGGGATACGTCGCAAGCGTCATCCTGCTCTCTGGGGTCCACAACGTCCCCCGGATCAAGGAGCTCCAGCAGGTCGCCATCGAGGCCCAGGACAACATCGACGACATCCGGGACGAAAGCGAAGAGAACTTAGAGGCGTTGGTAGAAGATGATGAAGATGAGTTGGATCCGCTCTTCTAAGGGGGTCACCCTACTGGCGGTGCTGATGGTCGCGTTCGCCGGGGTCGGCGTCGTTACAGCCGTCTCCGTCTCACCGGACGCACCAGCAGAGGCACAGGTCGGCGAAGAAATCACTGTCTCGGCGACGATTTCTGCGGTCTACGAGCCCTCGTCGGAGTGGACGCTCAACGGGACGACCGAACTCCGGAATGTGACCGGCTGGGAAGTCACGAAAATCACACCCAGCGGAGACGAAAATACGACCCGCTTCGACGGTTCGACGAGTTTCGAGGTACCGATCACCAGCGATGAGAACCTCGACCGTATCGACGTCTCGATCACCGGGGACGTTCCCCCGGTCGAGACGTTCTCCTATGATCCGCCACAGTCGTTCGTCGGGGCCGACTTCACCCGGATCGAAGGGAACAACGAAAACGACATCGAGACTATCTCGATCCATCACTACACGGAAAACAGTAGCCAAACTCGCGCGTTGCTCGACGAGGCGAGTACAGCTGTCGAGAACGCAAGCAGCCAGGACGCCCGTGACACACTCGACAACGCGATCGGCGTCTTCAACGGCGGCGGCGAGAACTTCCAGCAAGCTCGCAGCCTCGCTGAGGATGCGAAAGACACGGCCGAATCCGCCAAGCAGTCCGCCCAGACCACCCAGCTGGTCCTGTACGGTGTGGGCGCACTCGTCGTGCTCGCGCTGATCGGTGGCGGGATCTACTACTGGCGCTCCCAGCAAAACGACTACGACAAACTCCGGTAGATGCACATCGTCGTTCCGTTCGACGGTCGCGATCCGAAAACCCGTTTGGCCCCCGTTCTCGACGCTCCGGAGCGACGGGATTTCGCACGCGCGATGCTCGAAGACGTCGCGGAGACGATCGAATCCATCGGCTTCGAGCCGACGATCCTCGCGACGACTGACGTCGATTGTCCGTGGCCCGTCATCGTCGACGAACGGTCGCTCGACGCGGCCGTGAACGACCAACTGGCGGTGGCTGACGGACCGGTCGCAGTCGTGATGGCCGATCTGGCGCTTGTGACGCCTGACGCACTGGATCGACTGTTCAGGGCCGACGGCGAGGTCGTCCTGGCCCCGGGCCGTGGCGGCGGAACCAACGCGTTCGTGGCCCGCCATCACGACTTCCGCGTCGACTATCACGACGCCTCGATCACGGACCATCGGTCCATCGCTCGTGAGCTCGAAGCGGACGTGACCGAGGTCGATTCGTTCCGGCTCGCGAGTGACGTCGACGAACCCGACGACCTCGCCGAGGTGCTGTTACATGGTGAGGGCCGGGCGGCGGCGTGGCTTCGCGAACACGGATTCGGCCTCTCGATGGACGAGGGCCGTGTCAGCGTCCAGCGGTGACCGCCGCTGTCGTCCCGGCAACGAGCTCGTCAGTTGATCGCAACGAACCCCTTCTCGACGTTGATCCCCGCAAGCAGTGTGGCTGCACTCATCGTCAGGAAAAGCACTGACAGCCCCAGGTTTTCGTTCGGGATTTTGAACAATATCGAGACTAACACCAGATAGATGCTGACGACAAAGAGGATCGTTGCGTTTCGTTCCATCGCAGTGTAATGTCCTGGCTGGTCCGAGTATAAATATGGCTATGTCGGCGCAATTCAGGGCTGCAGTTCGACGTTGTGACTGCCGTCGACAGAACGTTTTTGACCGACGTGATCCGAACGCTGAACGTGATCCCCGGGGCCGACGAATACGACGTCGACGTCACGATCGATCCCGCCGAGCGCGAGCGACTGCTGTCGGTCGGCCCCGAGGACGTCGCCGGACCCGGCGAGGACGGCGGCCCCGACCACCTCTCCTTTGCCAGAAATGTCTTCATCCCATTGACGACGGCCTGCCGGTACACCTGCACCTACTGTACGTACTACGATCCGCCGGGCCAGGCCTCGTTGCTTTCGCCCGATGAAGTCCGCGAGATCTGCCGGAAGGGAGCCGACGCCGGCTGTACGGAAGCCCTCTTTACCTTCGGCGACGATCCCGACGACCGCTACGACGCAATCTACGACCAACTCGCCGAGTGGGGCCACGACTCGATTCACACATATCTCCGGGAGGCCTGCGAGATCGCGCTGGAGGAGGGACTGCTGCCCCACGCCAATCCGGGCGATCAGACCCGCGAGCAGATGGCCGAAGTCGCCGATCTGAACGCGAGCATGGGTGTGATGCTAGAGACAACCGCCGATCTTGAGGCCCACTCGGGTTCGCGCCGCAAAGAGCCGGGCCAACGACTCGCAACGATCCGGACCGCGGGCGAACTCGGGGTCCCCTTCACGACTGGCATTCTGGTCGGTATCGGCGAGGACTGGGCGGATCGCGCCGAGAGCCTGCTGGCAATCGCTGCCCTCCACGAGCGCTACGACCACGTCCAGGAAGTGATCGTCCAGCCTGTTTCGCCGAACGAACGCTGGGATCGCGAGCCGCCGAGTCTAGAGACGATGCGCCGGACGGTCGCGATGGCACGGGCGGGGTTGCCCGAGACGATCAGCGTCCAGGTCCCGCCGAATCTGGCCCGGACGCGCGACCTGCTCGACTGCGGCGTCGACGACCTGGGCGGCGTTTCCCCGGTCACCGACGACCACGTCAATCCCGACTACGCCTGGCCGGCACTGGACGAACTCCGCGCGATCGCAGACGATGCGGGTGTCCCGCTGCGCGAGCGGTTACCGGTCTACGATCGCTACGTGGACGAAGACTGGCTGAGCGAGCAGGTATTGGCAACGGTCTCGACAGTGACATCGACGGACGAAACAGGGACCTGAAAGCAGGATTGCTCGGCGAGTGGCGAGAAACAGATTTCCGATAGTTTCAAACCGATGTTGTGAGAGGATAATCCATCATGGCGACAGATGACGACGTTCACCCGGCAGCATCACGGGAGGACAAAAAAGTGTCCAGTGTGGAGCAATCCGACCCGGCAAACCAACAAGAGACCGACTCATCACGAGACAGAGCCCTGGGGACAGATATGCAGACGACGCGACGATTGTTCCTCAGTCTCGCGGGGGTCGGAGTGAGTGCCGGGGCAGGATGCACCACGCTGGGGCCGGACGATGATGGGAACACGGAGACACCCACGAGCACGCCGACAGGAACTGAAACGGACACACCGACGACAACAGACACGAACACACCGACAGAGACCGACACGCCGACTGAAACCGAGTCCGACACACCGACTGAAACCGAAGCGGAAGAGACGACTGAGGAAGGAAGAGAGACGGAGGAAGAGACGAACGAGGAAGCGGACGATGAGACGGTTTACGACGTCACGGTTGACTCCGTCGACGCCCGTTCGATGGACATGCTGGACTGGAACTCCCAGTACGCGGGCTGGCCATACATTTGGGGGCGGTGGGCTGCCTACGAGCGCTTTGTGCAGTATGATCTGGAGAACAACGTCTGGATCCCCCGCCTCATCGATAACTGGTCGATTGACGGGACGACAATCACGCTGGACATCCGTGATCCACATAAATACGAGGACGGGGACGAGGTGACGGCCGAGGATGTCAAGGCCAACATCGTGATGAATCTCGCGACCGGGGCACCGTTCTCGGAGATCTTCGAATCGTTCGACGAACCCGACGACAAAACCCTCGTGATCGAGACGAAAAAGTCTGTCAACAAGACGATCCTCGAGTTTTCGATCTTCTCGCAGTTGCAACAGGCCAAAATGGCACCGCCGTACGACGAGTTCTATCAGCGCTTTTGGGTAGACGGCGAAGAGGGCGTCGGCAGAGATATTCAGGCCATGGAACCGAACGAGCCCCACTACGTCTCGGGTATCTTCGGCCAAATGAGGAAGGACTCCGAGCAGTACCTCATGGAACGCAACCCCGAGCACCCGGACGCCGATAACGTCAACTTCGAGCGGTACCGGTTCCGGACCTACCCGGGGAACCAGGCCACGTGGGACGCGATGTTAGCCGATGAGGTGGACACGGTGATGAGTGCGTTCACCCCGGCGAATGTCAAAGCGGAGCTCCCGGATCACTGGCAGGAGTACAACTTCCCCGGCAACTGGGGCGTCGGGCTACTGCCCCAGCACGATCCGGACACCGCGCCCCACATTTCAAAGCGACCGGTTCGCCAGGCCATCACGCATGCGATTAGCCGCGAAGCTGCCCGGAGCGCCGGTGGTCCGCGGGTCAAGACGGCATTCCCGACCCCAGCCGCGATCTCCGCGAACGTGCAGGATGAATGGATTGACGTCGGCGGGACGTTCGGCCCAATGCAGGGAGGCAAAGCGAAAGCCGCCGAACGCATGCAAGACGCCGGCTACGAGAAAAACGCCAACGGTATCTGGGCGATGGACGGCGACACCGTTTCCTTCGACATCTCGGTGCCGGGTAGCTGGAGTGACTGGGTGACGGTGATCCAGGCAACGGTTTCCCAGCTAACCCAGGCCGGGTTCGACGCACGACTGAACCGCGTCAACAACATCTATAGGATTGTCGCCAGCGGCGAGTTCAAGATGGCTGCCCGCCCGTGGTCGTCGGGTTACGCACGGTCGTCGTTCCCGTATTTCCCGCTGGACTGGGTGTTCGGGCGAGCCTACGACAACGCTCACAGCTACCCCGGTGGCGAGGAAGGCACCGAGATCACGGTTCCCGCCATGGACGGAGACGGCACCATATCGGTCGATGTCCAGCAGCGCCTCGCGGATCTCTCGATGGCTCGTGGCGACGACGTCAAGCCGATCGTCGAGGAACTCGCGTGGGTTTCCCATCAGGATCTACCGATGATACCGATCGTCGAAAAGCTGGAGCAGTCGTTCATCAGCACGAACAATCTCTCTGCGCCCGATCCTGACTCTTTGGCCGGCAACGTCAAATGGCCGTGCTTTTACGCTCCACGGGAGGGCGAGATGCAGTGGCAGGGCGGCCAAGAGTGAAGCGGGGGGCAAGGCGAGCAAGCGACCCGTCCACGAAAAAACACGGCTCCGTTCGGATTGGTCGAGTACCCGGATGCGATACAGCGCGACAGGGGCGCGGGTGACACGCGTCACTGAATTTGGACGCCACCTTCGTCAAAGACACCGCCGACGAGCGGTCTCGCGCAGTGCTCGCGCCCCAAGCGCTGTGCTGACGGCCACTTTGATACTGGTTCGGCCCGTCAGTGATAGACATGCGCGAGTCACTCCGATCGGCGCTGGCCTGGCAGGCGCTCGCCCTCGGCTGTTACATGGCAGGTGTCACCCTGTTCGTTCTCGGGGGCGTCGGGCCGTTTCTCGCCCCGCCGGAGCGGTCGCTCGCGAACCTGACGACAGTCGACATCGCGTTCGTCGCCGGCAGTATCGTACTGTTCGCAGCCGGTGGCGTGGCCAGCTGGAAAAGCGGCTGGCGAAATACGTTGCCCGCCACCTCGTCGTGGGGAACGCAGCCCGATCAATCTCACGGGGGTCTCCCCGACCGGAACGGCCGAGAAGCCGACCGCGAGCCGACCACGGCCTACGAAGACGGCGAGCTGTACCTTCGCTGTCCCGAATGCGGGGCGACGAACGACACGTCCTACTCCTATTGTGGGGAGTGTTCGACCAAGCTACCACGACCCTGAAGATGGCGTCGCGTGACCGGGTCGGTAGACGGGTGATCGAAACGGTGGGCCAGCGTCATTCGACGAGATGTGAGAACACTCGCGACTCGATCTTCCGGAGGTGTTCGCCGACGGTGCCCGGCGCGAGATCGACAGCATCGGCCAGCTCATCCTGTGTCGCCTCGCGCGGGCACTCGTAGTAGCCCTCCTCGACAGCGCTCAACAGCACCCGCTGCTGGGTCGGCGTCAGGGACGCAATCGGATCGTCTGGTTCGGGTTCGTATTCGCCCGTCTCGAGCAGTTCGACGTCGACAGCCGCCGGGACAGCGTCCAGTGAGTCGTCGAAGGATTCGTCGTCGCCGAGTAGTGTCGCGACCGGCGCGCCGTCCGTCTGGCGAAACTGAAGGGGCATCACCAGGATGATGTCAGTCTCTCGCTGGAACCGGAGCATCTGTCGTGGTTCGGTCGGCATCTCGACGCGCAACGAGAGCAGCCCACGAGCAGTGTCCACAAGCGTTGCAGTCCTGACGAGCGAGTGATCGCGAGTCACCGCGAAGCCACGCTCGACATCGCCATAGACCCGGCAGAGCATTTTCGCGACCTCGTCGTCGACCATCTCCATCACGTACATCGGCCCCCGAAGCACCGATTCGTCCCGAGCCAACGTCTCTCCCCAGGGATGTATCGCCCCGCCGTCCTTGGTGAACGCCGCGCGGAGATACCGCATACACGTCGGTGTTCGGCCGAGTATTTAAATCCACCTCGGATGTGAGGCACCAATATTTCACTGTCTCGGCCCCGTTATATTTAGTGCCGGGGTGGCGCCTCTGACACGCAATTTTACCTCGGCGTCCCTGTTCGATCGTGACGCACTCGGTCGATCTGGAGGGCAATAACCCGAGTAGTGATACTGTCGGCAAACACTCCGTGCCGAGACTGGTCACCCCGAGATGTCGATGCTTCGCACACGGGCGCTCGATCAAGCACTGTCATCGAGCAGTGGCGTCCCGTCGGCTTGCGGGCCGAGTCGGGGGCCCGGTGGCTCACCGCGGATCGGCTCTCGCTGTCGGTAATCCGTCGAGCGCTCGACGGGCCGGCGACCGACCGACCGGATGAGTTCGTCGTAATCCGCGAACGAGCGATACTGGCCGAAGTCCCCGCCAGCGCGCGCGGTGATCTCCTCGGAGAGGATCGTCCCCATGAAATCGTCGGCACCGCAGGACAGCAGTTTCAGCCCGAACTCGTCGCCGTACTTGACCCATGACGATTGAATGTGCTCGATATTGTCGAGGAAGAGTCGCGAAACGGCGATCATGAGTTCGTCCTCCGATCGGGTCGCCCCGCTGTCGACCATGCCGTTCTCCGCCAGCGGCGTGTTCGGGTGGACAAAGGAGAGCGGAACGAACTCCGTGATCGCGCCCGTTCGGTCCTGGAGATCACGGACCCGTTTCAGGTGCAGCGCCCGGTGGGCCTCGTTCTCGACGTGGCCGTACATGATCGTCGACGTGACGTCGAGTCCCACGTCGGCGGCAGCTTCCATCGCCGCGAGCCACTCGCCGGTGTCGATCTTTGCCGGGCAGATCACGTCCCGGACTTCGTCGACCAGAATCTCGGCAGCGGTCCCCGGAACGCTGTCCAGCCCGGCATCGGCGAGCCGACGGTAGACCTCGCGATAGTCCCAGTCAGTGCCGCGACGGGCGTGGGCGGCCTCTTCCGGGGTCATCGAGTGAACGTGAACGTCCCCGACGGACATCGCCTCGATCTGTTCGACGTACGTGCCGGGGTCGGTTGTGTAGGCGTCGGGCGGGCGGTAGTTCACCGTCCCCCGGTCCGCGGGATCGACGGCCTCCAGCAGCTCGCGGTGCTCCTCGTCCAAGGCGAAGGCAGGGTGGAGCCCCGAGACGGACGTCACTTCGTAGATGCCGCGCTCGACCGCCTCGGCGACGATCTCGCGGGACTCTGCAGGCGTCTTCGTAAAGCCCGGGTGATCGTCCGGTCGGTCGGCGCGGAACTGCTCGGCGCTGTCCTTGAAGTTACAGAACAGACACCCCGTATCACAGGCGGTCGTGACGTTGTTGTTGAGGTTGGCGACGACAGTGACGTCCTCGCCGACGACCTCGGCACGCCGGCGATCAGCGGCCTCGAGGACGGCCTCCTTGCGCTCGCGGTCGATCCCCGGCGCGTCGCTCCCGGTCGTCAGAAGTTCGATCGCGTCCGCGACGGTCAGCCGGCTGCCGTCCCGGGCCCTCCGGAGGGCGTCCGCGAAGGACTGGTCGCTCGTCGGTCGGATCTCGAAGTCGAACTCGTCCCGGGGGACGTTCGTCTCCGGTTCGAAAGCGGCCATCGTTACCACACCGGGCGTCGGGGGGCATAACGCCACTGTTCGCGTCGAACGTGGCCGGCGTCGACGACGCGGTCTGCGTGCTCCGGGATCACAACGTTGATTGAGTGCCCGAACATCGGGGAGAGCAGTGAACGATCGTCCCCCCAGTGACAAGTCAGACGGCAGTGGGACTGACCCATCATCATCGTCCGCCAAGGGGCCAGACCCGAATGACGACGGGCCGGACCTCGACTCGGACGGTCCCGAGTCCACAGCCGACCCGAGCGATGGGGACGACTCGGGTGACTCGATCACCCAGGGGAGCCTCATCCGGCCGCTGATCGGCCTGGCCTGGCCGATCGTCGTCATTCAGCTGTTGCAGGTCACCTACAACATCGCCGACACGCTGTGGCTCGGCCGACTCTCGGCGGACGCCGTCGGCGCGATCAGTCTCGCCTTTCCGCTGATCTTCCTGCTGATCGCGGTCGCGGGCGGATTTACGACTGCCGGAGCAATTCTGGTCGCCCAATATACCGGCGCGAAAGGCGAGCGTTCGGCCGGACTCGTGACCGGCCAGACCGTCTCGTTCGTCGGATTGCTGTCGGTCGTGATCGGGGTCGTCGGGTACTTCTACACCCGCCCAGCGCTCGAACTCCTCCCGAGCGATCCCGAGACGTCGGCGTCGGTCATCCCGCTGGCGGCTGATTACATGGAGGTCATCTTCATGGGGATTCCGCTGATGTTCGGGTTTTTCATCTTCTCGGCGCTCATGCGAGGGTACGGCGACACGCGAACCCCGATGTTCGTGATGGTGGTCTCCGTCGGGTTGAACGTCGTCCTCGATCCCTTCTTCATCTTCGGATTTGCCGGCAATCCCCTGTTCGAGTGGGTCGGCCTCGGCGGCCTGGAAGCGACCCTGGAAGCCGCGACTGGCTTTACCGGCCTCGGCATCGAGGGTGCAGCACTGGCGACGATCCTCTCTCGAGGCGTCGGCACGGCGATCGGCCTCTGGCTGCTGTTCGGCACGGGCATCGGCCCCGCCGTCACGTTCGAGCATCTGCGGCCCGATTTCCCGGTCATCAGAGATATCATTCGATTGGGAACCCCGAGCATGGTCGAGCAATCGACCAGCGCCCTGGCGATGATCACGCTGACGGCCATGATCGTCACGTTCACACCGCCAGTCGTCGCCGCCTACGGCCTGGGCAACCGGCTCATCTCGCTGGTCTTCCTCCCGGCGATGGGGCTGGGACGGGCGATCGACACGATGGTCGGCCAGAATCTGGGAGCCAACCGGCCGGACCGGGCGTCCCGGGCGACCTGGCTGGCCGCCGGGACGGGGGCAGGAGTCATGGCGGTCGTGGCCGTCGTCGCCGTCGTGTTCACCGAGCCGATCGTCGGCGCGTTCATGGGCGACGTGCCCGACGCGGCCGCGACGATCGCAAACGGCGTCGAATACGTCCGGATCCGCTCGGTCGAGTTCACGTTCATCGGTGTCACGCAGGTGATCCTCGGGGCGTTCCGGGGAGCCGGCAACACCCGGACGGCGATGGTCATCTCGATCATGACGCTGTGGGTCGGCCGCGTCACTAGCGTCTACATCCTCGTGTTCGTGCTCAGCTGGGGCGCGACCGGCGTCTGGGTTGGGATGGCGCTTGGCAACATCGTCGGCGCAGTCCTTGGCGTCGCGTGGTTCCTCCGGGGGACCTGGAAAGAGCGATACATCGACGAGTCCGCCGTCGACGAGACAGTCACGTGATCGGCATCAAATCCCCGCCGTCGACGGGACAGTATCCTTACCGAGCAACTGCTTGATCGTCGCGTCGGAGCGACGACCGGTATCAATTCCCCACTCGATCACTCGAAGCGACATCTGAGAAATATACCGCTCACGCGTTCGGCAACAGATCGACGAGAACGTCCAGTGTTTCGAGGACCACCCAGCCCACGAACAGGGCGTAGATACCGAGCAAGCCGAGCGCCTCCCGATCGGACAGCCAGAGATCAGTCCGAAGCGCGGTGAAAAGCGCGATCGTTGCTGCCGTGAGCACGCCGAACATCGGGACAGCCATCGCGAAGTCGACTGCCGCGTCCCCAACAATGAGAACACCGACCGGGATCGCCACCAGGAGATCGAACGTGTTCGAGCCGAGGACGTTCGCCAGCGACGTCACGCCGCGATCCTCCCGTGCGGCGCGGACACTCACCAGCGCATCCGGCAGGCTGGTCGCGGCGGCGATGATCGTCACGCCGAGTAGAAAGGCAGGAATACCGAAGGTTTCGGCCAGCGCGGAAACCGACTCGACGAGAAAGTGAACAGCGACAACGATCACGACCAGGCCGGCCGCGAGCAGGCCCCACTGTCGACGCGGATCGGTGTCATCGCCATCCGTCGGCGGGACCGTACTTGCCCGGTGGTCGGCGGTGTCCTGATACTGAATGAAGACGTACAGCCCGTAGAGAGCCAACGGGAGGACTGCGAGCGGGCGGGTGATCGTCCCCGCCAGGGCGACACCGTCGACGGGGTAGTAGATGACCCCCAGCGCGAACGTGATCAGCAGGACCGAGACTGCGAGCATGTAAAACTGGGCTTCCTTATACACGAGCGTCCGGTTGGACTCGATCGGATCGTCGGTCAAGAGCCCGGCGAGAGCAGGGATGACGAGAACGTTGAAGATCGCGGAGCCGACGATCCCACCGACGCCGAGCGCGAGCGAGCCGGCCAGTCCAGCGATGACGACGGTCGCGAGTTCGGGCATGCTCGATCCCACGGCCGCGATCACCGCCCCCTGGACGACCTGTGGGAGTCCGTAGTGGGTAGCGAGTCGATCGCTAGCCGCTTCGAGCCACCCGCTCCCGAGCCAGATCGCACTCGACGTGAGGAGAACGATCGCCACGTCGGCCAGGACACCGCTACTCATGTTTGTGTGTTCCTCACAGAGATCATCTCGTTCAGCGAATCACGTGTTCTATGACTGGTGACAGAATGCCATGCCCTCGCGGACGGCATCGCTCTCGCCCAGCAGCGTCACCTTGTCGCCTGCCTGGATCGTAAACTCCGCGTTCGGAACGATCGTCTCGCCGTCACGGTTGACGAGTGCGATCAGACAGGAATCGGGAAGTTCCGGACCGATCTCACGGAGGGACCGACCGATCAAGTTCTCGCTGGTCACTTCCACTTCCTGAACGTCACCGACGCGGTCGATGTCCGTCATCCAGTGGGCGATCGCCGGGCGCTCGATCTGGTTGTCGATCGCCCACGCGACCGCCATCGACGAGGAAATCGTCCGGACACCCAGATCCTCGAACGCCTCGACATTGTCGGGGTTGTTCGCCCGAGCGATGACGTCCTCGATCTCGAAGTTCGTGCTTGCAAGCTGGGCGACGAGCAGGTTGGTGTCGTCGTCGCCTGTCGCGGCGACCACTGTCTTGGCGTTGTTCGCCCCGGATTCCCGTAACACGTCAGTATCCGTTCCGTCGCCGATAATTGCGGTGAACCCGTCGTTTCGGATTTCCTCGACCTGTGTTTCGTCGTCCTCGATGATGACGACGTTCTCTCCACGATCCTCTAACCGGTCGGCGAGCGCACGGCCGACGCGGCCGCCGCCCACGATGATGACTCGCATTGGTATCACGTCGAAGTATTGTGCCACGTATCTCGCCAGGCCGCCCTCGACGACGGCCGTGGCAAGGATAACCAGGAAGACGGTGCCGATCAGAACGTTGGCCTCGGCGGCCATGCCCTGTGACTGCAGTTCGATGGCGAACAGCGTCGCGACGGACGCCGGGATGATCCCACGCGGGCCGACGAAGCTCATGAACGCCCGTTCGCCGAAGGTGAATCGGCCACCGACCGTCGAGACGTACATCAAGAGGGGTCGGATCACCGCCGCGACCGCGACCGCGACGATCAATCCGGGCACCAGGACATCGAACAGGACCTCCAGTTCGAGGATCGCCGCCAGCGTGATGAACACAAAGGATAGCACGAGCAACGTCACGTCACCCTTGAAGGCGGTGATATCCTCCTCGTAGGGGATGTCAAGGTTGCCCAGGACGATCCCCGCCGTCGCAGCAGCGGCGACGCCGGCCTCACCCGAGAGATAGTTCGCGCCGGCATACGAGACGATCGCGCCGGCGAGCACCAGCAGTCGGGCGTTCCGCGGGGCATCGCCCGGCGAGAGGTCGATGTACCGCAACAGGTAGTAGACAACGCCGGCGACGATCACCCCGACCAGAACGCCCTGGCCGAGGCGTTCGGCGAACGCACTGAGCAGTTCGACGGGCGGGTTACCGCTGAGAACGACAACCTCGAAGACCACGACCGCGGTGATCGCAGCCGTCACGTCGTTGACGATCCCCTCGGTCTCCAGTGCGGCAGCGACGCGGTCCCGAACTGGCACGACCTGCAGGATGGGAGCGATGACGGTCGGCCCCGTCGCCACGAGCAACGCACCGATCAAAAACGACAACCCCCAGGTGGCGGTTCCGAAAGCAAGTTTGACGGCGACAGCCGTCCCGACAAGCGCGATACCCGCACCAAGGGTGACCAGCCTGAACGTCGCCGCCGGCGCTTCGCGCAACCGGTCGAGATGGAGATGGAAAGCCCCCTCGAAGACGATGATCGCCACCGAGAGGCCGACGATCGCCGAGAGTGGCCCGGCACCGAAGGTTTCCAGCGAGAACAACCGTGACGGGAGGACGAACCCGGACAGCGGCCCGATCGCCAGTCCGGCCGCGATGTAGAAGATGATGCTCGGGAGGCGCAAGCGCGCCGCCAGCAGCTGTGCGCCGACGCCGAGCGCGAAGATCATCGCGACCAGCAGGACGATCACGTCCGCGCCGCCTGCGCTCACGGGGATACCTCCATACCATCCAGCACACGCCCGATCGGCATAAAACGGGCGATTCCGGCGGTGTCACGCTGTCCGGTCAAGGTATGTTAGCACACCTCTCACATTCATTGCAGTCTCGCCGCGTCCCTTATCGGGCCCCCAGATGTCGCTGGCGGCCGTCTCGCCGGCGAAGTGCTCGATCACGGCGTCGTCGTCTTCGAGTTCCGCCCGTGCCGCCGCCACGGCCTGCACCCAGTCACTCAGCGTCCGTGCGTACTCAGCCAGTTGCCCGGTCGCCAATGTCGGCCCGAAGTGGGAGTATAGCAACGTCTCCGGGTCGCTGGCCTGGATCGTCTCGACGTCCCGGAGGGCCTGCTCCAGGTCGAAGTCCGGTGGCGGCGAAGTCGGCTCCACTCGCCCACGTTCGGGGACGTACAGTCCGGCCGCGTCACCGGTGAAGACGGCGTCGTTGGCCGGATCCTCGTACACCACCTGATGCGGGGCGTGGCCCGGTGCGTGATGGGCGCGAAGTTCGTGGTCGCCAAGGTCGATCCGATCGCCATCTTTGATTTCCCGGATCCGCGACTCGGGGACCGGTTCCGGTTCGACGTAGTGGGTGATCTGGTCGCCGACAGCCTGTTTGGTTCCCGCCCAGAGACGTTCGGGAGCAGCCAGATGGGGAGCCCCGATCTCGTGGACCACGATCGACGCGTTCGGACACGCCTCGGCCAGGAATCCGGCCCCGCCACTGTGATCGAGGTGGACGTGCGTGACCGCGATCACCTCGATCGCTTCGGGGGCCAGTCCCACTGTGTCGAGTGCATCCAAGATCCGGTCGTGGTGGGTCCCGATCCCGGTTTCGACGATCGCCGGCCGCTCGGCGTCGAGGATATACACCGACCCGTACTGGCTCACCGCGTACATGCCGGTGTCGACGAACCAGAGATCCGAGCACGACCCAGTCGCTACCTGTCTGACGTCACCGATTCCCATGCCCGACAGTGTGCGTTGCCGCGAGAAAAGGGCTTCCAACCGGGCGCGAGTGCGGAGTGGCCCATCGGGAAGCGCGATCTATCGAAAAGCGAGAACCCCTGAGAACCAGTCGGGAGCGGACGCAGGCCGTCTCGTCCGTCGAATCAGGCGTTTCGCGGTTCCTTGGCCTTCGGACGGAGGTTGCCGTAGCCACACTTCCGACAGCGGTCGGCGCGTTCGGGGTTGCGGGCGTTACAGCGCATGCAGATCTGCTTGTCGAGGGTTCGCCCCTCTGCCTTGTCGAATTGAGCCATATGGCCTCGCTTGCCGGTGTGGGCGTATAACGTTTGCGAGACCAGCTTCTTCCGGCGACACATTGCTTATGGCGCTTCGATCACAGGAGGCGACATGGACTACGCAGCCGTCGCCGATCTGTCGGTCACGATCGACGACATCGAACTACGACAGCAAGAACAGGAGACCTCGAGTGGGTTCACGCGAACGACGACGACAATCACGCTGCGGGGCGAGGAGCACGTCGGCCGGGGCGAGGACGTCACCTACGACGAAGAGGACCATCGCGCACTTGCCGAGTCAGGGGGCTTTTCGATCGAGGGGAGCTACACACTCGATGAGTTTGCCGAGCGGGTGGAGTCCATGGATCTCTTTCCGGGAGGACCGCAGCGACCCCCCTCCCGGCGATACCGGCGGTGGGCCCTCGAAAGCGCAGCCCTCGACCTGGGGCTTCGACAGGCCGGAGTTTCCCTCGGCGAAGCGGTCGATCGATCCCCCGACCCGGTCCGGTTCGTCGTGAGTACGACCCTCGGCGAGTCACCCTCATTCGATCGGATCGCCCAGTTGCGGGAGGCGTATCCGGACGTCGAACTCAAACTCGACCCGACGCCGGAGTGGACGGCCGAACTGATCGATCGGCTGGCTGCGATCGATGCCGTCCGGATCCTGGATCTGAAAGGGCAATACGCCCACGCCGACGTCCACCAGCCACCGAACGCCCCGCTCTATGAGCGCGTGTTCGGCGCGTTCCCCGACGCGATCGTCGAAGATCCGGCGACCAGCGAGGAGACCCAGCCGTTGCTTGCCGACCACGCCGACCGACTCTCGTGGGACGTCCCCATCACAGACGTCGACGCGATCGAGTCACTCCCGTTCGAGCCGGAATGGGTCAACGTCAAGCCCTCCCGGATCGGCAGCGTCGAAGGGCTCTGTGACGTCGTCTCGTACTGTCAGGAAAACGATATCACGATGTACGGCGGTGGCCAGTTCGAACTCGACGTCGGCCGCTCACAGATCCAGACACTGGCGTCACTGTGCTATCCCGACGGCCCGAACGACGTCGCCCCGAGCGCGTTCAACGACCCCGATGTCGAAGGTGGACTGCCAGCGAGTCCGCTGGATCCGCCGGAGCAGACGCCCGGTTTCGGTACGCACTGAGGACCTGGATCGAAGGGCCCACCTCGCTACGCCGACTCCTCGACGAGGTACTCCTCCTGGACGGCGACGACCTCGCTGGAATCCCCACAGTTGGCGTAGCGTTCGAGGGGCTCGGCGTTGAGTTCCAGAAACGTGTGGCCCCACCGGAACTTCGAGAGGATGCGTTCGGCGTGGTCGCGCTCGCCGAGGATGACCAGCCCGCCGGCCAGCGCCTCGACGGTGTTCAACTGGAACGGCGTCCCGTAGTTGACGGGATTGGCAGCGACCAGAAACGGCAAGGATCGCTGGACGCCCGCGAAGTCGAAGGCCTCCCGTTCGGCTGTCTCCCAGGAACAATCCAGCGCGACCAGCCGGTCGTGATCGGCGTCGGCCGGTGAGAGTGCGCGGTCGGCGAAGGGGTTGAGGACGACCCCGGCCGGCGTCGCCCGGGCCGATCGATGGAGCGTCACCATGTCCATGCGGTCGAGTTTCCGGGCCGTGCACTTCTCGGGATCGTCGTCACCCTCGTAGCGGACGTGTAACTCCACGGGCCGGATAGCGGCCAGCGGGACAAAAACTCCCCGGAGCGCCAGCGGGTCACGCGCCGAGGGAAACACCGATCCGGGCGTCTTCAGGCGACGAAAGCGCGAGGTAGCCTTATCCCGGCGGCAGTACAATCCCCACCAATGCTGTCGCCGGGTGAACAACCGCCAGCCTTTACGCTCCCTGCGGTCGTCGAGGGCGACATCGAGACGGTGTCGCTGGACGAGTACCTCGGCGATCGGATCGTCATTCTGGCGTTCTATCCCGGCGACTTCAATCCGGCGTGTGGCGAGGAAAGCGACCTCGACGAACTGGATCTGTTCACGATGCAGCCGGACGTCGCCGTGATCGGGATCGCGCCGGACACGGTGTTCAGCCACCGGGCATTCGCCGAGGAGTACGATCTGGCGATCCCGCTGGCTGCGGACACCCGCGGCGAGGTTGCGAGCGCCTACGGGGTCGATTTCGAGGACGAGCACGGTCAGCACCTGGCCGAACGGGCAGTGTTCGTGATCGATCTGGATGGCGTCGTCCAGTATACCTGGTCGACGCGAGACCTCCGGAAGGTCCCGCCAACCGAACCGATCCAGCGAGCGGTCGGCGACATCGGGGGGGACAGGGCGGCAGTCTCCCGATATCGGGTCGCCCACGCCCACTACATCGAAGGCCGGCGGGCGTTCACGAGTGCGATGGGCGAGTTCGAGGACCACGACTGGATGGTTTCCCGCTCGGACTTCGAACGCGCCCGCGAGGAGTTCACGACTGCCACCGATCAGTTCGCGTCGGCCGGCCGGTTCGTCGACGACGATCGGCTGTCAGAGCACTTCGAGCGTGCCCGGCGGAAGGCGAACGCGCTCTGGCAGGCCGCCGACTGGCTCGCCGAGGCGGCCGACGCCTTCTCGAGTGGTGACGGCGAGGAGGGCAACGCCTACCGTTCGGACGCCGAATCACCCTTAGAGACGGCTCGGGACCTGGCCGAGCCGCTCGATCCGGACGACATCACCGTCGAGGACGACGAGATAACCATCGATCCCGACGCACTCGAGGACGACGACACCGTCTCCGCGATGGAGGCGATTCGGTCAGGCATGGACGAGGGGGCGGCGGCCGGCGGTGTCGACCTCGAACTCGAGGAGGTGACGATCGAGACCGACGATGACGACGAGTTGCCGGATCATGACGACCCGGATACCGAGACAGCCAGGCGAATGCGCGAGTACGCCGGGGCGGGAATGGAGATCGACGACCCCGGCGGGGCCGAGGACGATCAGATCGCCGACGCACTGGCCGAAGCCGACGAGAGCATCGAGCCGGCCGACGCCACCGACGAAGGAGAGGCAAAAACAGATGCGGGGGAGCAACCGCCCGATGGGTCGCCCGAGCAGAACGGACCGGCCGAGACCGAGGGTAGCGACAGACCGGCCCAGCGGGAAGCCGAGACCGGCCATGAGAGTGAAGCGACCGGCGAGACCGAGACGAGCGACGCAGCTGCGGACGCCGAAGCGGACGTCACGGACGAAGAAATCGAGGAGATCGCCGAGGAACTCCAGTCCCAGAGCGACGAGACAGCAGCCGACGGTGAGGACTCGAAATAGGCTCGGCCGAGCGGCCACGCCCGAGTCGAGAGGCCCTTGTGTCCGGTCGTCGTGGGTCGAGTATGCCCACTGACGATCCCGCAGACCGCGTGCGATCGTTCTATGACGCCCTGGACGATCACGACTACGATCAGTTGGCGTCGCTGCTCGCGTCCGACTTCGTTCACGACCGTCCGGGACTCACCCTCGACGGACGGGACCGGTTCGTCCAGTTCATGCGGGAGGAGCGACCGAACCGGGAGACGAGCCACCCGATCGACGCGATCTATCGCGACGGTGACGGCGAGCTCGCCGTCCGTGGCCGACTGCTCGACGATGACGGCGAGAAAATGGCTGCCTTCGTGGATGTCTTCGGATTCGGAGATGACGGAATCGAATCAGTGCGGACGTACACCCGGTGATCAATACGTATCAGCACGCGTGCCAGTTTTGACGACCCGTTCGAGCGCCCGACGAAGCCGTCGGCCCGTCTCGATCACCCCCCAGTGGAACGCGACCACGAAGCTGATCGCGAGAATGGCAACCCGTGTGGGCAGATACACCCACGACCAGCCTGGGACGAAAAACCACCAGAAGGCAACCGGAAAGAGAAACACTGTCACGCCCAAAAATGCGAGCGCGCTCCCGACAGCGGGCCGCCGATCTACGACATCCATCACAGCGAGGACGACTGCAACGAACGTGGCTCGCGGCACGCTGGGACCGACGGCCAGACTTATCAACGCCCAGACCACGAGCAGTTTGACGTACTCCGCCGTCTCGGCGGCAAAGAGACGAGCAATCTGGCCCGCCGTGCTCGACTCGTTCGAAAGCAGCGACACTACAACATTATTTTCGATTGATGCAAATAGGTGTTCGGGATCGCGGGAGTCCCTATTCGAGGCCGCGCCTCAATGGCCCTCGTCATGAGGATTCATGGTCGTCCCGTAGTCCTCGACGTGGTCGGTGTACTCGATGAATCGCGGCGCGTCGGGGTCGAACGGGCGCTCTAAGGCGTCGAACGCTTTCTTCTTGTCCCAGGACTGCAGACCGCCGACGGCCGAGCGGTCCTCCAGGTCGTGATAGTCCAGATCGTCCTTGGTCAGGTTCCAGGCGTCCAGTCCCGCCTCCGTGCGAACGATGACCGAGGAGAACTCGTCGCTCGACCCCACGGAGCCGACCGTCAGGTCCGCACAGTAGCCGGTGAAGTCAGCACACTCGTCACAGCCTTTCAGCGCGGCGTCGTGGAAGTTCTCGACGTCCTCGTCGACGATCAACTCGCCGCCGTGGTCGTAGACCATCAGCTTCCCGTCGAGGACGTCCATCTTGCCCACGTTGTCGAGGTCGATGTCCCGCTGTTCGACGAGTTGCTCGCCCATCAGGCGCTCGTAGTTGAAGTTCTTCGTACACATCAACGCGATGGCGTAGTCTATCGCCCGGACGCCCTCCTCGTGGCTGCCGTACTCCCACTCGAAGTCCTGCAGGGCGCGGATCCCCTCGATCTCGCAGGGCGTGCCCACGAGGGCAAGCGAGGCGTCCTCGATCGGCCCGTCGATCTTGTGATCCCACTGCTGCAAGTCGAGATTCCCCAGCGCCATCGTCTGGGTGTAGATCGACCCGGCGTTTTCGATGCACTCCTCGGGGGACGTGGCGAGAAAGGCCTCGGCCTTCCAGGGGTCCTCGTCGCTCTCGGTGGCGATGAGCGCGCCGTCGATCTCGCCAGCCTCCAGCAGGTGGCACAGCACGCTCGTGACGAGCCCGCCGTCCTGGGCGTTCTCCCGCCAGTCGTCCTCGACCTTCGCCGAGAACTCGGTGATCGGATCGCCGGCCCCGGAGACGTTGTCGTCGCCGCCCGTGATCTTCCACTGGCGTTCGTACCGGAGGCCACCGCGGGGACAGAAGTCCCAGCACAGCGAGCAGCCGGTGCACATCTTGACGAGTTCGGGCAAGCCATTTTCGTCGACGCCGATGGAGTCGCTGGGACACGAGGCGACGCAGGTCCCACACTGGATGCACCGCCCGTCGTCGATGACGGCGTCGTCGAGTTCCATGAACCACGTCTTCTCGTCGGGCGTCTCGATGTCGCTCATCCGCGAGCGGATCTCGTACGAGGGCGTGTCGAGTTCGAGGTGCTCTTCGCCGGGGCGCTGGACGCGCTGGTCGGGCGGCGTCTCGTAGACGTCCTGGCTCTCGTCGGCGGCGGGTTCGGTAAACTCGGTGTCCCGAAGCTGGCCGTGTTCATCGACGTTCGTCGGCGTACTTCCTCCATCCGGTACGGCGGAGTTACCACACCCACAGGACGACCCACAGGCACAGGCGTCGCGCTGGTCACGTTCCGATTCGTCGCGACCGCCAGGGACGCCCGGCAGGGGATCGTCAGTCATCACTCGACCCCCGGCCGCCCGTCTCCTGGGCGACCCCGGCCGCGACCGGCGCGTCGGCCCGCTGCATGATCGATCGCAGGCGGTCGTTCTCGACGCGACGACACCACGCGTAGAACCGTTCGCCCTCGTTGCGCTCCTCGGTGTAGGCCGCGAACAGTTCCTCCAGGGCGGGAATCACCGCCCGGGCGGGCACCGCGGTCTCGACCCAATCGAGGAACTCGTTGTCCGTTCCGAGCGCACCGCCCAGGCCGAAGTCCATCCCTTCAACGATTGCATCACCCTCAACGTTGCTGGAGTCTTCCGGATCGTCGACTTTGACCGTCTCCCCGCGGAACCCGATGTCGGCGATCTGTGGCTGGGCGCAGGAGGCCGAGCAGCCGGACATGTGCATTCGCACCACGTCGAGATCCTCGGGCGTCTCGATCCGGCGATCGAGCGCCTTCGCCCACCGGTAGACGCGATTCTTCGTCTCGATGATGCCGTAATTGCAGAACTCCGACCCGGTACAGCCGACCGCGCCCCGCGAGAACGGGCCGGGATCCGGGCTGTACTTCCGGGCGAAGGGTTCGGCCATCAGGTCGCCGACGTTCTCGGCCGGAATGTGGGTGAGCAGGAAGTTCTGGTCGGTCGCCAGCCGGATCGAGGCGTCGTCGGTGCCGTATTTCTTCGCCGCGCGGGCGGCCTCGACGAACTCCTCGCCGCTCATCCGGCCGGCGATCACGTTGAAGCCGACGTACTTCAGGCCGTCCTGCTTCTGGTCGTGGACGCCGACGTGGTCGCCGGCGTAGCCCTCGGTGAGGTCAGTCCCGCTCTCCGGGAGATCGACGCTACAGCGCCGTCGGACCGCCGCCTCGAACTCCTCGGTGCCGAGCTGCTCGACAAGGTAGCGCATCCGGCAGACGCCGCGGTTATTCCGATCGCCCAGCTCCTTGAACGTCTGGGCGATGGCACGACAGAACTCGACAGCGTCTTCGGGTGGAACAAAGACATCCATCTGCGTGGCCATTCGCGGGCCATCGGAGAGCCCGCCGCCGACCTTGCAGTGGAAGCCGTAGATGTCCTTCCCACCGTCGGACGAGTCCGACGAGCCTCCGGCTTCGCCGGAGACATCCACTTCCTTCCGGGCCGGCGTCAGGCCGACGTCGTTGATCTGGGACTGGCCACAATCGTGGGCACAGCCGGTGATCGTCATCTTGAACTTCCGGGGCAGGTTGGCGTACTCCCGGTTCTCCGTGAAGAACTCGTTGACAGCTTCGATCACGGGCTGGGCGTCGAAACACTCGTGATCGTCGAGTCCGGCGGCCGGACACCCCAGGACGTTCCGCGCGGAGTCACCACACCCCTGGACCGTCGTCAGGCCGACCTCGTCGTAGGTCTCCCAGATCTCGGGGACGTCCTCGACCTCGATCCAGTGCATCTGGATGTCCTGACGCGTCGTGATGTCGAGATACGCGTCGCCCCAGATTTCGTTCTGGTCCTCGCCGCCGTGTTCGGCTGGAGCGGTGGCGTATTCCTCGGCCACCTCGCCGATCACCTCGGCCTGCTCGGGCGTGAGGTACCCGCCGGGCACCTTCGTCCGTTTCATGAAGAAATCGTCGTGCTCACCGTGGGCGTAGAGTCCAGCCCACTTGAGACGCTCCCACTCGCCGTCGCCCGCCCGGTCCTCGATCTCGTCGAAGGAGAGCCCACCCGCCGCGTACTCGGTGACGTCCTCGATGACGTCGAGCGGGTGTTTCTCCTGTTTCCATTGTTCGACTGTATTCATTTATCTGACAAGTCATACTGTACCCGCACGGATAATCGTGATTGACACGGCAGCACGTGTCAGTGCTCGTGGGAAGGGGCGAGGCGTGCCGACAGCTACGACACAGCCGAGGTGATTGTCGGGGAGACGCTCACTCGCCGAGCGTCAGTTGATCGACGACCTCCTCGGGGTCGAACCGTTCGAGGTGATCATAGCCCTGGCCGGTGCCGAGAAAGAGAATCGGCTTGCCCGTGACGTGGGCGATTGAGATCGCCGCGCCGCCCTGCGGATCGGCGTCTGCTTTGGTGAGAATCGTCCCGTCGATCTCGGCGGCGTCGTTGAATTCAGTCGCGCGAGTGACGGCGTCCTGGCCGGCGACGGCCTCGTCGACGAACAGCGTCATGTCCGGTTCGATGATACGCTCGATCTTCGAGAGCTGATCCATCAGCCCCTCGCTGGTGTGGAGTCGCCCCGCCGTGTCACCCAGCACCACGTCGACGTCGTTGGCTTCAGCGTACTCGACGGCGTCGTAGATGACCGCCGTCGGATCGCCGCCCTGCTCGTGGGAGATGTAGGGGACATCGAGTGCCTCGGCGTGTTCGCCGAGTTGCTGGTTCGCGCCGGCACGGTAGGTGTCGCCGTTGGCCAGCACCGACGAGTAGCCCCGCTCTTCGAGATAGCTCGCGAGTTTGGCGATCGTCGTGGTCTTCCCGACGCCGTTGACGCCCGTAAAGACGATCACGACCGGCTTCTCGGCCGAAGCGATCCGCTCCTCGAAGTCGAACTGCCCGACGCTGATGACGTCGTACAATGCCTCCCGGAGGGAATCCTGGACGAGGTTGCCCGTGCTCTGGAGGCGACGGCGCGTCTCGCCCACGAGGTTCGCCTCGACGCCGTCGAGGATCTCGCCCGCGACACTCATCTCGACGTCACTGCTCAACAACGTGAGTTCGAGATCATCGAGATGGTCCTGCAGGTCGTCCTCGTCGATGACGGTCTTGCCGGTCGCAAAGAGTTTCGCCCGCTCAGCGACGCCACGGTCGGGTTCCGCCGCGTCCTCGGTGGACGCGTCCGGTTCGGCAGACGTCTCAGTAGCGGCTGTGCCGTCTGCTGGCTGCGTGTCGACCGTCGATTCAGCGTCTGCATCGGATTCGCTGGATGCGTCGCTCTCTGCCGCGGATTGGGTGACATCTCCCGCAGACCCACCCTCACCCGGGGCCTCAGCGTCGGCCCCGCTGTCATCGATATCGTCGGCCTCACCTTCTTCGACGGCGTCGACATCTTCCTCGACGTCGTCGCTGAAGCGGCCGAGCTTCTCGCGCAGTCCGTCGAACATCGCCTACTCTTCGCCGCCTTCCTGCTGTTGCATCTGCTGCATCTGCTGTTGCATCTGCTGCTGTTGCATCTGCTGGGCCTGCTGTTCGAGCTGTTGGCTCTCCTCTTCGAGCTCCGAAATTTCCTCGGAGAGCTGCTCGATCTGGTCGTCGATGGCGTCTTGCTTGCGTTCGAGGGTGTCGGTCGCGTCGTCCTGTCCCTGCTCGGCCGCGTAATCGGCACCGAGGCTCACGGTGATCTCGTCCATATCGAGGACTTCCGCGCGGACGTAGGCGTCGCCGCCGAGGGGAACCTGCACGGTCGAGCCCGTTTCGAGCGTCTCGATGGCCTCGATCGCCTCGTCGATCTCGGTCTGCTTGTTGCGGAGGTCCTGGACTTCCGCTTCGAGTTCCTCGCGTTCCTCGTCGATCGCTTCGATCGCCTGGGCGATCTCCTGGAGTTGTTGCTGACCGCCGCCGCCACCACCGAGACTCATGCGTCTACCCCCTCGATCTCGATCTGGGTGCGTTTGAGTCCGTGCTGGGAGCCGAACTCGGCGAGAGTGTGCTCCTCGGCGACGTTCTCGTTCGGTGCCTCGATCTCTGTCTCGAACGATTGCCAGCCGTCACGGGCCTGGAAGGTCCCGGTAACTGTATATTCGCTCATGTTCCGTGAAAGGGAGGGCAATGGGGAAGTATCTTCTCATCGAGTGTTCGCCGAAGCCGAGAGGGGCTCGCCAGTCGTTCCCCCCACAGGCCTCACTCGCGAGCGTCTTCGACCGCCGCGACGAACTCGCCAGCGTGTGCTTCGACGGCCTCGAAGTCGCCACGCTCGATGGCGTCATAATCGATAAGCGCGCTGCCTGCACCCACGACGGTCGCCCCAGCCTCGAAAAAGTCCGCGACGTTGTCCGGCCCGACGCCGCCGGTCGGCATCAACGGCAGGTCCCCAAGCGGGGCCTGGATCGCACTGAGATGACCCGGGCCGACGGTCGCGGCCGGGAACACCTTGATCAGGTCCGCCCCGGCTTCGGCGGCCCGTAGCGCCTCGGTCGGGGTCATCACGCCCGGCGCGACGAGCGTGTCGTAGCGGTTGGCCGTCTCGATGACGTCTTCTTCGAGTGTGGGGCCGACGACGAACTCGGCACCGGCCTCGATGGCACCACGGGCCGCGGCGGCGTCGAGCACCGACCCGGCCCCCACGACCGCGTCCTCGCCGTCGAACGTCTCGACGACGTCCCCGACCAATTCGCTCGCGTTCCGCGCGTCGACGGTGACTTCGAAGGCAGTCACGCCGCCCCGATGCAGGGCCTCGACGGTGTCTACCATCGCGTCGGCGTCGATGTTCCGGAGCACTGCCACGACCCCGCTGTCGACGAATTGCTGTTCGATATCGCTCATGGTCGCGAATCCGAATCGCGCCGTGAAAAGCGTCCCGACTGGTCGGTGAGGGGGATGGTGCAGCCGACTCCGGCCCGACACCAACCATTTGCATGACTGGGTCGTATGTCCACGCATGGCACTCGAGGACGTCTTCGAAAATCTCCCGGACCCCGGATCGTACTCGTTCCCGGACTACGCGATCCCACAGGGAGATCCCGTGATGCCGGTCGCGCTCACCGACGACGAACTGCACGCGTTGCTCGATCTCTACGAGACCTTCGCAGCGGTCGATCCGACGGGCCTCGACTCGAACCCGTTCCTTGCGAACACGACCGAGTTCCTCCAGCAGACCTTCGGCGCCCCCGCCTACCGGCCCGACGAGCAACTCAACGACGACATCGCCGGGATGCTCAACGACTTCGCCGAGGACCTCGGCGGCGGGGAGTTAGGTGTCGTCGACGCCAGCCCGAAACACCACCAGACGCTGTACTTCTTCCTGGTGAGCGCAAAAGGGTATCACATGGCCCCCCACATCCAGTTCGATCCCGATCCGGCCGCCGTCGAGACGCTCTATCGCCTCTACCAGCGCGTCACTGAGCAGGACTACTATCTGAAGCGTCCCTCGACGATTCTTGAGTGAGTGGGCGATGTCTGTTCGAGGTCTCGATCTGTCCCACCGTTTCCGGTGGAGATAGATATATCCCGAATCACGGCTCGAACTGCGCCCATGCTTCAAGAGGGCCTTTCGTGGGTCCAAAGCCGTCGCTAACGTCCACCGCTGGCTGGATCGACTTGCCAACCCACGACGACCGGGGCTCGCCGGATACCGCCGGTCGCCACGTGTCTTCCCAATCGAGTTCACCCCGCTGGATGGATTCGACCGCGTGATGAGCACAGCCTGCGCTCGTCCGGAGTTCAGCTCGAGTGTACGGAATGCGGATTCCTCCCTGTACCCGTCCGTAAGCTCTCCAGAGGCTGCCCCGGAGACTCCCGTCGTCCACCGGTGGATGGGCAAAGTGACGATACGATTCAAGCGCGCCGTCAAGTATGGTGTCGAACTGGAAGTCCTCGTCCCCGTACGTGGACTTCCGCTCGACGTCCTCCCTGGCCGCCTCCAGGACTCGTTGGGAGTCGAGCGGTTCTTCGCCCAGACAGTAGAGGTCGAAGAGGTCTTTGACGAAGTTTTGTCGTCCGAGATGACTTTCGAGATCGCGACCATACGGCGGATCGGCGGCAAGTAAGAGTTTTTGCGCGGCCCTCGTTTCCGGCGGCGCGGCCATTGGGAGTTCTCCGTCATCCCAGGGGGAGGGAATGTCCTGCCACGGCATGGATCCGGACGGCCATCGGTCGTTCTCGAGGACATCGACTCTGAGATCCCAATCAGGTCCCGATGCGCGTGGAAACTGGATGTGTCCGGTGAACCCGGCAACCGGACTTTCTCGGACTGTCAGGCGGATCTCGGAGTCAGAGAACGCGTCTTCTATCCGGGTGAGGGCGACTCGCAAATCCTGTGTATCTGCTACCTCGAGGTCGAGATCGACACTGGCTCTGTACGGCGGCCATTCGAGGGAGTTCTGCAAGAGCGTTCCCCCTTTCAGAAGCACTCGCTGATCCCGTTGGGTGATCTGTGTGAGCATCTCAATCGCCACCGCAGCTCGGAGGAGTTGATGGCCCCAGTCGCCGTGTTCTTTCCTGAGCGATTCTCTATCGAAGCGTTTCGGTGGACCGACGAGCTTCGATCGGTCCGCCTCGGCGAACAGATTCATCGCTCACCTTCGATGAGCGTCCCCGCGACCGGCGAGAGTTTCGAGACGAAGTCTTTTCGCATCTGTGGCCGGAGTTCCGTTCCGACGCCGGCGAGTAGCGCACCGATGTCGGTGGTAACACCCAGCGTCTCCCCAGCGGCCCACAGACGGTCCAGGGTGACGTCCGGATCCTGGAGAAGGGTTCGGACGATTGCTGACGCCTCAGGCGGCCCGTCCGATCCAAGGAACTCGACCAGAATCCGTTCGGGGAACGGCGTCCGATAGCCACCGGGTGTCAGTCCGGTCGCACCGAACTTCTCCCGCTCCACGAAGACGATACCATCTGACAGCCGATAGGGGGTCGGACTATCGGGTTCGAAGAGTCCTGGCCCGAGCGGTCCGCTCGTCTTGACACTCCAGGTTGCGACCGGTTCCTCGTCCGGCCAGGCCGCTTGCACTTCGTCCTGTAATGACGCGGCCGTTTTGTGTTCGACGACGAGTCGCGTGCCGGGCCCACCATCTTCGGCAAGCTGCAAATACGGCGTTGCGTCCCAGAGAACGGTGCGACGGAGCGAGTCGGCTCGTACTTTCTCTGAGATGATGTCGACAAGGCGTTCGAGAGCGTCCGTCATCTCCGGGTCCCTCCGGACGAGAGCGTATCTGCCACGTTCGGGTCGCTCGAGGATACCCTCCTTGGTGAGACTGGTGAGACGGCCACGAATCTCGTTGTCCGCTGGAAGTCTATCCCGGTCCTGAAGCTGTTCTCGCACGCTTTCGACGATCTCGCCGACGCTCATCGTTACGTCGGGCTCTCGTTCCTCAATGACTGATAAAATGGCCGACGACGTGGACGGGCGAGTCATGCTCATTGTGCTAATGAGCTTATTGAGCTAAAAAGCTTATTGAGCTTTCGTTCCACCCGCGTCGCTCTGACGGTGACGTGACTTATGGTCCACACGCGAGTACGGTCGGGTATGCAAACCCGTCCGCTCGGCACGACCGGTCAGGACTCAAGCGTCGTCACCTTCGGCGCGATCGCGCTGAACTGGCTCGAACAGGAGGGAGCCGACCAGATGGTCGAACTCGTCCTCGATCACGGCGTGAACCACTTCGACGTCGCGCCGACCTACGGCGACGCCGAGCTCAAGCTCGGCCCGAAGCTCAGAGAGTATCGTGAGGAGATCTTCCTCGGGTGTAAGACCCAGGAACGGTCCTACGAGGGGGCCTGGGAGAAACTCGAACGATCGCTGGATCGACTCGGCGTCGACACGATCGACCTCTATCAGGTCCACGGCCTCGAATACGAGGACGAGCTCGACGATATCACCGCGGACGACGGGGCGCTTGCGGCGTTCCGCGAGGCACAGGAACAGGGACTCATCGAGAACATCGGCCTGACGAGCCACGGCGATCCGGGCCTGATCCTCGACGCGCTCGACCGGATCGACGACCTCGCGACGGTGATGTTCCCGCTGAACCCCGTCGTCGACGCCAAGGACGGCGACGAGTACGACTACCAGGCCGTCCTCGATCGCGCCGACCGCGAGGACGTCGGCACGCTGGCGATCAAGGCCTTCGCTGGCGGCTCGTGGCCCCCGACCGCGGAGTTGCCCGAGCATCGCCGACCCTACGCCAACTGGTACGAACCGGTCGACACGCCCGAGACGATCCGGGATCGACTGAACTACACGCTTTCCCAGGGCGTCACTAGCGTCGTCAGCCCCGGCGATCCCAAGCTCGTGCAGATGGTCCTCGATGCGGGCGACCGCTTCGCGGAGCTCGACGCCGCGGCCCAGCGGAGCGTTCGCGAGGACGCCCGTCACGACGGGAGCCCGGTGCCGGAACAACTCCATCACTAGCATGGAGGTTCCCGAGACCGTCACCGCGGCGCTCGCCGATCGCCCTGTCGAGGGCGCGCACTGCCTGGAAGCCGGTGCCGGCGCGGGGAACGCGACCGCCGGACTCATCGACGCGGGCGCGGCCCAGGTCGTCGCAGTGACCAACGAGCGCGAGCACGCCGAGACGGTCCGTGAACGGGTCGGTCAGGAGCATCCGGATCGCGTTCGGGTGCTCGAATCCGACCTTCGCGAGATTCCACTCCCCGACGATTCGGTCGAAATCATCACCGCCCACGCGCTGTGCAACGTCGTTCCGCCGGCTGCACTCGACGCGATCGCCGCCGAAGTGACACGCGTCGCGGCCCCGGGAGCGCACCTGATCGTCGACGACTACGCGCCGCTGCCGGGCGAGGCGGCCATGCGCGATCTCTTCGCCGTCGAGAACGCGGCCGCCGAACTTGCCGTCGGCCGGTCGGCACTGACGTTCTATCCGGCCCGCGTCCTCCGCGGCATCTTCGAGTCCTATGGGTGGACACACGACCGGACGGAAACCGTGCTCGATCCGGTCCCGTGGACCGAATCACACGTCGCTGCCCACGCTGACGCTGCTCAGGAGTTCGCCGGCGATGCTGGCACAGCGGGAAATCTGCTAGCTGAACGGGCCGAGGACATCGCGACAACGATCGGGTCAGAATCGACAGGCGAAATGTACAGCCTGGCGATGCGATTGCCGGGGTAGTCGGCTGTCGGTTAGGTTCCAGTCGCGGTCTCTTCGAGATACGCCAGTTGATCCTCGAGTTCCTTGGTCCGCTGGCGCTTGATCAGGGTCGCGTCGAGGGCTGCCCCGATGACGCCGCCGAGTTCGAACTGTGTCTGTGCGGTGATCGTCGTCTCGCCGTCCGCACCGTCGAGCCGATAGGTCGTCGTCATCTCGTCGAACATGCCCTCGACCTGCTCGTAGGTCAGCGCGTCGTCGCCGTCGATGATTTCGAGGGTGAGCTCTAGCTCTGCCAGCCCGATGGCTCGTTCGACCGTCACACGGTCGCCCTCGACAGTGACCTCGTCGAATCCCGCGGCGTCCATGAACGCCTCCATGTCCGCGAATCCGTCCCGGACGGATTCAGGATCGGCCGCCACGTCCCGCGAGACAGTGACCTCTTGCATGGTCACCACAGGGACCCCCGGCGGCGTCAATCTGTCGTCGAACACGTTCGGCCCTGCGGCGGGTGAACCCGACGGGCAGCCGCCGCTGTCGAACATGTTCGGAACAATTACCCTGGTTCGGCCCGAACACGTTCAGGACATGGTACATGCGACGCTGACGCTCTCGATCCCCCGGCGGATCTGGATCGGCGCGCTCTCACAGGATCACCCGGATTCGTGTATTCGCGTCCTCTCGGCGTTCCCGAAGGGCGAGGAATCGGGCGTTGGACTGGTCGAAGTCGACGGCCCGGACGTGCCGGCGGTCGTCCGCGCCATCGACGAGGAGGAGACCGTCACCGATCTGGCGGTGCTGGGTCGCCACGAAGACACTGCTCTGGTGCAATTCGAGACCACCGATCCACTCCTGCTGTTCCCGATCATCGGCTCCGGGATCCCGCTGGAACTCCCCTTCGACATCCGCGATGGGGAGGCGCGCTGGGAACTCACGGCCTCCCAGGACCGCCTCTCGGAACTCGGCGAGCAACTGGAAACGCTTGGCATCTCCTTCACCGTCGAGCAGTTGCGCCAGCACGTCGAACCCGAGCAGGTGCTGACCGATCGCCAGACGACGCTGGTCCAGGCGGCGATCGAGCGTGGGTACTACGACACCCCACGGGAGTGTACACTGACCGAACTCGCCGACGCACAGGACATGGCCAAATCGACCTGCAGCGAGACACTCCACCGCGCCGAGGAGAAGATCGTCAAGGGCTTTTTCGAGGACGAACCGACCGCGAGCGCCCGGCGAGGGATCTAAACGGCTGAAGCAAACGAAGCGACTGACGGTCGGAGAAAAGCCTTTGTGAGTCTGCATACAACCGTATGCACATGTCGAAAAGCATCCGTCTCTCCGAGGAGGCCTACGAGCGCCTCGCCGCGCACAAACGCGAGGAAGAGACCTTCTCCGAGGTGGTCCTCCGGCTGGCCGGCGAGCGGTCGCTCCTGGATCTTGCGGGGATCCTGAGCGACGACGAAGCCGACACCCTCCGAGATGCCGTCGCGGAGCGCCGCGAACGGCGGAGCGACGAACTCGAGGGGATCGCCGACCGAATGGACGGGGTCTGACGTGCTCCTCGATACGTCGTTTCTCATCGATCTGATGAACGGCGACGACGCAGCCGTCGAGAAAGCCCGCGAGTTGGAACGGGATCTCGTCCAACAGCGGCTCTCGTCGATGACGCTGTTCGAACTGTACTACGGGATCGCTCGCGCGGCCGATTCCGAGACCGAGCGCGAGACGGTCGAAACCGTCCTCGACTCCAAGCCGATCTATCCCGCCGACGCCGCAGTCATGCGAAAGGCCGGGCAACTCTCGGGCGAGCTACAGAACGACGGCACACCGGTCGGAGACGGTGACGTGATCATCGCCGCCACTGCCGAGGTCGTCGAGGAACCCGTGCTCACTCGAAACGTCGAGGACTTCGAACGACTCGGCGTCGAAATAGAGACGTACTGAGCAAGCCCGAGCCGACAGAGAGCGACGTACTACTGATCGTTGGCGTCCGAGCGCGTCTGCTACTCCCGATCGAGCCGCCCCCGAAGCGCCGCCAGGACGTCCTCGTGAATCTCACCGCTCGTGGCGATCAGCGAGTCGCTGTCGTGTCGCCACCGATTTCCAGCGAGATCGGTCACGCGGCCGCCGCCGGCCCGGACCATGTGCGCGCCGGCGACGGTGTCCCAGGCGGTCATGTGGACGGTCGAGATCGCGGCGTCGATCTCGCCACAGGCCACCATCGCCATGGAAGTCTGGCCACTGCCCAGTCGCCGGAGATCGCCGAGTTCGTGGTGGATGTAACTCGTCACGTCGTCATAGTCGTCCCGGTCGCGGTCCTTCAGCCCGAAGATCGGAGCGACGATCAGCGACGAGGGGTCCGTCCGATCGCTGACGGCGCACTCGACGCCGTTCCGTTCGACGGCACCAAGCCCCGCCGCGTACGTGTCGCCGGTGGCTGGCAACACCGTCGCGGCGGCGACCGGTTCGCCGTCGTGTGTGCGTGCCAGGCTAACGCTCCAGAGGCGGTTGTCCCGGACGAAATTGTTGGTTCCGTCGATCGGATCGATGATCCAGGCCGGCCCGGATTCGGGAACGGTCTTTTCGGCGTCGTTCTCCTCGCCGACGATCGCCGCGTCCGGATCGCGATCGGCCAAGACCGCGATGATCCGCTCTTGGGCCTCCTGGTCGGCCTTCGAGACCGGGTCCATCTGATCGCGCTTGAAGTCGTTGCCGATCCCCTCCCGGAAGTACTCACAGGCGATCTCGGCCCCGGATTCGGCTGCCTCCCGGGCGATCGACCGCCACTCTGCGGCCGTCTCCTCATCGATCTCGTTCACAGTATCACTCAGTGGATGCAAACAAAGGGGCCGCCGAAACTTGAGTGGTGGGGCTCTGCAGTCGGGCGGGTTTGGGGACTGTTCCATACCGTGACAGGACTCTCAAGCCACGGAAGCGCTGCTGGCACGGGCCAGCAGTCGGATGGCGATGGCCCCGACGATGCCGTTGAGGACGAGAAGGATACCGACAGCGGGGACGACCGTGTCGGCGACACCGCCGAACCACGACACCGACACCACCGTCAGCACATCCTCGCCGAGGACCAGTGCACGGACCGCCTCGACACCGTAGGTGATCGGGTTGAAGGTGGCGACCAATTCGATATCATCGGACAGCGGGATGAACGCCGGTGAGAGAAAGAGCAACGGGAACATGAACAGCATCGTCGCCGCGTTGATGACCTCTTCGTCGCGCGCGAGCAGCCCGACGACGTTCGAGACGGCCATGAACAGAAGGCCGACAAGCAGACAGATGGCGAGAATGCCGAGGACACCGATCACACCGGTTTCGATGTTCGCGCCCATCGCAACCGCGAGGCCGACGACGACCAACAGCTGGACGACGATCTGGGCCAACTCCGCGGCGGCCTTCCCGGCGAGGACGGCCGTCGCCGACATCGGCGTGACGACCGTCTTCTCGAACATACCCGTCTCGAGGTCACGCACGAGCCCCATTCCCGACGAAAAGGCAGACCCCATCGTCGCCTGCATGAGGACGGCCGGCAGCAGGTAGGTGACGTACGCCACGTCGCCAAACCCGGCGCGTTCGAGCGCCAGTCCGCCCACGTCGCCAAAGACCGCGCTAAAGAGGACGAGCGAGAGGGTTGCGACGGCGATCTCGACGAGAAACGCCGTTGGGTTGTGGACCGCCTTGCGAGTCCAGCGCTCGGCGTTGACTCGCAGGTCTCTCAGTCTCGTGTTGGCCGTCTCAGTTACACTCATGCCTCGACCTCCGTCCCCTGAACAGCATTGTCGTCCTCCTCTGTCGCCCCCGTTTCCGTGTCACCGGACGTTTCCTCGGTCGCCGCCGCATCCACCCCCGACGCTTCCTCCGTGGCCGCCGCATCCACCGTCTCGGTGGTCTCGTCCAGCCCGTCAGCCGAGTCACCAGCGATAGCGAGAAAGACGTCATCCAGCGTCGGTTCCGTGACGTCGAATCCAGTCACGGGCACGTCGGCGTCCCGGAGCGCGAGAAGCACATCCGGCCCGAGGTCGCCCGCATCTCGCGCCGTGATTCTGATCGCGTCGTCGGTCGTTTCGACGGTTGCGCTCGGTTCGACCGCCGCCGTCTCGCGGACGATATCGGCGGCTGCGTCGACGGGTTCACCGGCCGACTCGGCCCGATCACCCCCGACTTCGAGTTCGAGAATGTCGCCACCGACGCGTCGCTTCAGTTCGTCAGGAGCACCATCCGCGACAATGCGGCCGTCGCGGATGACTGCCAGCCGATCACAGAGATGATCAGCTTCCTCGAGGTACTGCGTGGTGAGAAACACCGTCGTCCCGCCCGCGTTGATGCGCCGGAAGTATTCCCACAGGCGGTTCCTGGCCTGCGGATCGAGTCCGGTCGTCGGTTCGTCGAGGAAGACCAGGTCGGGGTCGTGGACCAGCGCGGTCGCGGCGTCGAGGCGCTTTTTCATGCCCCCGGAGAAGTTGCCGGCGGGTGTGTCGGCGACGTCCGCCAGGTCGACGAGGTTCAGAAGGTCCGCGATACGTCTCGCCCGGTCGTCCCGGGCAACGCCGTAGGCATCGCAGGCGAACATGAGGTTCTCGCGGGCGGTCAGTTCCGTATCGATGCTGGTCTCCTGGGCCATGTAGCCGATCGAGGCGCGGACCGCAGTGCGGTCTCGGACGACGTCGAAGCCGTTGACCTCGACAGTTCCGCTGGTCGGTTCGAGGAGTGTCGCCAACACCTTGATCGTCGTCGTCTTCCCGGCCCCGTTTGGACCCAGGAAGCCGAAGAACTCGCCCTGCGGGACCGAGAGCGTGACGTCCTCGACAGCCTGGGTTCCGTCGGCGTAGGTCAACGAGAGGGCGTCCATCTCGATCGACCGCTCGAGATCAGTCACGTGGCTTCCAGTTGTCCCGTCTGTGTCTGTCCCGTCAGCATCTGTCCGTTCAGGATCTGTCCCGTCAGTATCTGTCCCGTCGATGTCTGTTTCGTCGGCTGCCACCGATTGGTGTGCCATTGGCTGATCCAGCCGGCCGGCATCCGAGTGCCTGCTGTGCGGTATACGAGGGGGATTTATCTTTAACAGGCGCAATACCCCTTCCTCAACGGAGTGAGCGAAGCGAGCGAGTAGGGAGGGGATACGCGCCGTACACCCAAACCGAATTAGGGTGTAGTCATCTCGGGGTATCCAACAGAATACTTATGCCGTTTGGGTGTGTATTATATCGTACAGGAAAAGGTCGATGGTGTACGACTTGGACAAAAGTTCCCACTCCGTGTACTCCCTGCACTACCACCTCGTACTGGTAGTCAAATACCGAAGTGACGTGTTCACGGAGGAGATGAAGAACTTCATGCGAGGTGCCGTTGAAGGCTTCACAGAGAACTACGGAGTCGAAATCGAACGCCTCGAAGCCGACGGCGACCACGTACACATTCTGTTCAAAACCAAGCCGAGTACCGACCTAACCAAATTCATAAACACTCTCAAAGGGAGTACCGCCCGACGGATTCGCAACGAGTACCACGACGAGATCAAGGACAAACTCTGGGGTGATTCGTTCTGGACAGACTCGTACTGCCTCATCTCCACCGGGCAAGTGTCACTTGATACGCTCATCGATTACGTCGAGAACCAACGTGAGGAGCCCCCAGACGACCGATGAACTACAACTACAGGTATCGGCTCTATCCGACCGACGACCAAACCGAAGCGTTAGCGTGGACGCTCGATACCTGTAGACAGGTCTACAACCACTTTCTGAATCGGCTGAACGAAGCCGACGACGTCCCCTCGGAATACTCTCAAAAGAACACGCTTCCCGACCTGAAACGCGAGTGGCCGGAACTGAAAGACGTCCACTCGAAAGTCCTTCAAGTCGTCGTGGAGCGTCTGTACTCCAACCTTCGGACGCTTTCCGCACAAAAGGAGGAGGGGTACACGGTCGGCGCACTCCGCTGGAAAGGGTCGGGGTGGTACAAATCGTTCACCTACAGCCAAAGCGGATTCAAACTCATTAAGACCGACACACGACGGGACCGACTTCGACTGAGCAAAATCGGTGAGATACCGATAGCGTATCACCGTGAAGTCCCCGAGAACGCGACCATCAAACAGGTCTGCATCAAACGGGACTCAACGGGCAACTGGTACTCCACCCTCGGTATCGAAACCGATGAACAGCCGGAGAAGCCCGCTCCCGAAACCATCGACCCGAAGGATACGGTTGGCATCGACGTCGGCATCCTGAAGTACACGCACGACACCGACGGAACCGCCGTCGAATCGTTAGACCTCTCGGACGAACGGGAACGTCTACGACGGGAACAGCGGACACTCTCGCGCAAGGTGAAGGGGTCAAACAACTACGAGAAACAGCGGATGGTCGTCGCTCGTTGCCACGACCGTCTCAAGCGAAAGCGCCGTGACTTCCTGCACAAACTTGCCCGCTACTACGTCGAGAACTACGACGTGGTGGCCGTCGAGGACCTGAACGTTCGCGGCATGATGGAGCAAGACCGAAACAGTCGAAACACAGCACATTCCGCGTGGCGAACCTTCATCGAGATACTGCGATACAAGGCTGAGAGCGCCGGTACGCACCTCGTTGAAGTTAATCCGCGTGGCACTACCAAGGAGTGTAGCAACTGTGGCGTTGAAACCGAGAAACCCCTGTGGGTGCGCGAGCACTCATGTCCGTCGTGCGGATACGAAGACGATAGGGACGCCAACGCCGCGAAGAACATCCTTCAGCGTGCTTTTTCTGAATTAGGCATGGGACAGGCCGAATCCACGCCCCCGGAGACTGCGACCGATACGGATACCCGTGTGGTATCTGCAAGTCGCGTCATCGAACGGGGAAGCCCCGCCCTCAACGAGCGAGGTCATCAGACCGAGCGCAGTAGGGCGGGGTAGTTCACGTCAGCCGTCGAAGACAGGTTTTTGTTCCCGGCTCGGGACTGTGCGTCCAATGAGGTGGATCGAGTCGGGTCGTGGGATCGTGATTGTGGCGCTTGTGGGAATTGTCGTCGGCGGGGGACTCCTCGTCGGCGGTGCGGACGTAGCGGTCGCCGACAGCGAGAGCGACGACCCACCCACACTCGAGATCGGACAGACCACGACAGGGAACATCTTCCTGGCTGGCGAACAACCGCGGGTAGCCATCGAGACGGACGCACCCAGCGTCTCCTGGACCGTCCACGATCACCGGGGACGGCTGCTCGACAACGGGACGACGCCGGTCGACGGCGAGGTGACGCTGGAGCCATCCCTGAACGACGTGGGTCACTACACGCTTCGGGTACGAACGGCCGGCGACGGACAGCCGGCCACGGCCCAGACGACACTGGCGGTCCTGCCAGCCGACGACTTCGACAACGACGATCCTTTCTTTGGAATGTCCACGCAGTTCAACGCCGGCTGGGACCACGAACTGATGGACGTGATGGCGAGTGCGGGCGTCGCAAGCGTGCGCGAGGACTCGGGCTGGAGCCGGATCGAACGCTCCAGGGGCGCATACGACTTCTCGCCGTCGGATGAGTACATGACCGCCCTCCAGGACCACGGCTTCGATCGGCTGTACATTCTCGCCTACGGGAACGATCTGTACGATTCCGAGAACAGCGGTTACTTCACGATCCCCTACACTGAAGCCTATCGCCAGGCGTTCGGGAACTTCTCGACGGCCGCGGTCGATCATTACGGCGACGTTGGAGTCGTCGAGATCTGGAACGAACCGAATCTCGACACCTTCGCTCGCGGGCCAACGGGAACTGATCCGGCTGCCTACGCGGAATTGCTGGCGGCGACGTACCCGGCCATCCAGGGCAGCCGGGAAAACGTGACCGTCCTGGGCGGCGCGGCGGCGGTCAACGATACCGTCGACACCGAACGGACCTTTGACGATGGCTGGTGGCGTGGCCTGCTGGAAGCCGACGGTGCCGAGTACATGGATGCCATGTCGATCCACCTCTATCGGGACGAACCGACGGGCTTCGCGCGGGACCTCTCGGATCTCCGGGCGATGACCCGCGACCACACTGACGGCCAAGCGCTGCCGATCTGGGTGACGGAACTCGGCTGGCCGGCGACACCGACATCGCCCGGTGGCGAACAGACGGCTGACCAGGCCCGCCACCTCGTCCAGAGCCACGCCCGACTGGGGGCCGCCGGCGTCGAGCGTTTTTACTGGTATACCTTCCGGGACCCGACATTTGCGGACGGGGAGACCCCCCAGACAGCCGAGGCCAGATACCTGGGTGGGTTGGTCCGGGGGCCAGACAATCCACAAGGGGCCAATACGCCGCGTCCGGGGCTAGTCGCCTACGCCACGATGACTCGCCAGCTGTCGGGCGCTGAATCCGTCGAGAACGCCTCGACGCCGGTTCAACAGTACATCTTCGCCGACGGCGACGACAGGACGCAGGTGCTCTGGGCCGACGAGCGGACGGACGTGACCGTCCACACGGGCGAACCAGTGACTGTCACCGGGATGCTCGGCGAGCAAACCAGGCTGGAACCACGCGACGGCGAGGTCTACCTGACAGTCGGCCCTGATCCCATCTACCTCGGTGGTAACGTCTCGGATATCACGGCCGGCGCGCCGGTCTCAGTCACCGGTCCCGTCGAATCAAACGGCCAAGCGTCCCACATCACTGTCACCGCCGACGACCTCGGCGACTCCGTTACCCACTGGATCGGCGGCGAGACGACGACCGTCGACGGGGAAACTGCAGGCTCGATACCCGTTCCATCGAGCCATCGCGACCGGGCTGGCATCGCCGTCGATATCGTGTCAGTGGACGGCGCGCCGGTGGCTCGACTTGAAACGCCAGTCGGTGCTCCAACTGCCCGCCTGGGCGAACCGGGCGAGTTCTCAGGGCTGACTGTCGAAACGAGCAATCCTGGTGAGGGTTGGTTCTCCGAAGCCAACGACGTCGGTACCGCCCACAGCGCGTTCACCGCAACCACCCGGGACGGTCGCCAGTGCTGGCGCAGCGACATCACCGCAGGCAGGCCGGGCAACAGCCTCCATCTCGACATCCCGCATGGCCATCTCGACGCCGGTGAGGACCGTCTGGTATCAGTGTCCTACTACGACGGGACAGGCGGCGAAATCGGAATACAGTACGACGGCACTGAAACCGATACCGCGTGGGGTGGTTCTGTCGCGCTCGATGGCACCGACCAGTGGCGAACTCACACGTTCACTCTGTCGTCCGCAGAACTCCGCGACGGACTCGGTCCCGGTCACGACGTTCGGCTGGTCTTCGATGGTGGAAACGGCGACGTCTGCATCGGATCCATCACTATCGGCAGCGAGGCGGCACCGCCGTTGCCGGCATCGACCGGCTCCGCATCGGATGCTCCCGTGGCGACAACCAGTGATGGACCGACGACCCCGACGGCTACGCCCACAACGGATCCGACCGGCAGCGACATCACGACGACCACACCGGGAACAGCCGGTAGCGACGCGTCACCGTCACCGACGGGGCCGGACGTGACCTCGACAGCTGGCCCCGGATTCGGCTCCGTCATGGCCTTCGTAGCGCTACTCGCCACTGGTCACGTCCTTTGGCGGTCCGAGTGAGGCAAGCACGAACGCGGTCGGTGTTGCTTCGAGCCCGACCTATTTGCGGTTCCTCGACGCTGCTTCAACAATGCGATACCTTCGCGTCACCGCACGCGTCGACACGATGCAGGCACCGCCGCTGTTCGACCGCCTGGCGAACACGTCGGCCATCGAGCAGGCGCGCGTCCTCGACTGGAACTTGACTGCCGAAGATGCAATGCTGCTGTTCGCCGTCGACGGCGATCCCACCCCACTCACCGGGTCGGAGGTCCAATTCGCCGGGGTCGACCGCGTCGAACTGGCAGGCGACGGCCAGCGGGGTGGCGAAAGCAGCGTCCGCATGCTCGCGCACGTCCAGCGGTCCGCGGTCCCGATATTCAGTTGTCTCGCGAGCGCGCTTGAGGCCGGTGGGTTGATCGTCCAGACACCCGTCGTCTTCGCCGACGGGGAGGTCCACGCCAGGATCGTCGGCGATCCCGGCCCGCTCCAGACGGCGTTCGAACGACAGGGTGACGGGATCGACGTGCGGATCGACGAGATCACCTCGACTCCGGCAGTGAATGGGGCGTCGAACGGCGGGCTGAGCGAACGCCAGCGGGAGGCGATCGTCGCGGCGAAAGAGCTGGGATATTACGAGCAGCCGCGGGGCGCAACCCATGAGGACGTTGCGGCGGCACTAGAGTGTTCGCCCCAGACCGCGGGAGACCACCTCCGGAAAGCGCAAGCGAAGTTAGTGGACGCCGCGCTCGACGAGGTCGAATCCAGCGTCTGAGTGGCGACTGCCAGCGGGTTCACCGACGAATGAGCGCTCCCGCCGGACAGTGTCACGGGCCAGTGACGGCCACGGAACCCAGTCAGCGGGAGCCGTGTGAGAAAACAGCGACCCACGGTATCGTGAATGGTGTATTTTTTCACCGGTTGTTCCAATAGTCGGCTGTGAACAATCGGCAGCGCTGGACGGTCGCCATCTTCACCTTCGTGGTCGGCGACGCCATTGCCCTCCAGATGCGAGGGGCCGTCCTCCCGGAAGTGGCGGATGACTTCGACGTGCCGGAAGCGCTCCTTGGGTTGGTTGCACCGGCCGGGACGCTCGGCTTTCTGCTGGCCGTGCTGGTCGTCGGACTGGCCGCCGGGCATCTGCCGGTCCGACGGACGATGCTCGCGGGCCTGGGGGTGGCGATGGCGGCGCTCCTCTCGATGGCCGTCGCACCGATATACGTGGTCTTTCTGGGCTTTTTGTTGATCCAGGGGACGGCCGATGGGGTCGGTCGCGCGCTGGATCGACCCGCCCTGAGTCACCTCTATCCCGCCCAGCGCGGGCGGACGTTCAACCTCTACGCGATGGCGTGGGCGGTCGGCGGTGCCAGCGCGCCGATCCTGGCGAACGTCGTCATCGACGTCGCGGACTGGCGATACGTCTTTCCCATCGTGGCCGTCCTGTTCGTCGTGCCAGTCGTCCTGCTGGCTCGATCGGCGGATCTGGAGTCGGCGGCCAACGAGCGGCGGCTGACCGTCTCCGGGCTTCGGGAGATGGTGCGCGATCCGGCCGTCCTCGGCATGGCCGCGGCCCTCGTCTTCAGCGGCGGCGTCGAGGGGTCTATTTTCACGTGGCTCCCCTATTTCGCCAGCGAGCACGTCACGAAATCGCAGGCGAACATGGTGCTGTCGGCGTTTCTGGTCACGTATATTCCAGCCAGGGCAGCCTACGGACTCGTGATCGAACGCTACGATTATCTCGTGGTGACGTTCGTCCTGGCAATCTGTACCGCACCACTCGTCTACCTGGCGTTCACGACGACGTCCGTGACGGTGTTCGTCCTTGCGATCCTCGCGACTGGGGTAGGAGTGAGTAGTTTCTTCCCGACCCTTTCGGCCTTTGGCGTCGACGAGCATCCGGAGTACAGCGGCCCTGTCAGCGCCATCGCGACCGGTGGGAACTATCTCGGGATATCGGTGTTTCCGGCAGTCATCGGCCTGCTCAGCACGTACACCGGGCTCGGGACGGCACTCAGTCTGCTGGCTGGCGCGTTCGTCTGTCTGGGGGCGATCATCGCCATCACTGCCTGGGTGACGCGACGTGGCGCGGTCGCCTGAGCGACCTAGCCCTGGGGAACGGGATGGACGGGTGTCAGGTCCTCGGTGTCGTCTGTGACCGACAGCGAGATGTCGTCGATCTCGATCCGATGGACTTCCATGTCCTCGTAGACCGCGCCCCAGCTGCCGATCGAGTAGGTTTCCGGCCCGAGATCCAGCAGGACGGAAAGCGACCCGGAGAGCTGTTCGAGCGACGGCGGCCCGCTTGTCCGGAAGTCGTCGGTGTAGGTGACGTCAGTGACACGACCGGCGACGGTCCGAAGTTCGCGCTTCTCGTTGTCGTACCCGATCGCCGTGATCGACACGTCCAGCCCACCGTCGAGGAGCACCGTGAAGTCCCTGACGAAGCCTTCAAGCGTGACGTAGGTCCACCCGCTGGCGGCGTCGACGTACGCCCGATCGTTGAGCGCCCAGTTGCAGGTGTAAAAGTACCAGTGGAAGATAAAGGATAGCGTCTCGTCTTCGACCAGCAGTCCGTGCTGATCAGAGATACTGGCGTCCGGGATGAAGAAACACCGGCCACGGTCGACGACAGCCAGGAACGGACCAGGAATGTAGGATAACCGAAGTTCCGAGACGGCCGCCTCGACGTCGAGGTGGGTAGCAAGTTCGTCGGTATCCTGGTTGTCGTACAGCGTCACCCTGACGATGACGCCGTTCTCCCGCGCACTCACGAGCGCCGGATGGAGCGTCTCGAACTGCTCGGGCGACAGTACCATCTCGATGAGGGTATCGCTCTCGGCGATTGCCTCTTTTGCCCGCTCTAAAAGCGTTTCCTGATGTTTGACGACACCGCCGTTGTCGTCATAGAGCTTCGGTTGCTCCCAGCGGTCCTCGATGTCGTCGGCCGCTTGCTGGAGTAACTGGCCAGTCGACCGGAGTTCGTCGAGCACCACGTCCGGATCGCGTGGGCGGACGTGAAGCTGATCACGTTCGATCGTTTCGACGAACCCTTTCTCCTCGAGATCACGCAAAACCTTGTAGACCTGGGAAACGGGGACGGAGCAGTTACGAGCGACCGTAACCGCTGGCGCTACCCCGAGTTCCAGAACCGCGAGATACGCGTCCGACTGATACGAGGTCAGTCCGGTGTTCTCCAGCGCATCCTGAAGTTCCTCCGCATCCATGTCAATACAATTCAAAATCAGCAACTATAACGCTTTTTCTATCCATCCGTAGCGTGTTGCTCTATTTTCATATTGGTTGTCAATTTTGGGAGAAGGAGACACACTATCGGTGTCGAGCGCACAGGAGACGCGTTACTGGATCGCCAGCGCCGTTTCGATGTCCGCCCCGTCGACGAGCTCCACCGCTCGTTCGGCGTGGGCGGTCATCTCGGCCGCGTTCTCCAGTAACACCGTCTCGCTGGGGAACAGACGATCGCCCACCAGGAGTCCGTGATCGCGCGCCGTCGATCCCGAGACCGTGATGTACACCCCAAGCCCGACCTCGGCGACGAGATCCTCTTCGGTCCGGTCACGGTCGGGATACCGGAAGTCGATCCCCTCGATAGCCGCTGTCCCGAGGACCGCCGTCACGAGGCGCTCGTAGCGCGGCGAGATGCAGAGCTCGCCCGCATAGTCGGCGACGAACTCCCGCGTGAGGTCGGCGTCCAGTTCGTCGGCAACGGCGGGGGTCGCGAGCAACGTGTGATAGACCGTGTCGCCGAGGCCCGTGTGGACGCGAACGTCGGTGTCGAGCGGGTCGATCCGCTCGTTCAACGCCGCCAGGTCGGTGAGCGGTTCGGGTTCGAGGCGGACGACTTCCTCGAGAACGAGGTCGGCGCTGTCGAATCCCAAGGCGAACTCGTGTTTCCGGAGCGCCCGGAACGGTTCCTCGCGGCCGATCAGTTCCAGATCGACCGTCTCCGTGGGAATCCGCACGCTGTCGAAGACGATCCGGCGGGGCATCCCCTGGCGGTCGTCCCGCATGAGCGTGTATTCGGGGGCAGTCGGGTCGGTGGCGTCACTGTAGCTCGAAAGGCGGTCGTAGACCGGCGCGTCCGGCTGCTGGCTGCCCTTGGCGATAGCCTTCTCGTAGCGCAGCGTCGAGATGATCTCGTCGGCCAGGCCCGTCCGGCCGGTCCGGCTCGCGATCCGTTCGAGGACCGCCTCCAGGGGCCGGCCCTTCCGGGGCACGGCTATCCGCACGCTCGTCATTGTCCGACGATAGGCGAGCGTCCCTAAAACGGGCGCGGTTCGCGATCGGCGATATCCGTGGTCACCCCCGACAGGACGAACTCTAAAAGGTTAATGTGATGGGGGGATTCCCTCCTGGCATGAAGGTACTGGTCACGGACCCGATCGACGACGCCGGGCTGGCACGCCTCCGGAGTGCCGGCCTCGACGTCGAGACCGACTTCGACATCGACACGGCGGGCGTCCTCGAGAAGATCGCGGACGTCGACGCCATGCTCATCCGCGGGACGGAGATCACCCGCGAAGTCTTCGAGAACGCGCCCAACCTCAAGATCGTCTCGCGGGCGGGCATCGGCGTCGACAACATCGACATCCCCGCGGCGACCGACCACGGCGTCATCGTCGCCAACGCCCCGCGCGGGAACGTCTACGCCGCCGCCGAGCACACGATCGGCCTGGCCTTTAACGCCGCCAAGCAGATCCCACAGGCCCACATGCAGGTCCAGGCCGGCGGCTGGGACGGTGCGTCCTTCGACGCGCTCGAACTCGGCGACATGACCGCCGGGATCGTCGGCCTCGGCCGGCTGGGCCAGGAAGTCGCCTGGCGGCTCGACAACCTCGGCATGGATCTGCTCGCCTACGATCCATATCTCGGCGAGGCCCGGGCCCGCCAGATGGGCATCGAACTGGTCGAGCTCGACGAACTCCTCGAACGCGTCGACATGCTCTCGGTCCAGGCCCGCCTCACCGACGAGACCCGCGGGCTGATCGGCCCCGAGGAGATCGACCGCTTCGCCGGCGACCTGATCGTGTTGACCTCCCGTGGCGGTATCGTCGACGAGCCGGCGCTCGCCGACGCCGTCGAGTCCGGCGAGATCGCGGCCGCCGGCGTGGACGTCTTCTCGACGGAGCCGCCCGAGGACAACCCGCTGCTCGATGTCGACAACGTCGTCGTGACGCCCCACCTCGGCGCAAAGACCCACAACGCGCAGGTCAACGTGGCCGTCACGGCCGCCGACAGCATCATCTCGGCGCTGGAAGGCGATCTGGTCCAGAACGCGCTGAACCTCTCCTCGACGGACGCGAGTTCCGATCCCCGCACCCGGGGCTACGTCGATGTCGCCGAGACCGCGAGCAAGATCGCCCTCCGACTCTTCGAGGGTCGCGTCGAGTCGATCGAGATCGAGTACGCGGGCGACCTCGCCGACGAGGACACCAATCTGGTCACTGCGGCGGTGTTCAACCCCTTCGGCTGGCAGGATGTCGTCGTCGACGCGCCGACCCGGATCGCCGAACAGCGCGGCATCCAGGTCGTCGAGAGCAAGCGCCGCGAGACCGAGGACTACCAGAGTCTGGTGTCGATCACGGTCAGCGACGGGGACGACGAACTCACCGTCAGCGGCACGCTGTTCGGCGACAACGAGCCCCGGCTGGTCGAGATCGACGGGTTCCGCGTCGACGCGACGCCCTACGGCCACATGCTGATCTCGCGTAACCGCGACGAGCCTGGCGTCATCGGCGCGCTGGGAAGTGTCTTCGGCGAGCACGACGTCAACATCGCGGGGATGGCAAACGCCCGCGAATCCATCGACGGTGAGGCGATGTCGGTGTACAACCTCGACGATCCCGTGACGCCCGAACTGCTCGAGGAACTCGAATCGGATACCCGTGTCACGGGCGTGACGGCGATCGATCTGGACTAGGTCTCGGTTTTCGCGGATCGCTCAGCCAGCATTCGGATGTGCTGCAGCCGTTTCGGGACCGGCGGATGGTCGTAGTGGAAGGTTTCATAGAGTGGATGGGGGAAGGGATTCGAGAGGTTCTCGCTCGTCAGATCGGCGAGTGCGTCGGCCATCGGCTCGGCACCCATCACCTCGACGGCGAAGGCGTCGGCCTCGCGCTCGTGGGCGAGTGACAGTCGGTTGGTGAGCGGCGCCGAAAGCTGGGCGACGGGCACGAGCCACAGCACGGCCAACACGAGACCGGCGTAGACAGGCTGGCCGGCAATGCCGAACATCTCATAGAGCCACGTTGCCTCGACCAACAGCGACGCGCCGAACAGCAGGGCACCCATCCAGAGGGCGCTCGCACCGAGTTGCTTCCAGATGTGTCCGCGATCGTAGTGGGCGAGTTCGTGCGCGAGGACGGCCTGCACCGAGGGGATCGACAACTGGTCGATCAACGTGTCGAACAGCACGACTCGCTTGGTCCGCCCGAAGCCGATGAAGTAGGCGTTGGCGTGGCTCGATCGGCGACTGGCGTCCATCTCGTAGATCGCGTCGGTGTCGAACCCGGCTCGGTCGAAGACGTCGGTCACTGCGTCGTGGAGATCGCCGGACTCGATCGGGTCGAAGTCGTTGAACAACGGGGCGATCACGCGGGGGTACAGCACTTGCATGAGCAGGGCGAAGCCGACGAACAACGCCCAGGCGGCGACCCACCACAACTCGCCGAGAGCATCCATGGCGAGAAACACCGCCGTAGCGAGGACGCCGACCAGCACCACCATCACGAGAAGCGAGACGAGTTGATCCCGGATGTACAGCCGTAGCGTCTGCTGATTGAAGTCGAAGAGGTCCTCGACGACGAACGTCTCGACGACGTCGAACGGGAGCGAGAGCGCCTGGAGCGCGAGGACGGCCCCCACGACGAAGACGGTCCCGCGAGCGAAGGAGGGCAAACCAGTCGCTTCCAGGGCCGCAACGGCATCGGCATAGAGGCCCGAGTACAGTACCAGCAACACGAACACGAGTGTCATCCAGGTCTGGAGGTGGCCCAGTGCTGTTCCCAGTCGGTTGTACGCGAGCAGCTCCTCGGGATCGTCGATTCCGAGACGATCAGTCACGAAATCTCCCTCCTCGTCGACGGTCCGTTCAGCGTGCCGGACGTTCAACGCGGCGAGCGCGGTAAAGAAGCCGGTCGTACCAGCAAGTAACGTGACGAAGAGCGCATGATAGACGAGCATACCCGGGTTTGGAGACGGCGGGCAAAAAGCCACTGGACATACCAGCGCCAGGATTACGCCGGTCTAGTGGCCCGGCAGCGTGGCCCCGTCCCACGCAATTTGCCGGGGAACGTGAAACTTACCTCGGGACGGCCTAACGTGAGGCCGTGCAACGTTCGCGGTTCATCATCGCCCTTGCCGTGGCGTTCGGCGCGATGACGGTCGCCCTCGCCATCGCGGGAGCACTGTATAACCTCGCGATTCTCGCTCCTGCGGGGTTGTTCGGTGCGGTGACGTATCTCCTCTGGATGCACGGCACCGGCCGACTGGCCGCGCGTATCTACCGCCAGGTCGAGCGGCAGGCGGCGGCCAATGGCGGCCCGTCCGGCCCGTCGGGCGCAACAGGGGCTCGGAGACAGGAACCGGCCGGTCGAACGCGGCGGTCACGACGCACCGGGAGTCGGCGGACGACTGACCGCCGGCGAGGCACGAGCGCGACGCGTCCGGATCGCTCGGAACCGGAGGAGATGTCTCGACGGGAAGCCTCTCGCGTCCTTGACGTCGAAATGGGGGCCGACCAGGAGACGATCAAGCAAGCGTACCGCGAGCGCGTCAAAGATGTCCATCCTGACGCCGCTGACGGTGATACGCAAGCGTTCAAGCGCGTCCGGACCGCCTACGAGCGCCTCGAAGAGTGAGTGGAGCCCCACAGATTCAATTCCCTCTTTTGCGATTTCACTGCTCACTGTCGTTCGCAGATGAGATGCGCCGGCCGGGAGTTCGCCGAGCATGGCGAGGCGAACTACGGGCGGCGCACGACCGCAGGGAGTGCGCCGGCCGGGAATTGAACCCGGGCTATGAGCTTGGGAAGCTCATGTCGTACCACTAGACCACCGGCGCTTGTTCACTGCGTTCCTCGCGCGCCGAGCCCTGTCTCGCTCCGCTTGACAGGACACCAGCGCTCGATTGCTGCCTTCGATTCTCATATCCCCGTGATCACACTTGAACATAGCGCTTCGTGCTCGTGTCCCGGATCGGCGTCGAAGACGCCACGCTCGTCCAGCAATATCGCGTCGAAGAGTGACTATTAGTTCCTGGAATCCCAACAGCTTCGTATATGTCAGAAACTGAGTCGATCGCGAAGGGAGATTCGCCACTCGACCTCTCGCTGTCGACCGCAGAACTGGAGACACACCGCGAGCACATCACCGACTTCATCGCCGATCAACTCGATGCCGCCGGCGTCGACCGGGCAGTGCTGGGGCTCTCGGGTGGCGTCGATAGTTCGCTGGTCGCCCATCTCGCTGTCGAGGCCATCGGGGCCGAGAACCTCCACGGACTCGTCATGCCGAGTTCGGTCAACGACGAGGCGACGATGAGCGACGCCGAGCGAGTCGCGATGGAACTGGGCATCGAATACGACGTCATCGAGATCAACCCGATCGTCGATACCTTCCTCGACGCCTATCCGGAAGCCGAAGGCGAAAAGATGGCAGTCGGCAACGTTCGCGTCCGTGCGCGTGCAGTGCTAAATTATCTCGTCGCCAACACCGAGAACGCACTGGTACTGGGGACGGGCAATCGGACCGAATCGCTGACCGGCTACTTCACGAAGTACGGCGACGGGGCCGTCGACTGCCACCCGATCGCGAACCTTTACAAACAGCAGGTCCGCCAGCTGGCCCGCCACGTTGGGGTCCCCCAGGAGATCGCCGAGCGCACGCCGACCGCCGGCATGTGGGTCGACCAGACTGACGAGGGTGAACTCGGCGTCGAGTACGACACCCTCGATTCGATCCTCGCGCTGGCGATCGAAGGGGAAGTCGGGACGAGTGCGACGGCCAGGATCGTCGGCGTGGATCGAGAGATCGTCGAGCGCGTGCGAGACCTCTTCGAGCAAAGTGGCCACAAGCGGTCGATGCCACCAGCACCGGCGAAACTGTAGCGACGATCCGCCCGACGTGGGCGGCGTTGAACGTGCTTCTCCCGGGTGGATACAGGGGGGCTTTCCAAAGGTCTTTGACTTTGCCTCCACTAGGATCGTGTAATGCAGGAAGTCGCGGTGGTTCGCCGGACCGCGAAGGAAGTCCTCGAGGGTGTCGAGCCCGAGCGGCTGCACGATCGAATCGTGTCCCGTCTCGACCGGAGTTCGATGACGGCCGGCGTTCTCGCGGTGCGGTGTGCGCGTGCCGTCCTGGACCGGCGAGGCACCGGAGGAACCCAGCCCGTGTTCGAGCGATCCGACGATTCATTGGCGGATGCGATCGCCCGCCGTGCTGTCGGTGTGCAACTGATTTACGAAGGGTTGGCGTTGACCCGGACGCTCGCCCAGGACCCGCCGTGGCTCGCTGACCGGAAAGCCGAGGGCGATCTGGACGTGTTGATCGCCGATATCATGGTGGCCAGGGGATTTTACCTCCTGGCCCGGACGGAAGCGGCCGACGAAGCCGTCGCGACGGTCCGGGCCTTTGGCCGCGATCAGACCGTCCGGCGCGAGACCGACGACCCCTCGCTTGATCGGAGTCTCGAAGCCGACGTCTACGAACTGGCGACCGTTGCCGGCACGACCGCGGTAGGCGGGCAGCCGTCGCCGTCGTTGCGTGAATACGCGGACTCGCTCGCTCGGAAGGCCCGGACCAATGGTGGCACGGCCGAGCCAGAATCGGATCAACTCGCGAGACTCGTCTCCGTCGATTCGACCGCCAGCGATGGGGTTCGAACCTCGGCTGATCACTGAGAATCGAAACGCCTAAAGTCAACTCGGGGTAAGCAGTTGATGCGTGCCTGGGTAGCTTAGCGGTAAAGCGCGTCCTTGGTAAGGACGAGACCCCGGATTCAAATTCCGGCCTAGGCTTTTTCCGAGCGATTGACCCCGGAGCGTCAGCGATGGGGTCCTGAGCGAGTGAAATGCCAAAGCGGAATTTGAATCCCTGGAAGGTATTGTCCCTGGCTGTCCCCCGAATTTACCACCAGTGACCACGTGACACACGGCATGCAGGACCTCACGCATCCGATCGAAACCGGGATGCAGACCTATCCCGGCGACCCAGCTGTCAGCGTCGAACCGGTCGCAACCCACGACTCGGCGGGCTATCGGGAGTCCAAACTCACCTGCGGAAGCCACACTGGAACGCACGTCGACGCTCCCGCCCATACCGAACCGACCGGAGAAACCCTCGAAGAGTTCGACGTTGCGGCCTTCGAGCGAACCTGCCGTCGGGTGGACTGCCGCGATCTCGACGCCCGCGAGCCGATCTCCGCCGACCGCGTGCCGACGGTCGAATCTCACGTGGACTGCCTCGTCTTCTGGACTGGTTGGGACGTACACTGGGGCACAGACCAGTATCTCGATCACCCATATCTTTCGCCGGCGGCCGCCGAACGCTGTGCCGAGCAGGGGGTGGCCGTCGGTGTCGACACGCTCAATCCCGATCCGACGCCAAGTGAACGGGCAGACCCAGCGGAGCCGGAGGGGTTTCCAGCCCATCACGCGATACTGGGGGCAGAGCTGATGATCTTCGAGAACTTGCGGAACCTCGGAGCGGTCGGGGATCGCTTCGAACTCCGGGCGTACCCGATCAGGATCGATGGCGACGGTGCGCCGGTCCGGGCGGTCGGCGTCGATCGGTGACCTGGTGGTCTGAGTTACACAGCTATTGTTCGTGACGTGAGCGGAGAGTGAAACAGTGTGAAGGATACTCACTCCGCCGACGTGTCCACGGAGATCGGTTCACACGCTCGAACGGTATCCAACACTACATCGACGGTCACCGATCGCACGGCGGATTCCGTGAGCAGTTTGGCGACGTTCTCGTGCATGTCGTCGGTGTCGCGGAACCGCCCGACGAGGACGACGTCATCCTCGCCGGTCACCTCGTACACCGAGCGGGCCCAGGGATATTCGCCAAGCGTCTCGATGACGAGTTCGGGGCCAGTACCCGTGCGGACCCGAACGACGGCCGTGACGTCGTAGCCGAGTGCGTCGTAATCGACGCTCGCAGCGTATCCTTCGATGACGCCGGCGTCTTCCAGGGCCTCTATCCGCCGTTCGACGGCCGTTGGGGAGATCCCCACGCCGGCAGCGAGAGCCTGAGTGGACGCACGGCCGTCTTCGAGCAGGGCGGCGACCAGCGCGCGGTCGATATCATCGAGGTCCATGTGGAGACCTGTGAGTGTTCAGACGGCCTCCGGACCGCTCTCGCCGGTGCGGACCTGGACGGCGTCATCGACCGGCAGGACGAAGATCTTTCCGTCGCCCTTCTCGCCAGTGTGAGCAGCCTCCCGGATCGCCTCGACGACGTCTTCGGCCGGGATATCAGCGACCACACACTCGATTTTGACCTTCTGGAGCAGGTCGACCACGTACTCCTCGCCGCGCCATTGGCCCTTCTTGGCGGCCTGCGAGCCACGTCCGGAGACCTGTGTCACGGTCAGTGATGGTGCGCCGACCTCCGCGAGTGCTTGCTTGACCGCGCCCAGTCGGTCCGGGCGGATCATCGCCATCACGAGTTTGATCTCGTCGTCGGCGTCCACAGTATCGTCGTCACTCATCGGAATCACCCCGCGAGCGGACCGCACTGACGCCACCGTCGGCGACGAGTGGGTCCTCGTCGCCGAACTCGGGGTAGGTCTCGACGCCGTGCTCGCTCAGGTCCAGCCCCTCACGCTCGTGTTCGGGTGTGACGCGGGCCTGGCCGATCGCCTTGAGGGCGCCCCAGACGAGCCCCGTCGCGAGGATCGTCCACGCGGCGATGATGACGACGCCGAGGACCTGCGTGATGAATCCCTCGACCACGAAGCCCAGGTCGAGGCCGCCTTGCCAGGCTTCGACGGCGACGAACGGGAACGCGAGCGTCCCGAGCACGCCGGCGCTGCCGTGAACCGGGAAGACCGCACAGACGTCGTCGATCTTCAGGCGGTTCTCGACGAAGCCGAAGACGATCGGGAGCTGAGCGCCGGCGAGACCACCGACGATGAACGCGCCCCACCAGGTCGTCGTGTCCGGGATCGCCGTGATCCCGACCAGGCCCGCCAGCAGGCCGTTGGCGACGTAGAGGGTGTCGACCTTGTCGGTCTTGAGCCAGGCGACCAGACCGGCACCCATCGCGCCGGCGGCCATCGCGATCGTCGTACCCATCGCGACGCGACTCAGCACGGCACCGTTGAACGCCAGCAGGTCGCCGTTCGGGCCGGCCTCGGCGAAGACGGCTGCGGTGCCGACGTTGAACCCGTACCAGCCGAAGGCGAGCATGAGCGTGCCCAGCACGGCGAACGTCATCGAGTGGCCGGGGATGACGTTCGGCGAACCGTCCTCGCCGAAGCGATCCATCCGCGGACCGAGGATGTAGGCGGCGGTCAGGCCGGCGATCCCGCCGAGTCCGTGCACGATCATCCCGCCCGCGAAGTCGTGGAAGACGGCGTCGCCGACGGCGATGTACTCACCGACCCACGTGATCCCCGTGACGACGGGGTAGATCACAGCCGCCAGCAGGAACGTGTAGGTGACGTACGCCCGGAGTTTCGCCCGACCGGCGACGGCCCCGGAGACGATCGTCGCGGCCGTCATCGCGAAGACGGCACCGTAGAGCCAGCCGATGTACTCCTCGTCGAGGAACGGGAACGCGTCGGTGTACGGATCGCCCCCGATGAGTCCGGAGATCCCGGCCCCGATCACGAAGAACACCGTCACCCCGACGCTCCAGGTCAGGAGGTTCTTCGTCAACTGGTTGGCGACGTTCTTCGCTCTGACCTGCCCGGCCTCCAGCATCGCGAAGCCGGCGTGCATGAAGAAGATCAGGAACGTGACGGTGAGCACCCAGACGTTGCTGATCGCATCAGTCAACGCGCTCGGCTCGACTTGTAACGGAAGCGCTTCGATCATTGCCTACACCCGCCGGATATACCCAAACTTTTGTCCAACTTTCCACCGAATCCGACCGCGATTGTGATCTTATTCACGTTTGAAGCTGATTGGGATAGCCATATATAAGAATTTGCTTCAGGATCGAAAATATACGAACTCCTGAATACACATTTGTTCAAAATGCCATAGAATATTAGGAGTATAAGGTTATCGTCCGTAAATATTCATGCCAGGATGCGCTCGTAGAACTGGACGTTCGTATGGCCGATTTGGACGAAAAGTAGGGGTTCGTTGGGTGGACCGCGCGCGAGTCGGTCAGATCACGCCGTCCCCGATCCACAGGGGTTCACAGGCCCGGACGGCGTCGAGAACCACGTCGACGGTCACCGATCGCACAGCGGGTTCCGTGAGCAGTTCGGCGACGTTCTCGTGCATGTCGTCGGTGTCGCGGAACCGCCCGACCAGCAAGAAATCCGCCTCGCCGGTCACCTCGTACACCGAGCGGGCCCAGGCACACGTTGCCAGTGTCTCGGCGACGGCCGCGACCGATTCGCCAACCCGGAGACGCACGAGGGCGGTGACGTCGTAGCCGAGTTCGTCGTAATCGACGCTCGCAGCGTATCCCTCGATGACGCCGGCGTCTTCCAGGGCCTCGATCCGCCGTTCGACAGTCTCTGGGGCGATGTCGACGGCGGCGGCGAGGTCCTGAGTGGATGCCCGGCCGTCTTCGAGGAGGGCGTCGACCAGCGCACGGTCAATGTCATCGAGGACCATGTGAAAACCTGTGAATGTTCAGACTGCCTCCGGACCGCTCTCGCCGGTGCGGACCTGGACGGCGTCATCGACCGGCAGGACGAATATCTTGCCGTCGCCCTTCTCGCCGGTGTGGGCTGCCTCCCGGATCGCTTCGACGACGTCTGCAACCGGGATTTCCGAGACAACACACTCGATTTTGACCTTCTGGAGCAGGTCGACCACGTACTCCTCGCCGCGCCATTGGCCCTTCTTGGCGGCCTGGGAACCGCGACCCGACACCTGCGTCACCGTCAGCGAGGGCGCGCCGACCTCCGCGAGTGCTTGCTTGACCGCGCCCAGCCGATCGGGCCGAATCATCGCCATCACGAGTTTGATCTCGCCGTCAGTTTCGGATTCACTCATTCGTTGTCACCTCCGTTGGGGGAGCGACCGCCGTCGGTTCGGAGTTCACCGCCGTCGGGGGTGACCGTCGGGCCGGACGTGCCGGGCGTTCCCGGCTCGCCGCCGACGAATTCGGGGTAGACCGTGACGCCGTGTTCGCCCTCGTCGAGGCCGACTTCTTCCTCTTCGTCGGTGACCCGGAGGCCGAACAGCAGGTCGGCGATGCCGAAGGCGATCGCTGAACCGACGACCGCCCAGATCCCGATGACGATCACGCCGACGATCTGCATCCCGAGCGCGTTGATGCCGCCGAACGCCCACGGGTCACCGAGAATCATCGTCCCGCCACTCTCGTAAGCGAACAGGGGGATCAGCGCGGTCCCGACCGCTCCCGCCATGCCGTGAACGGCAAAGACGCCACAGACATCGTCGATCTTCAGGGTATCGACCGTCCAGCGGAAGGTCGGCAGGACCAGGGCCCCGGCCAGCGAGCCGAGGATCAGTCCGCCCCACCAGGTGACGTGTGGAACGGCACCAGTCACGGCAACCAGCCCGGCGAGCAGACCGTTGGCAGTCCATAGCGGATCAGGTTTGCCCTGCCAGGTGGTCGAAACCAGCATTGCCGCGAGGGCACCGCCAGCCATACCCAGGGTCGTGTTCAGCGCGACGCGGCCGAGTTGGGCGCCCAGGAACGCGTTCGCGCCGTCGTAGATCCCCGACGTCCCGACGTTGAACCCGTACCAGCCAAAGGCCAGGAACAGGGTCCCAAGTACTGCGAGCAGCATCGAGTGACCCGGGATCGGCCGTGAGTTGCCGTTCTCGTCGTACCGGCCTTTCCGCGGACCGACCATGTAGGCACCGACCAGCCCGGCGAGACCACCGAGCATGTGGACGACCGTCGCGCCAGCGAAGTCCTGGTAGCCGACACCGATGATATCCGCGATGAACCCGTTGTTGGCCGGGTTATCGGCCAGCGCGAGCAGGCCACCGTCCCAGGTGATCCCCGTCGCGACGGGGTAGATGACCGCGGTCATCGCCGCGGCCACGAAGACGTATGCCTTGAAATTCATCCGTTCGGCGACGGCCCCGGAAACGATCGTCGCCGCCGTCATCGCGAAGACGGCGCCCACGAGCCAGCCGACCCAACCACTGGCTCCGCCGAAGTGACCGAACAGCGAATCCATCGGGGTGATCGCCTGCCCACTGGTCAGCGTCGCGATGAGCACCGAGAACCCGAACCCGATGATGAAGTACGACAGGATGCCGAGCGTCCAGTCGGTCATGTTCTTCATCAGGACGTTCCCGACGTTTTTCGCCCGTACCTGTCCGGACTCCAGCAATGCGAAGCCCGGCTGCATGAAGAAGATCAGGAACGCCACGACGAGCGCCCAGACCGTATTGACGCCGCTGGCGACTTCCCCGCCGACCGGCATCAGCGGACACCCCCACCAGCTTTCGCTGACATTTCTGATAATCTGTTCTCTTTTTCACCGTATTCAGCAACGTTCGTGGTTGCCATCTCGGTTCGAGGCCAAGAAAGGACGGTATATAATTCCTTGGTTGAACGTGTGCTTATTTCCAATCGATAATAGGACATACGTCCAAGATTAGGTAGAATATATACTGTATAAGGTCGACGGATGGTCACCATTCAGCCGATGGAAACGAGCGGAACTGGACAATCACCAAGCCCGTTGAGCGACAGTCAACGGTGAGAAACGGGTTGAGCGTCGCGCGCACGCCGGTGCCGAGCCGAAAAAATACGCTCGCAATCGACTTAGATCGCGTCGGTCCCGCGGTCGCCGGTCCGGACCTGAACGGCGTCAAACACGGGCAGGACGAAGATCTTGCCGTCGCCCTTCTCGCCGGTGTTTGCCCCTTCACGGATCGCCTCGACGACGTCGTCGGCGTCTTCAGGTTCCACAACACATTCGACTTTGATCTTCTGGTGGAGGTCGATGACGTACTCCTCGCCGCGCCACTGACCAGTTTTGGCCGGCTGTGAGCCCCGCCCGGAGACCTGCGTCACCGTCAGTGAGGGGGCGCCGGCCTCGGCGAGAGCGGCCTTGACGTCTGAGAGTTTCTCCGGGCGGACGATTGCCATTACGAGCTCGAGGTCGGTGTCGTCAGTGGCTGGCGACATACGATCAGACTCCGATCGGGTCGAAGATAAAACCCCTCCTAAGCGGCAGGGATCAGCGGTACTACAGCGCGTCGGCGACGTCCTCGGCGAAGTACGTCAGAATGAGATCGGCACCCGCACGCTTGATCGACAACAGCGACTCGTGGGCAGTCGCCTCCAGATCGAGCCAGCCCTGTTCGCTCGCGGCGTGCAACATCGCGTACTCGCCGCTGACGTTGTAGGCGGCGACGGGGTGGTCGAAGCGCTCGCGCACGTCGGCGACGATGTCGAGATACGGCAATGCGGGCTTGACCATCAATACGTCCGCCCCCTCTTCGACGTCGAGAGTTACCTCACGCATGGCCTCGCGGGCGTTGGCGGGATCCATCTGGTAGTGGCGGCGATCACCGAAGGCGGGCGCGCCGTCGGCGGCGTCCCGGAACGGGCCGTAAAACGCCGACTCGTACTTGGCGGCGTAGCTCATGATCGGCACCTCGGTGAAGTCGGCGTCGTCGAGGCCCTCGCGGATCGCCCCGACCATCCCGTCCATCATCGCGGACGGGGCGACCATGTCCGCGCCCGCCGCCGCGTGGGAGACGGCTGTCCGGGCCAGCGCGTCCAGTGTCTCGTCGTTGCGGACAGTCAACACCGGGTCCTGGCGGGCGTCGTCTTCGAGGAGACCGCAGTGGCCGTGGTCGGTATACTCGCACATGCAGACGTCAGTGATGACGTAGGCGTCGGTCTCGGCAGTGATCCGCCGGACCGCTTTCTGGACGACTCCATCGTCGGCCCAGGCCCGCGATCCCTCGCTGTCTTTCGATTCTGGCACCCCGAAGACGATGATCGCTTCGACGCCGGTCTCACGGATCTCCTGAACACGCTCGACCGCCTGCTCAACCGGGACGCGCTCGTGACCGGGCATCGTCTCGATGGGTACCCGTTCGTCAGTCGTCGCGTCGATGAAGACGGGCGCAATCAGATCGCTTGCATCCAGCGTGGTTTCGCTGACAAGTGGCCTGATGCCATCCGTCCGGAGACGGCGCGGGCGGTTGGGATGGTTCATGCACGGGAGTTGTTGCGTCTGTGCCATAGCAGTGACGTTCCAGTACCGCCGTTGGACACCGCGTAGCGCGTGTCGCAACATTCTTTAGGGCACTACTTGATCTAATACTGAGATATGAAGTACGGGCATTTCGACGACGATGCGCGCGAGTACGTGATCACCGAGCCGGAGACGCCACGGCCCTGGATCAACTACATCGGCCGGCAGGACTACGTCGGGATGATCTCCAACACTGGCGGCGGTTACAGTTTCTATCAGGACCCACGCTATCGCCGACTGGTCCGGTATCGGTACAACAATGCGCCCCGGAACGTCGGGGGGCGCGGTCTCTATCTTCGGGACGCCGAGACGGGAGAATACTTCTCACCCACCTGGCAACCCGCGCGCGTCGACCTCGACGACTACGAGTGTCGCCACGGACTGGGCTACACGACGATCCGCGGCGAGAAGGACGACATCGCCGCCGAGGTTACCTACTTCGTCCCGCCCGGCGAGGATCTGGAGGCCTGGCGCGTCACCGTCGAAAACGACAGCGACGAATCCCGCAGCCTGCAGTTGTTCAGTCTCGTGGAGTTCTGTCTGTGGGACGCCATGGACGACATTTCCAACTACCAGCGCAACTACAACACCGGCGAGGTCGAGGTCGAGGATTCGGTCATCTACCAGAAGACCGAGTACCGCGAGCGCCGCAACCACTTCGCCTATTTCGCCTGTTCGGCGGACATCGACGGGTTCGACACCCAGCGGGACGCCTTCCTCGGGAACTACGAGGGCTTCGACGAGCCGGCAGTCCTCGAAGCCGGCGAGGCGACCGACTCTATTGCTACCGGGTGGGCGCCGATCGGCTCCCACCAGGTCGATATGGAACTGGAGCCAGGCGAGAGCGAAGAAATCGTCTTTCTGCTGGGCTACCACGAGAACCCGGAAGACGAGAAGTTTGAGGAGCCGGGCGTCATCAACAAAGAGTATGTCGAGCCGGCGATCGAGGAATACTGCGACCCGGCTGCGCTGGACGACGCCTTTGGGGAACTGAACGAATTCTGGGAGGGGCAACTATCGGCGCTGCAGGTCGAGACGCCCGATCCCGAGACCGACCGGATGGTCAACACCTGGAACGCCTACCAGAACACGGTCACGATGAACCTCGCCCGGTCGGCCTCGATGTACGAAACCGGCCTGACGCGCGGGATCGGCTTCCGTGACTCCCTGCAGGATCAACTCGCGGTCCTCCATCAGTTCCCGGATCGCGCTCGACAGCGCATCCTCAACCTCGCGAAGATCCAGCTGAAGGACGGCGGGGCCTACCACCAGTACACCCCGCTCACGGGCGAGGGCAACGCCGACATCGGCGGCGGATTCAACGACGACCCGATGTGGCTGGTCATGTCCACCGCCGCCTACGTCAAGGAGACCGGCGACACCTCGATCCTCGAAGAGGAGGTCGTCTTCGAGAACGAACCGGGAACGGAAGCGCCGCTTGCCGAGCACCTCCAGCGTGCCGTCGAGTACGTTCGGGAACGCCGCGGCCCCCACGACCTGCCGCTGATCGGTCACGCCGACTGGAACGACTGTCTCAACCTCAACTGTTTCTCGGAGAACCCTGACGAGTCCTTCCAGACGGCCGAACACGACGTCGAGGAGGAGCGCGCCGAGTCGGTGTTCATCGGCGGCCAGTTCGTCTACGCCCTCCAGGAGCTCGCCGAGTTGGCCGAACAGACTGACGTCCTACCCGAGTCCGCCGAGGAGTACCAGGGCTACGCCGACGAGATGGCCGAAGCCGTCGCCGATGCCGGCTGGGACGGCGAGTGGTTCCGTCGTGCCTACGACCACTACAGCGACCCGATCGGGTCGAGTGAGAACGACGAGGGCCAGATATTCGTCGAATCCAACGGCATGTGCGGAATGGCCGGGATCGGTCGCGACGAGGGCAAGGTCCAGGACGCGATGGACTCGGTTCGGGAACGGCTGGCGACCGAGCACGGGATCGTGCTCCACCAGCCCGCCTACACCGAGTACGACAAGCGCTACGGCGAGATCACCTCCTACCCGCCGGGCTACAAGGAGAACGGGAGCGTCTTCTGTCACACCAACCCCTGGATCATGATCACCGAGGCGAAACTCGGCAACGGCGAACGCGCCTTTGATTACTACAAGCGGATCTGCCCGGCAGCCCGCGAGGAGATCAGTGACGTCCACACCACCGAGCCCTACGTCTACGCTCAGACGATCGCCGGTCCGGACGCCCCGACCACCGGCGAGGCCAAGAACTCCTGGCTGACTGGGACGGCAGCCTGGAACTACGTCGCGATCACCCAGCACATCCTCGGGGTTCGGCCCGACCACGACGGCCTCGTCGTCGACCCGGCGATCCCGGCCGACTGGGACGAGTTCTCGGTCCACCGGGAATTCCGCGGCGCAACCTACGATATCACCGTCGAGAACCCCGAAAACGTCGAATCGGGCGTCGATCGGGTCGAAGTCGACGGCGAGGAAATCGACGGCCAGACGATCCCCGACCTCGGCGACGGCGAGACACACGACGTGCGCGTCGTGATGGGCTGAGGCGGCTGCTCCCCCGCTTTGTACCGTTGACAACTGCACCAACGCCAGCAACCCACGACAGACAATGACATACGGACACGTCGATCAGGAAACGGGCGAATACGTCATCGAACGACCCGACACGCCGACGCCGTGGATCAATTACCTCGGCAAGGGCGTCTACGGCGGCATCGTCTCGAACACCGGTGGCGGCTACAGCTTCTATAAAGACCCGAAGAACCAGCGCGTGACGCGCTACCGGTACAACGCTGTCCCGGACGACCAGCCCGGTCGGTACGTCTACCTGCAGGATCGGGAAAGCGGCGAGTACTGGTCGCCGACCTGGCAACCCGTGAAGACGGACCTCGACGACTACGAGTGTCGCCACGGGCCGGGCTACACCACGATCGAGAGCAAATACGACGGCATTGCGGCCGAGATGACGTACTTCGTACCGCTCGGTGAGGACTGCGAGCTGTGGGTGCTGGACATCGAAAACGAGGGCAGAGAGACCCGCACCCTCGGGGCGTTCTCCTACGTCGAGTTCTCGTTCCCGGACGCGCTGGGTGACCAGACCAATCTCGACTGGACCGGCCAGATCATGCGCTCGCGGGTCGACGAAACCGAGGGCGTCATCGAAGCGTACTCCTCCGCCCAGGAACTCAGCTACACCCACGCGACCAGTGCCGAGGTCGTCGGCTTTGACACGCAGCGGCGGGAATTCGTCGGCCAGTACGGCAGCCTGGAGGAACCAGCCGTCCTGGAAGCGGGAGCAGCCAGAAACTCACAAGCCACACACGACAACGTCATCGGTTCCTTCGAGCACGACCTCGAACTCGAACCGGGCGAGAGCGAGCGGATCGTCTTCATGACCGCGCCCGAACGGGACGACGACCGCATCGCGAAGTATGACGATCCGTCGGTCGTCGAGGCGGAACTCGACGCCCTGCAGGCGGAGTGGGACGACTATCTCTCGGCGCTGCAGGTTGAGACTCCTGACGAGGAGATGAACACGATGCTCAACGTCTGGAACCCGGTGCAGTGTCGCTCGACGCTGTACTGGTCCCGGACGGCCTCGCGCTACCAGGCCGGGCTGGGCCGCGGGATGGGAACCCGGGATTCCAGCCAGGACACGCTCTCGATCGTCCACGCCGTGCCCGATCAAGTCCGGGAGACCCTGGAGATGCTCTGGAAACTCCAGTTCCCCGACGGCCACGCCTGGCACCAGGTTTACCCACTCAGCGGCGAGGGCGACGCCGGCCTCGCCACGGAAGATCCCTCCAAGCCACAGTGGTTCTCCGACGATCACCTCTTTCTCGTCCTCGGGACCGTCCAGTATCTCAAGGAGACCGGCGACTACGACTTCCTGGAAGCCGATATTCCATTCGAGGACGGCTCGACGGGTACGGTCCGGGAGCACATCGAGCGTGCCATCGAGTTCACCGACGAGCACCGCGGCACACACGGCCTGCCGCGGATGGGCTACGCCGACTGGAACGACTCGCTAAACCCCGACGACGGCAGCGGCGAGGCCGCCAGCGTCATGGTCGCGATGATGTACTGTCGCGTCCTCGATGAAGTCGCCGGCCTCTACGAGTTCCTGGGCGAGGACGACCGGGCAGCCGAACTCCGCGCCAAACGCGAGGCAGAGATCGAGCGGATCGACGAGCACGCCTGGGACGGCGACTGGTACACCCGTGCCTACGACGACGACGGCCGCGTCATCGGGTCGGCCAGCGAGGACTACCAGCAGATCTCGCTGAACACCCAGACCTGGGCCGCACTCGGTGGCCTCAGCGACGAGCGCGCCGAGACCGCGATGGAATCGGCCCATGACCGCCTGAACACCGAGTACGGCTTCGCGCTGCTGGACCCACCGTGGGAGGGTGAGGGCACGATCGATCGCATCGGCGGGACGACGACCTACCCACCCGGGGCCAAGGAGAACGGCGGCATCTTCTGTCACGCCCACACGTGGTCGGTCGTCGCCGCCGGCCTGCTGGGCGACGGCGAACGCGCCTACCAGTACTACCGGCAACTCCTCCCGCTGGCCCACGACGACGTCGCCGACCTGCGTCGCGTCGAACCGTACGTCTACTGCCAGAACGTCCTCGGGCCCACCCACGAGGAGTTCGGCGTCGCGAAGAACTCCTGGCTCACGGGAACAGCATCCTGGGCGTACGTCGGCGCGACCCAGTATCTCCTTGGCGTTCGACCGACCTTCGACGGCCTCGTGATCGACCCGACGATCCCTGCCGAGTGGGACGGCTTCGAGATGACTCGGGAGTTCCGCGGGGCGACCTACGAGATCGCCGTCGAGAATCCCGACGGCGTTGAATCGGGGGTCGCGAGCGTCGAGGTCGACGGCGAGGTGATCGAGGGCGATGTGGTCCCTGCGTTCGAGGACGGCGCGAGCCACGAGGTTCGGGTCGTGATGGGTTGAAGCCGTGAGTTCCGTCTCCGGATCAGGAATCCGTCACTACCACGTCGAGGTCGACGAGATCGTACAGCGGTGGCTTGTCGAAGTCCGTGGCATTGTGCGTGACGAACGTGCCACCCGCAGCGTGGGCGGTCGCGAGATTGAGCAGATCGGCGGGATCCAGCCGGATCCCCTGTGCGCGAAGCTGTTCGTCGAGATACGCGGCTTCGAGGGCACAATCGTCGGTGAAATCCAGCACGCGATCGAACTGCTCGTCGAGGACGCGCTGGGTCCTGAGCATCTCCGTCCGGCCCGACCCGGCCTTGTAGGACTCCCAGGCGACGACGGCGGGGATCGTCCACTCCTCTCTGCGGTACTGCCCGAGGTGTGACAGGATCGCCTCGTCCGGATCGCCGCCGGCGATCTTCGCGAGGACGTCACGATCGAGAACGATCATCGCCGGCGGGACAGTGACTCGTTCAGTTCGTCGTGGGCCGCCCGCATCTCCGCTTCCAATGTCCCGTCCTCGTCGAGGAAGGCGAGACTGCCAGCCATCTCTTCGATGTCCTTCTCCCGGCGGCTCAGCCGATCCAGTAGTTCGTCGAAGGACTCGTCGTCGCGCTTCAGGGCACGCAGGCGTTCCTTGACCTCCTCGGAAACGCGAATCATACTCATATGTATACGGTGTGTACGAGGGTGAATAGGTGTTACGCCGGTCAGAGAACGTCACAGATCAAACGGATCGACGAACCGTTTGTCCCAACGAGTGTACCGGGCCACCGTCAGCAGGTCAGAACGGAAACCCGCCGTATCGCAGGTAGACCATGTCGAGGATCAACAGAAGCTGGAAGGCACCCTGGACGCCCCCAAGCATCGCGTTCTGCTTGCCGATGGCAGCGATGACGCCGGAGTCGGGATTCGCCGAGGTCATCTCCCGGTAGATCCGCAACTCGCCGGGCATCAGGAACCCGAAACCCTGGACCGAGAGGATCGTGACGATCGCCAGCGCGACGGCGATTGCGGGCTCGATCGCCGGCAGGGCATCGAGCGTCAGCGCGACCCAGGCCAGCGAGCCGACCGTCGCGACGCCGAAGGGCAGTTGCCAGCGCCAATCCCGCCAGGCGTCGAGTCGCCAGCCGAGCAACAGGAGGATCGGGACGGCGTTGGCGGCCGTGAACAGCGCGAGCCAGCCCTCGCCGTTTGCCAGATAGCCCAGGCGCAACGCCAGGGCGATCCCCGAGGCGATGGTCACCGTCGCCAGCGACGGGAGGAGGAAGGCGGTCTTGGGCGTGAGTCGCTGGAACACCGCCGCGCTCTCCTCCTCGTCGAGGCCACCGATCACCGGCCCGAGCACCGCGCCGATGAACACGTCGATGCCCGTCCAGAGGACGCCCGCCATCACGTGGACGTAAGTGTGCTGTTGAATCGATGCGACCGTGAGCGCGTAGCCCAGCGCCGCAAGCGGAATCGCGACCACTGCGACCGCAAACGCCGGATTCGCTCGTTGTGCCATGCCCGCGATGGTCCCCCGTACCGTCGTTGCCATACGGGACGGCGATCCAGCGACCTGATGTTAATGGTACGTCTCCCTGCAAGGGCGACCGGTTCTCGACGGGCAGGACGGCTTCCGAATCGCGGTTCGACGCCACGAACCAATCTTTTTGCCCCGTGGCGACGCGTCTTCTGGGAGGCAATGACCCAGGACGACCCACCCTATCGCCGGCCCGATCAGCCGACGGAACACCGCGTCGAAGACCTGCTTTCGCGGATGACACTCGAAGAGAAGGCAGGCCAGGTGGTCGGCACCTGGGCCGGCGATCGTGGCGAAACACATGAGATCCCGGTGGTGAGAGACACAGTCGCTGAGCACGGCTTCGGAAGCGTCGCCGCCTTCGGGTGGGCAGGGGCGGCGGTTTCTGCTCCCCGCGGGATCGTCGAGGCCGTCAACACCCTCCAGGAGACGGCGATAGAGGAGACACGGCTGGGCATCCCGCTGCTGTTCACCGTCGATGCCGTCCACGGCCACGCCTACGTCGAGGATGCGACCGTGTTCCCGAACGGACTGGGCGCGGCGGCGACCTGGGACCCGGCGCTGATCGAACGCTCCGCAGCTGCGACGGCGCGGGAGGTCCGGGCAACTGGCGCACACCAGAACTACTCGCCGACCTGCGACGTCGCGCGGGAGCCACGCTGGGGGCGCGTCCAGGAGACCCACGGCGAGAGTCCGCGACTCGCCGCCGACCTCGCCGCGGCGAAAGTACGGGGTCTCCAGGGAGAAGGAATCGACGACGCCGAGTCGGTCGTCGCGACGGCCAAGCACTTTCCCGCTTACAGCGATCCCGAGCGTGGCCAGGACGGCGCACCGGTCGAAGTCTCCGAGTACGTCCTGGGGAACACCTTCCTGCCGCCGTTCGAGGCCGCGATCGACGCTGGCGTCGAGTCAGTGATGCCGGCCTACAGCGCGACGAACGGCGAGCCAGCCCACGCGTCAATTCACCTGTTGACAGATCTCCTCCGAGACGAACTGGGCTTCGACGGTCACGTCGTCGCCGACTGGAGCGGCATCAAGCAACTCCACGAGTCCCACGGCGTGACCACGGGCTGGCGCGAGTCCGTCCGTCGCACTCGCGAAGCGGGCCTGGACGTGGGATCGGTCGATCACACAGTCCACGTCGAGAATCTCGTCGAACTCGTCGAAGACGGGCAACTCGACGAGGCGATTCTCGACGACAGCGTCCGACGCGTCCTCCGGGTGAAATTCGAGCTGGGACTGTTCGAGGACCCCTTCATCGACGTCGAAGACGCGGTATCGACGCTGGGCTGCGACGAGCACCGCGAACTCGCCCGAGGGACCGCCAGCCAGTCGATGACGCTGCTCGAAAACGACGGAATCCTCCCGCTCGCGGGCGACGAGACGGTCTTCGTCGGCGGGCCGAACGCCGACAATCTCGTTCACCAGGTCGGCGGGTGGAGCCACCACGAGGCTGACGGGCTGGCTGGAGACACCGTCCGGGAGGCTATCGAGGAACGATCGGCGGGCGACGTGCTGTTCGAGCAGGGGGCGACGCTCACCGAGGAGCGAGACGTCGATGACGCAGTCGAAAAAGCCAGTCAGGCGGACGTCGCCGTCCTGGGACTCGGCGAAGGCTGGTACATCCACGAGTTCGGCCCGCAAGACATGCTCGGAACCGACACCGGCGAGTGGCCGACGCGCTCGCAGTTGCGGTTGCCACCAGCCCAGCGACGGCTGGCCGAGGAGATCCACGCGACCGGGACGCCGGTCGTTGGCGTCCTGCTGACCGGCCGGCCGCTGATCGTCGACTGGCTGGCCGACCACGCCGACGCCCTGCTGATGGCGTACTTCCCAGGCACGGAAGGCGGCCAGGCCGTCGCGGAGACGCTGTTCGGCGATTGCGATCCCGGCGGGCGACTCCCGATCTCGATCGCCCGGTCGCACGGCGATCTTCCACAACTGCACGATCACGCCCGCCATCCACTCACGCTCGGTGGAGCCGAACACCCCGATTCCTACGACCCGCTGTATCCGTTCGGCCACGGGTTGAGCTATACGACATTCGAACGTCGCGATCTAGAACTCACCGAGACGGCCGTCGGACCTGACGGGACGGTCTCCGTCGCGATGACCGTCGAGAACGTCGGCTCGCGGCCGGGCGAGGACGTGATCCAGGTCTACGGTCGCCAGGAGACGCCCTCCCGAGTACGTCCCGACCGGGAACTGGTCGGCTACGATCGCGTCGCACTCGATCCCGGCGAAGCGAGGACCGTCGAGATCGGGGTTCCCGTCGAGCACTTCGGCTTCTACAAACCAGGGGAGGGCCACGTCCTCGAGAGCGATACCTACCACGTCACAGTCGCGGGCATGGAAGCAGCGTTTACAGTCGAGTGAAGAGAGAGGGCCGGGTCAGTTACCACTCGCCGTCGAAATCCTCGTGAGAGAAGGGGATGGCGTCCTCGCCGGCGTAGGAGGCGACCAGGTGGCCGTCGCCTTCGAGGTAGTACTTGTAGGTCGTCAGCCCCTCCAGGCCGACGGGCCCGCGGGCGTGGATCTTGCCCGTCGAGATGCCGACCTCCGCACCCAGGCCGTAGCGATAGCCGTCGGCGAACCGGGTCGAGGCGTTGTGGAAGACGCTGGCGGCGTCGACGCTCCGCATGAATTTTCGAGCCCTCTCGTCGTCCTCGGTCAGGATCGACTCGGTGTGCTTCGAGCCGTTCGTGTTGACGTGATCGATGGCGTCCACGAGCGAGTCGACGACCTTGATCGAGAGGATCAGGTCGCCGTATTCGGTACGCCAGTCTTCCTCAGTCGCCTCGAGCACGTCCAGGCCCGAATCGGCGAGAATCTCCCGCGTCCGGTCGTCGCCGCGCAGTTCGACATCGGCCTCGGCGTACCGGTTGGCCATGGTGGGCAGGAACGCCTCGGCGACGTCCTCGTGGACGAGCAGCGTCTCGATGGCGTTACAGACAGCGGTGTACTGCACCTTCGCGTCGTAAGCCACCTCAACGGCCTCATCGAGGTCGGCCTCGCTGTCGACGAAGACGTGGCAGACACCCTCGGTGTGGCCCAGCACGGGAATCTGCGTGTTTTCCTGGACGTAGCTGACAAACGCCGAGGAGCCGCGAGGCATCAGCAGGTCGATGTATTCGTCCATTTCGAGGACGGTGTCGACGGCCTCGCGGGCCTCGATCAACTGGACCCAGCCCTCGGGGATGGCCTCGACGTCCTGGGCTGCCTCGCGGATGATCTCGAACAGTTCGCGGTTGGAGTGGCTGGCCTCGCTACCGCCCTTGAGGATGACCGCGTTGCCAGACTTCAGGGCGAGGGCGGCGATCTGGACGAGGGCGTCGGGCCGTGACTCGAAGACGGTCCCGATCACGCCGATGGGGACCGCCACTCGATAGAGGTCGAGATCGTCGTCAAGGTGGCGGGCCTGGAGGGTTTTCCCGAGGGGATCCGCCTGATCGGCGACGCTCTCGACCATCTCGACGATCGAGTCCATCTTGGCGTCGTCCAGCTTCAGCCGGTCGACCAGCGCCTGGGTGTACTCGCCGGCTTCGAGCAACTCCTCGCCGGCCTCGACGTCCTCATCATTGACCGCGATGACTTCCTCGCGGTGATCGTCGATGGCCGTTGCGATCGCTTGCAGAGCGGCGCGACGATCGGCGTCGCTGACGTTGGCCAGTTCGAGCGCCGCAGCTTCGGCGGCCTCGACCTTGGATTCAGTGTCCGTATCAGTCATCGTATGCTCCGTTGACAGGCAAGAATATTGTGCCCACCGATTCGCCGGCGGCGATGCGGGCAAGCACGTCCGGTTCGGCTGAGCCCGCGATCACCGCCGGGATGCCGTGTTCGTTGACCGTCCGCGCGCCCTCGACCTTGGTGGTGATCCCGCCGAAGCCCTCGGTCGTGCTCTGGGCGACGATCTCCTGGACGGCCCCGTAGTTGCTCCCGACGGCCTCGATCTTGGTCGCGTCGGGATCGTCCTTCGGGTTGCCGGTGTAGACGCCGTCGACATCGGTCAGCGTCACCAGCAGGTCGGCCTCGATCCCGACCGCGATCGACGAGGAGAGCATGTCGTTGTCGCCGATCTGGATCTCCGCGATCGCGACGGCGTCGTTCTCGTTGACGATCGGGACGATCCCCCAATCCAGCAGCGTCTCGACGGTGTTGTGGAAGTTGGTGAACCGCTCGGGATCGTCCAGGTCGGCCTGCGTGACCAGAATCTGGGCGACCTTCCGATCGTAGCGCTCGAAGCTCTCGGTGTAGCGACGCATCAGGTGGCTCTGGCCGACGGTCGACAGCGCCTGGGACGCTTCGACCGTGTCAGTCTCTGCGTCGACGCGCCCCCGACCGGCCCCGATCGCCGCCGAAGAGACGAGTAGAACCTCCTTGCCGTGATCGAGCAGGTCGGCCACGTCGTCGACGAGTTTGTCGAGTTTGTCGTCGTCGAGGTTCGACTCGGCGTCCGTCAGGGAGTTCGTCCCCGCCTTGACGACGACCCGCTCGGCGTCGGCGGCGAGTTCGCGCGTCCGCTCGATCTCTTCGGGGTCGATGGCGTCACTCATCGTCGACCTCGCTGGTGATCTCCACGGAAGGACGCTCGATGGTTGCAGTGGTCAGTGCCATCCCGTGTGTTGGATGTCCGCGTACGGTGGCGACCGATGGGAGTACCGGATCTCATTGTAATGGGAGAAATGGGCGACGGACAAACCTACTACGGTTCGCAACGAGTTGCCAGTCAGTACGCTACAACACCCTCCAGCGTTGGGTATCGTTTACCGCTCTCGCGTAGATGTACCACAGAAATTAATAGAATGAAAGAACGGATATATGATATGGACGATGGAGTGTCAAATGGAGTTGTCATTGGACTCTCCGCGGCAATTCTGGGGTGGACCCTCTTGATGATTCAGCAGCCAATATTCGGAATGGCAGCCGTCGCCGGTTTGACGACGTCATTTACCACATGGCGACACGAAAAACCCGAGGAAACAGGGCTGCTCATAGCCCTCTGGAGTTTGATTGGGGCCGCCGCTTGGACAGCCAATCTACTATTCATGATTGGATCGATCGTCATAGCGGCAGTTGGCTACATCGCGTGGACAGTGAGAAAATTGGTGGGTAGTGTTCAACGTCAGTGAATCCACGGATATCGCGCTCACTCGTCCCCGATTTCTGCGGTGATCTCCGCCGACCGTTCTTCGGTGACAGCCACTGTCTCGCCGAGGACGTCCGCGACGTCGCTGTCCCACAGCACCTCCATGCCCTCGATCGTCGTCCCGCCTTCCGTCGCCACGGCGTCGATCAGTTCTTCGACGCTCTCGTCACTCTGCAGGGCGATCTCGGCCGCGCCCTTGAACGTCTGGGCGGCGAGCGCCGCAGCGTCATCCGAGTCAAGGCCGCCCTCAATGCCAGCCTGCTGCATCGCCCCGATCAGGTAGAAGACGAACGCCGGCCCACTGCCGTTGATCGCCGTCGCAAGGTCCATCTGGTCCTCCTCGATCGTGACAACGGTCCCCAGGTCTGCGAGGACTGCGGCGACGTCGCCCGTGGGTTCGGGCGTCACCGCGGCGGCCATCTCGCCGTACTCGGCGGCGAGGTTCGGCATCATCCGGACGACGGCGGCGTCGGTCGTCGATTCGAGCATCGACGTCGAGACGCCCGCGGCGACCGAGACGACCGTCTGGTCGGGGTCGAGACCGAGACCCGCGAGCACTTCGCCGGCGGCGTCCGGCCCGACCGCCAGCACGACGATCGGCGCTGAGGCTGCCGCTTCGAGGTCAGTGGTCGTCTCGTCGGCGACTCCCGATAGGTCTTCGAGTACCGATTCGTCGACATCGCAGGCCGTCACCCGGTGGTCGGCCGCGGACAACCCACGGACGAGTGCCCCGCCCATGTGCCCACAGCCGATAACGCTGACGTGAACCATTTTGTTGATGGATCTCGGACGGTGGCGGATTTACCAACTGCGATTTGGGCTTGAGAAAGACGAGCGTCTCACCCGGCGTATTCGGGGACGTCCCGGTCCGCGACAAGCAGGTCGCTGATGACGAACTCGGCGATGGCGTCGCGCATCCGCCGGGTGGCGTCCGCGGCACCGAGGGTGACCTGATAAGTTCGCGCCCCGACCATCGCGGTGTAAATCGCTTCGCCGACGGCCTCGGGATCGACATCGCGGAAGACGCCCGCCTCGATCCCGTCGGCGATGATGTCGGCGACGGTTTCGGCGTTGCGATCGTAGTGTGCCCGTAGTTTCTCGCGGAACTGGGGGTGATGGACGGCCTGGACACGCAACTCGACAACCGCCAGCGCGAACGTCTGGCGGTCGGACTCGTCCGGTTCGATCACGAACCGATCGACGTACTCCGCCAGTCGGGGGAGCGGGTCTTCCGTCTCCGTCTCGGCCAGTCGATCCCCGATCCACCCGATCATCTGGTCGACGAACGCGAGCAGCAGGTCCTCCTTCGTGTCGAAATGGTAGTGCAACAGCGACCGGCTCTTGTCGAACTCGTCGGCGATATCCTGCATCGTGAGGCTGGCGTAGCCATGCTCACAAAGCGCTCGATAGGTCGCGCCCATGATCGCCTCGTGGGTGTCACCGGCGTCCTCGGCCGGGGTCCCGGACCCAGTGTCACCCTGCGACGTCCCGTTCCCGGCGTCGCCTTCCGTGCCCATGTCTCCTCGGTCGGGTGGCACCCGGTAAAAGGTTCTGAAAATCCTGACTGACGCGACAGTCAGGCTTTTGTGCGCCTGTCCGTTAGCGGGGGCCATGTCGTGGGGCTTTTCGGGCGGCAACGACGACGCGGACACCTTCGAGCACCTCCGGGAGGGTGTCGAGCGGCCGATGTGGCGACTCCTCGGCGGCTACGGCCGTGAGCAACTCCCGGCGTTCGTCCTCGGCGGGGTCGCGAGCGTGCTGGCCCGGTTTCTCGAACTCATCCCGGCGCTGGTGTTCGGCGTCGCGATCGACGCGCTGTTCGTCGGTTCGCGGCCGTTCACCCTGCCGCTGCTCCCTGGGTGGGTGATCCCGGAGACACAGGCGGATCAGTTCTGGTTCGCGGTGGGACTGGTCGGGGCGGTGTACCTCCTCACCGCGCTCCTGAACTGGGTGAACTCCTGGGCCTGGAACCGCTTCGCCCAGAACCTCCAGCACGCGGTCCGGGTTGACACCTACGACGTCGTCCAGCGGATGCGGATGGGCTTTTTCGACGACAAGCAGACCGGCGAGGTCATGTCCATCCTCAACAACGACGTCAACCAGCTTGAGAGTTTCCTGACGAACGACCTCAACGCGGGCATCCGAATCTCGGTGCTGGTGATCGGCGTCGCGGGCGTGATGCTCTGGCTCAACTGGCAACTCGCGATCGTCGCGCTGCTGTCGATCCCGGTGCTCGCGCTCGCGAGTTACCTCTTCGTCCAGCGCATCGGCCCGAAGTACGGCCGGGTCCGGGCCTCGGTCGGCGCGCTCAACTCCCGGCTCGAGAACAACATCGGCGGCATCGAGGTGGTGAAGTCCTACGGCCGGGAGTCCTTCGAGCGCGACCGTGTCGAAGAGGCCTCCCGGGAGTACCTCGACGCCAACTGGGACGCCATCACGACCCGGATCAAGTTCTTCCCGACGTTGCGGATCATCACCGGGATGGGCTACATGGTCACGTTCCTGGTCGGCGGCTACTGGCTGCTCGCGAGTCGCGGCGTCTTCGCCGGGCCGCCGCCGTTTTTCACGGGAACGATCACGCTGGGCGTGCTCACCCCGATGTTGCTGTACTCCCGGCGGTTCCTCTGGCCGATGCGGCAGTTCGGCAACGTCGTCAACAACTACCGCTACGCGTTCGCGGCAGCGGAACGCATCGTCGGCCTCATGGACCACCCGGGCACCGTCGACGATCCCGACGACGCGATCGACCTCGGTGGCGTCGACGGTGACGTCGACTACGAAAGCGTTGACTTCCGGTATACGGGCGCTGACGAGGACTCGATCCGCGACGTGAGTTTCAGCGCCGAGGCCGGCGACTTCGTCGGCCTGGTCGGCCCGACCGGTGCGGGCAAGACCACCCTGCTCAAGCTTCTGGTCCGACTGTACGATCCCCAGGACGGGACGATCCGCGTCGACGGCCACGACGTCCGGGACGTCTCCCTGTCGAGCCTCCGGGAACACGTGGGCTACGTCAGCCAGGAACCCTATCTCTTCCACGGGACCGTCGCCGAGAACGTCGCCTACGGCATCGACGCGACCGACGACGAGATCCGGGAGGCGCTCTCGATGGCCGGCGCGATGGAGTTCGTCGCCGAGTTGCCCGCGGGCATCGACACCACTGTGGGCGAACGCGGCGTGAAGCTCTCGGGCGGTCAGCGCCAGCGCGTCGCCATCGCCCGGGCGATCCTCGAGGATCCCGAGATCCTCATCCTCGACGAGGCGACCTCCCACGTCGACAACGAGACCGAAGTCCTGATCCAGCGCTCCCTGGAGACGCTGACGGCCGATCGGACGACCTTCGCGATCGCCCACCGCCTCTCGACGGTCCGGGACGCCGACACCATCCTCGTCATGGACGAGGGGCGGGTCGTCGAGCGCGGCACGCACGAGGAGTTGCTCGCCGAGGACGGCCTCTATGCCAATCTCTGGAGCGTCCAGGTCGGCGAGATGGAGGCACTCCCCGAGGAATTCATCGAGCGCACGGCCGAGCGCGAGCGGGCGGGGACCGGCGACGACGACTGACTCCCCGGAGGGGACTCAGGCCGATTCGGGCGCGACGTGCTCGTGTTCGATCTCGACGGTCGATTCGTCGATCCCGAGCCGGCCGAACTGGGTCCGGACGTGATCCTCGGCGGCCGCGATGGCGCGGTCGCGATCGGCGAACCCGCGGGGCGCAGGTGACTCGAAGGCCACGTTGATCGCCTCGCCGTCGACGTGCTGGACGGTTCCGCCACTCTCGACCGCGTAGAAGGCATCACACACCCAGACGAACGGCGCGTCGGCGTCGGGCGCACCCTCGTAGCTCGGGGCGTCCTCGCCGGGTTCGTACAGCGTCCCGGTCAGCGCCGTCCCGCCGGCCCGTCCACGGATGAGTCGCATATCGATCGTAGGTGATCAGCGAGTAAAAACGAGTCGGCCGGCGAGAATGGAGAAACGACACTGTCGCAGAAAGGGGGTCTCTGTCGTCCAGCGCGACGGGTAGCGCGCTCGTCAGTGCTCGAGGAACACGAGGTGACCATGCTCGTCCTCGTGAACGCGCTTTGCGTGTTCGGCCATGTCGCGCTTGGGCATCGGTCGTTCCCACTCGCAGTCCTGGCAGACAGCCACGTACTCGGCCATACTGGCATATCTGGTTCCACCAGTATAATACTGAGTCCCGCCATGGACAGTCCCTCACGGCTGAAACGCTCTCCTCAGCGTTCCGGTGGCGACCCCGAGACGAACGCGGCTGTCTCCAGGTCGTTACGATGTGATTCGATTCGACCCGCTATCCCACACCTAGATCGAGCTCCGCCAGCACCGGCAGATGATCCGAGGGAAATCGGCCGTCGTCGTAGACGTCGGTGCAGACGCCGTGAGTGCCGACGGCCACGTCGGGCGTCGAGAAGACGTGGTCGATCTTGCGATTCGGCACCAGGTTCTCGAAGTCCGTCACGGATGTCGGCGGGCCGTGTGCGGGTTCGGATGATCGATCGCGCTCGCCACTAAAGGCGAGCGCGTGGTCCTTGTCAGTCAGAATCTCGAAGGGCTCTTCGCCCGCCACGCAGTTGAAATCGCCCGTGAGAACCACGGGTTCGTCCTTCCGCAAGTCCGCGAGTCGGTCGAGCAAGAGCTGGGCGCTCTTCCGGCGGGCGCGCGGGCCGTCGTGCGAGAAGTGTGTGTTCGCGAAAAGGAGGGAATCACCGGTCCGGCGGTTACGCAGGCGCGCCCAGGTCACGATCCGGGGATGGCGGGCGTCCCAGCCGACGCTGCCCGCCTCGTCGGGTGTCTCCGAGAGCCAGAAGGTGTCGCTTTCGGCGCACTCGATCCGGTCGGTCCGGTAGCCGATCGGGGTGTGTTCGCCCTCGCTCTCGCCGTCGACGCGGCCCCTACCGATCCACTCGAAACTGGGGAGGCGATCGCCGACGTCTGCGAGCTGGTGATCGAGTGGTTCCTGAAGGCCGACGATATCTGGTACGTGAAACCGGATCGTGCTCGCGACAGCCTCACGACGGTTCGCCCAGCGGTGCTCGCCGTCCTCGGGGTTGTCGTAGCGCACGTTGTACGTCATGGCGCGAAGCCACGCGGTCATCAAAAGTGGGTTCGAATGCCAGGGTAAGGACGTTTGGGGTCGAACTCAGATGAGCTGATGCTCGGGGGAAACCGGTTTGTCCGTCGGCCCACACTGACGTGATATGTCCGACCTCGGGGATTTCACGGAGTTCGATAACGACGACGCCGGCGAGCAGGCGTCCGAGGGGAGTGACGCCCCCGAAGGAGCGACGAGCGACAACTTCGAGCCGGTCGAAACCACGCCGACGGGCGAGGAACGCGGCATCGGCGTCCTCTCGGCTGCGGAGGGCCTGACCATCAGCGAGGACGGCGAGGACACCCGACTGCGGGCGTATGTCACCGTCGGCAACCGGGCGGACGTCCGGATCGGAACCTATCTCCTCGCGCCGTATCCCGACAGCGCGACCGAGGAGCGACTGTTCTGCCGGATCACCGCCCTCGAGTACGTCCGGGAGTTCCGGGCCGACGACGCGACCGAGATCCACGCCCGGCGGGCGATGCGCGCCGAGGGCATCGACGAACAGGACTTCAAGTTCATGGCGACGCTGGAGCCGGTCGCCATCTTGTACCGGGAGGGAGAGGAGCTCCAGCGCCGGATGACCGACCGCGTCCCCAAGCCCGAGACGCCCGTCAGCCACGCCGACGAGCGGTCGGCGATCAAGACCGGGCTGAAGATTCCCGAAGACGGCGTCTTCCTCGGTCACCTCTCGGTGGGGGGCGAAAAGGTCCGGACGGCGGCTCAACCCCCCACCATCGACTACCGGCTGAAGGACGCTTACGACGCCGGCGACCCGCTGGTCTTCCGGCACACGCTCGTCGCCGGCGGGACGGGGTCGGGCAAGACTCATCTCGCGAAGAACGTCCTCCGGCAGTTCCTCGCCGAGGAGCGGTCCTACCCCGTCGAGACCGGCAGCGACCGGACAGTTCGGCCCGCCGTCGTGCAGTTCGACCCCCAGGACGAGTACGCCCAGATGCACGACGACGGCGATCTCTCGGCGGACTTTCGGCGGCGCTGCGAACGCGAGGGCATCGCCTGCGGCGGTCACGAGGATACGGTCGCCTTTGTCCCCGAGGTCGGCGGGGCAACGTACTCAGCCGAGCACCATCGTGCCGAACAGGTCGCCTTCACCATCCCGTTCTCGATGGTACACGACAACCCCTGGCTGATCGCCGGCAGCGGCCTCAACGACAACCAGTACGGGGCACTGGTGAACGTCCTCCTTCCGCTGTTCCGTGATCAGTACGGCCGCGAAGGGACCTACGACCAGTTCACCTCGTTCCTCGACGATCCCGCCCTGAAGGAGGAACTCGACGAGACCGGCCGGGTCCATGAAGCGACCTACGACGCCGTCCGCCGGCGTGCGCGTGGGTTCGGAAACATCTTCGATCAGGACGCCCGGCCGATCACCGATCTGATCCACGAATTCGTCCGCCCGGGCGGGCTGACGGTCGTCCCGACCTACCACATCAACGACTCACGGGCGACCGAGACGGTCGTGCTCGCGCTGTCGTCGCTGCTCGTCGACGAGAAACTCTCGAACGACCCGACCTTCGAGCGCATCGGGGAGACGCCGCTGGTCGTCGGCATGGACGAGGCCCACAACTTCCTGACCGACGCCGACAGCGTCCAGGCCCGGAAAGTCATCGGGAAGTTCACCGATGCCGCAAAGCAGGGCCGCAAGGAACGCCTCGGCCTCTTTCTCATCACCCAGGACCCCCAGGACATCGCCGACCCCGTCTTCAAGCAGATCAACACCACGGTCGTCCTGAATCTCGGCGACGAGGACGCCATCTCGGCGGTGAATATTCCGAGTCATCTGGAGGCGAAAGTGCCCTACATGGAGCAGGGCCAGCTGGTCGTCTACTCGCCGGACAACTCCGAGCCCGTCGAACTGATCGGCCTCCCGGAGTGTGTGACGAGACACGGGCGTGACTGAGAGCGGTCAAACGACTACCGGGAACCGATTGTGTGTACCAGTACGAGTTATCAGATGCTATCCTGACACTCACACACCCACTTCGTATTACATGAAAGATAACCGGGACACACAGTCACCTTCTGACACGCACAGTCATAGCAATATGCTCCACAGGGACCCCCAACTCCATTCGCAATTGTCTCAGTCTCCCCGTCGGCGGAGTGAACCACCGCGAAGGCCTTCTCTTCTTCGGGATGGGCCTGGATCGAGAGCGTCTTGTCACCAAGATCCTTCCGCGCGGTGACCGCCGCAACCTGTCCATCGGTCCCCGCCACTGGCGCGGCGAACACCTCTGTATCAGCAAGATTGCTGACTTCGTCCTCGGAAAGGCCAGTCTTCTCCGCGATGTCAGCCACCAGTCCGTCCTGGTTGTGCAGTACCTCACTGACGGTTGCTGCATCCTCGTGCTGCTTGGCGATCTTGTACGCCTGGCCCCAGCTGCGAGAGGCACTGACACTGCCAGCAATACCACTCAAGCCGAGCGTTGCGGCGGCCGCTGTGGCCACCCCTTTCAGGAATCCGCGACGATCGGATTGGCCGGCCACCGTTTCGTGTGCTGACGCACTCGCATCCTTTGCGATCTCTGTACGACGCACTGAACTGTCAGAATCTTCGGACATTACAACTAGGAATATATGCAACTTTCATTTAAATATTTTCAATTTCAATTGTGAGATGGGTATAGCACCATCAATATTAGCAGCGTCAATATCTGACCCTTGGATTGGGGGCGCAAATGGCTATGGTCCGGAAGCCAAGCTTGCCAATCACGTCGGAGAAACCGACTTGGCGTGAAAAGTTGTCGGAGTGGTTCTGTCGATTGCGTTGGAGGGATGCAGTTCCCTCAGCGGAGCCTGCAGCGGCTTTGTTTAGCAGAGCCAATCAACCCAGCAGCCGTCATAGCATTTACACTTTATTCCCTCATGGCAACAGGTCGATCTATGACTACAATTACAAACAGTTGCTTCGCGACACCGACAGTCATCACAATCCAATTCGCAGCCAGGACCGATTATGTCTACGTCAGAAGTCTCCACTAACTCGGATTCCCCGTCAGCCGACTGGATCAGCGCAAAAGCCTCGTTTTCTTCGGGATGAGTCTGGATCAAGAGCGACTCGTCACCGATATCCTTTTTTGCGGTTACCGCCGCCACGTGACCGTCGGCACTTTCCATTGACGCAGCAGACACCACTGCACTATCGAGATCGGTGACCTCATTTTCGGAAAGACCCGTCTCCTCCGCAATGTCAGCCACCAGTTCGTCCTGGTTCTGCAGTACCCCAGTGACGGTGGCTGTACTTTCGTGCTGTTTGGCGACCTTGTACGCCTGGCCCCAGCTGCGGGAGGCACTGACGCTGCCAGCGATGCTCCCCAGCCCGAGCGTTGCGGCGGCCGCCGCAGCCACACCCTTCAGGAACCCACGACGATCGGATTGGCCGGCCACCGTTTCGTGTGCTGACGCACTCGCATCCTTTGCGATCTCTGTACGACTCACCGAATTGTCGGAATCGGCTGACATTGCAAACTGACATATTTACCACTTTCACTTAAATATATCTAATTACATTAATAGAATTGCTATCTAAAAATCAAAATGGGGAGGGTGGTGGTGTGATTTCAACATGAGCCGTCGAAATGAGCGCTCCACCCCACAGTTTCCGATCACGCAGTGGGAGCGCTACATAAGGGGTGCATCGACGGCCCTACGGTCCGAGACGGAGAGGTACGACGAATCGAAACGGCGTGGTCGGTGGGAGAGTTGCCAGACAGCTTCGTTCGTGTCTACGATGCGACTTCGAGAATATCCGTCTGACACTCCTCACAGCCGAGCACCGTCACGGTCGCCGTCGAACAACAGGACTCGACCGACTCCTGAGTCACTGATATCGGAGTCTCACACGCCGGGCAATGCTCGACGAACGAACGGAACGAAGCCAGGATAGCAAACTGCTCTGAGACATCTTCAGCGTGAAAATTATCGGCCCGGCGCTCCAAAATAGGGAGTGCGGCTAGCTCAACCTGGAGCGCCAGGCGTGATTCCCGACGGAGGAGTGGCTCGCCATCGCCGAGGACGATACACGCCCCGGGTGCCTCGTCGATCTCGATCGAGTCGACCTGGAACACGTTCCGAAGCCGTTCTTTCTCCGTGGTATCGGTCAGGGAATCGAACTCCGACTGGAACTCATCGCGGACCGTATCGGTTAGCGACAGATCGTTCTCACCAGGTTTCTCTTCAACGACATCCCGTTCCGTGAGAACGGAGACACCATCAACACCAGCTTTCCCGAAGAGTGCCAAAAGCGAGTCCGGAAAGTATCGCTTGGTCAGCGTGGGCGTTCCGGGAATGAGATACCCGCGGAAGTATATCATCGCAATACTGACCAGAAACGCGAAAGCCCCAACGGGGAGGGAGATGGTGGCCAGCGCACTGGCAACAGCTACTGCCAGAACGGTGTTAACTGCGGTACACCGACTACAGCGGTTTGGGCCCGTATACGCCGGTTGACGGAGTCTATCGAGGAGTGACCGGTACGTATTTCCCATATTGCTCATACGGATTAGATGATACGTAGATAAGTTAAAAATTTTGAATCGACCGTCTCGGTACTGACCGGTAGATCCAGTGGAACCGAAGACAGGAGAAGACTCAAGTCCACATGTGTGGTAACAGTAAGCATGGGCAAGCGCATTCTGGTGCCGGTCGACGGCAGCGACCAGTCGAAGGCGGCGATCGAGTTCGCCATCGCGGAGTTCCCCGAGGCGGAGTTGCAGTTGCTGCACGTCATCAACCCGGCCGACGCGGGCTACAGCGTTCAGGCATCGATGCCGACGTTCTCCGAGGAGTGGTACAGCCGCCAGAAGGAGCAAGCCAAAAGCCTCTTCAGCGAGATCGAATCCGGCGCTGGCGACTTCGACGGCCGCTTCGAGGAGTTCATCGAGGTCGGCAAGCCGACGCATACGATCGTCCAGCACGCCGAAGAGCACGACGTCGATCAGATCGTGATGGGGAGCCACGGCCGTTCGGGCGTCACGCGCATCCTGCTCGGCAGCGTCGCCGAGACCGTCGTCCGGCGCTCGCCCGTCCCGATCACGGTCGTTCGATGATCAGGCGACAGCGTCGACGGCTTCTTTGACGGTCTCGCGGACCTCTTCGAGCAGCGCCGTCGCGTCGTCGCTCTCGGCGTAGACCCGGATGTACGGTTCCGTGCCGCTCGGCCGGACGAGGAACCACGACGCGTCGGGGAGTTCGATCCGGACGCCGTACTCCAGTGAGACCGTCCCGTCCGGGAACTGCTCGGGGAGCGCGGTCGCCAGGCGCTCCATCGCGTCGGCCTTTGCCCCCTCCGGGCAGTCGACCGGCTTTTTCTCCAGCGGGCGCTCGGTGACGGGTTCGAGCAGCGAATCGAGTCCGTCGGCGGCGATGAGTCGCGTCAGGACGCCGGCGCTCGCGATGCCGTCAGTCCAGATCCCCAGGTCGGGATGGATGCACTTCCAGGGTTCACCCGCGAAGGCGACCGTCGTCTCGTCGTCGCCGGCCTCGAGGACATCGGCGATCCCCTCGTGGAGCAGTCCAAGTGCGGTGCGTTCGACGCGGCCACCCGCCGCCCGGACTGCCTCGTCGACGCGACCCGAGACGTTCGGCGTGGTCACGACGACCGGGTCCGCGGCGTCGGCGTTCTCGACAAAGTACGACGAGAGCACGGTCAGGATTGTGTCCTCGTGGACGATCGTCCCGTCCTCGTCGACGACGACGATCCGGTCGGCGTCGCCGTCGTGGGCGATCCCGAGGTCGACGGCGTCGCGCTCGCGAACGTACTGGGTTAGATCGGTGATATTCTCCGGCGTGGGTTTACTCGGCCGGCCGGGGAAGTGGCCGTCGACGTTGGCGTGCAGCGTGTGGACGCTCGCACCGAGTCGCCGGAGGACTTCGGGCGTGCCCAGCGCGGCGACGCCGTTGCCGGCGTCGACCGCGATCGTCATGCCGTCGAGTGGGTTACCGTGCTCGCGGGCATATTCGACCACGGCGTCCAGATAGGCGTCGAGTGGTTCCTCGCTCCGCTGTCGGCCCCACTCGTCCCAGGTGGCCGGCTGGGCGTCGTTCGCGACCCGTTCCTCGATGCGTTCCTCGTCGGCGGTCGTGTACTCCTCGCCGTCGACGAAGAACTTGATACCGTTGTCGGGCGAGGGGTTGTGGCTGGCGGTGATCATCACGCCGTGACGGCCGTAGGAGGCAAACCCGAGCGCCGGGGTCGGCAACATCCCGGCTCGGACGACGTCCGCGCCGGCGCTTTCGAGTCCCGCTTCGAGTGCGGCGGCGATAGCGACCCCGGTCTCCCGGCCGTCGCGAGCGATCACGAACTCCGCGCCGTACTGGCCGGCCGCGCGGCCGACCGACAGCGCGAGTTCGGGGGTGACTTTTGTCGCGACCGGCCCTCTGATTCCCGTCGTCCCGAATAGATCCATGGTCATAGGTTTGGCTCGTGTCCGAAATACCCTACAGTTCCAGGCCCGGATGCCAGTGGTCGACCCCGGCCTCGGCCTTCACTTCGTCCATGCGCGCGAGGAGCTTCGTGGCGAGGGAAGCGACCTCGCTGGCGCGCTGATCGCTCTCGGTCCGGAACTCGCCGGTCACGCGGTTGGCATAGACGGCACAGACCGCGCCGGCCCGCAGGCCGTAGACGTTGGCGATCGTCAGGATGGCGCTCGCCTCCATCTCGATGTTGGTGACGTTGACCTCCTGCAGATCCTCGACGAGTGTGTCGCTCCCGGGGGCCTCGAAGCCCTCGAACCCGGGACGACCCTGCCCGGAGTAGAAGCTGTCGGCGCTCATCGTGGTCCCGAGGTGATACTCGTAGTCCAGACGCTCGGCCGCGGCCGTGAGCGCGGAGACGACCTCGTGGTCGGCCGTCGCTGGGTAATCCTCCCGGACGTACTCCTTGCTGGTGCCCTCCTGGCGGACCGCGCCGGTCGTGATGACCAAATCGCCGACCGAGACCTCCTCGCGGATCGACCCACACGACCCGACCCGGATGAAGGTGTCAGAACCTGCCCGGGCGAGTTCCTCGACCGCGATGGCCGCGCCGGGCCCGCCGATCCCGGTCGAGGTCACCGAGATGGGCGTCCCATCGTAGGTGCCGGAGACGGTCCGATACTCCCGGTGATGGGCCTTCTCCTCGCTGTCGTCCCAGAAGCGAGTGATCTTCTCGATGCGCTCGGGGTTCCCCGGAAGTAGTACGGTATTTGTCACATCCTCAGACGCGACATTCAAATGATACTGTTCTGACTCGTTGGGATCCTCGCTGTTTCCGGGCATCTTGGTTTCCTTTTTATGCTGGATATTTATATAATATTCGCCATCGAAGTGAGTCCGCCGGGATCAGCCGCACAGTTCTGAAGCGCCCTATCCGCGTAAATCGGCCGTGATTCCCGAAGGAGGGCCGTTGCATCCACTGTGGCTGTCTTTCACACGGCAACGTGCGTTGAGAGGATCGTTTGACAGCGTGCTCTGATCGAGATGAAGTGAGATTTCGCACACAGAAGAGCGCTGAAACGATATTTCAACCATATCGTCCAGCGACACCGCCGTACCCATTTATATACAGATAAGGTATTAAAAAGGGAGAAAGAGCAAAACAATTATCACCATTCGAGCTAGGATATCTAGTGTAATGTCACAGAGCTACGATCGGCGGTCAGTCATCAAGGGAATGGCGGTCGGCGGCCTCGGTGTGTCGCTGGCCGGGTGCTCGGGCGGCGGCGACGACACGACTGAGCCGACGGGTAACGGCGACGAGAACGGTGACACTGGCGGAGACCCTCACCAGGTCGGAATGGTGTACTCGACCGGCGGGCTCGGCGACAACTCCTTCAACGACATGGCCCACCAGGGCATCCAGGCGGCCGCAGAACAGTACAACGTCGAGTTCCAGAACGCCGAACCGGAGTCCCCGAGCGAGTTCAGCACGTTCCAGCGCCAGTTCGCAACCTCGTCGAATCCGGCGTACGATCAGATCTTCGCGATCGGGTTCTCCCAGAAGAGCGCCCTCCAGGAGGTCGCGCCGGACTTCCCCGAGATGAAGTTCACGTTTATCGACTCGACGACTGACCTGGACAACGTCGCGAACTATGTCTTCAAGGAGCACGAAGGGTCTTTCCAGGCCGGTATTCTCGCCGGGATGTTGACGAGTCAGGAGTTTTCCGCCGGCCCGAGTCAGACGAACACTGACTCGAACACGATCGGGTTCGTCGGCGGCAAGGAGACGGGACTGATCAAGAAGTTCGAAGCTGGCTATCGATTCGGCGCACAGCGGGTCAACGAGGACGTCGACATCCGCTCGGCGTACGCCGGGGCCTGGAATGAGTCGAGTACGGGCCAGTCGATCGCCAACTCGATGATCGACAAGGGCGCGGACGTCCTCTACCACGCCGCGGGCGGAACTGGCGTCGGCGTCCTGCAGGCCGCCTACGAACGCGGCGTGTTCGGGATCGGCGTCGACGCCCGCCAGTCCGAGACGCTCCCTGAATACAACGAGGCGATCCTCGGCAGCATGGTCAAGCAGGTCGACGAGGCGGTCGTCGAGTCTGTCGGGAAAGCGATCAACGGCGAGTTCAACGGCGGCGAGACCACCACGCTCGGACTCGAAGACGACGGCGTTGCCCTGCTGTACGGCACGGAGATCGGCGACCAGATCCCCCAGGACATCAAAGACGAGATCGAGGCCCAGAGCCAGACCGTCATCGACGGCGACCTGACGGTGCCGTCTCACCCCGACGACATCTGATCGGGCCGCGGACGCGCCGTTTGTCGAACCCAATTTGATACGATGGCACAAACGACAGAACCACCGGAAGACGATGCCGGAGAGAGTACAGCCCCGGGTCCGGCGGTCAGGATGGAAAACATTACCAAGCGGTTCCCGGGCGTCGTCGCGAACGACCAGGTTTCCCTTGAAGTGGAGCGCGGGTCGGTCCACACCTTGCTGGGCGAAAACGGCGCGGGGAAGTCCACGCTGATGAACGTCCTCTACGGGCTCTACCAGCAGGAGGGGGGAACAGTCTACCTGAACGGCGAGGAGATGAGCTTCCAGACGCCCCAGGATGCGATCGACGCCGGGATCGGGATGATCCACCAGCACTTCATGCTGGTCGATACGATGACCGTCGCCGAGAACGTCACGCTCGGTAACGAACCACGCAAGTGGAACGGGCTCGCCTACGACGCAAAGCGGGCCCGCGAGGCAGTCCGGGAATTAAGTGAGACGTATAATTTCGATCTCGATCCGACAGACAGGATCGAGGACATCAGCGTCGGCGAGAAGCAGCGCGTCGAGATCCTCAAGACGTTATATCGCGGAGCAGACGTGTTAATCTTCGACGAACCGACGGCCGTGCTCACCCCCCAGGAGGTCGACGACCTGTTCCGGATCGTCGACGAGTTGACAGAGCAAGGCAAGACGCTGATCTTCATCACCCACAAGCTCGGCGAAGCGATGGAGATCTCCGACGATATCACCGTCCTCCGGGACGGTGAAAACGTCGGGACAGCAGATCCCGAGACTGCGACGCGGGAAAGTCTCGCGGAGCTGATGGTTGGCCGGGAGGTGATGCTCGACGTGGAGAAAACGGACAGAGTGCCCGGCGACCCTGTCCTTTCGGTCGATGACCTCATCGTCGAGAACGACGACGGCGTCCGGCAGGTCGACGATGTCGATCTGACGGTCCACGAGGGCGAGATCCTCGGGATCGCCGGCGTCGACGGCAACGGCCAGTCACAACTGGTCGACTCGGTGGTCGGTCTCGAGGTGCCTGACGAGGGGACGGTCGAGCTCTACGGTGAGGACGTGACTGACGTCTCCAGGCGCGAGCACATCAAGCGCGGGATGTCCTTCGTCCCTGAAGATCGACAAGCGCGCGGGCTTGTGATGGATTTCGACCTCGTGGAAAACGCGCTGCTGGGTAACCAGTACGACCCGTCGTTCACGAACGGCCCCCGGGTGAACTGGGGAACGACTCGCGAGCATGCCGTGGACATCATCGACGAGTACGACGTCCGGACACCGAACGCCGCGACGTCCTCCGAATCACTCTCCGGAGGGAACCAACAGAAGTTCATCGTCGGTCGGGAGATCCTCCGGGACTCGGACGTCCTTGTCGCCTCACATCCGACGCGCGGTGTCGACGTCGGGAGCATCGAGTTCATCCACGATCAATTGCTCGAACTCCGCGATGAGGGAAAGGGCGTGCTGTTGGTCTCTTCGAAACTCGATGAGGTCCAACAACTCTCGGACCGGATTGCCGTCATCTACGAGGGCGAGATCATGGACGTCGTTGATCCGGACGGCGTGACCGACCGGGACATCGGCCTGTTGATGGCCGGTGAAATGCCCGAGACGTACGGAGGTGACGCCGAATGAGCGAGAGCCAATATCCGGATCCAATCAGGCGGTTCCTCCGGCTTTTCGTGGGTAATTCGGTGGTCGAACGGATCCTGATCAGCGTCGCCGCACTGGTCACGGCCGTCGTCGTCAGCAGCCTCATCGTCCTCGTAGCGGGGTACCTCTCCGGGGAAGCGTATAACCCCCTCGAGATCTTCGCCGTGCTGGTCAACGGGGCCTTCGGCTCGCCGTTCGACCTCGACTCGGCGCGGCTGATCACCGAGGGCTGGTCGCCGATCAACTTCTCGATGGGGACGACCCTGAAGGAGACGACGCTGTTGATCTTCGCCGGGCTCGCGGTCGCCGTCGCCTTTCGCGGGGACCTGTTCAACATCGGCGTCCAGGGCCAGCTGGTTCTGGGCGGACTCGCGGCGGCGCTCGCGCTCGTCTGGGTCGCGCCGTTCGTCCCGAGCGGACTCGTCGGAACGGTTCTGTTGATCCCGTTCGGACTGTTCGTCGGCGCGGTCGTCGGCGGGCTCTACGGGGCGATACCGGGGGCGCTGAAGGCCTACGCCGACGCCAACGAGGTGATCACGACGATCATGCTCAACACCATCGCGACCGGGTCGGCCTTCTTCCTCGTCTCTGCATACTTCGCCGACCCGACGCTCCAGAGCGTCAAGACCCGGCCGATCCCCGATTTCGCCCGGCTCAACGGGATCGTCTTCCCCCAGGGGGGGCAGTTCTCACTGGTCGCGCTCGCACTCGCGCTCCTGGCGACCGTCGGGATCTACTACCTCCTGCGGTACACGAGCTTCGGGTACGACCTTCGCGTCTCGGGCAAACAGGCCAAGGCAGCGCTGTACGGCGGTGCCAACGCCGAGCGAATGGTCGTCTCGACGATGACGCTGTCGGGCGCGCTCGGCGGCATCGCCGGCGCGATGTGGTCGATGATGGTCATCGGGGCGTGGCGACAGGGCGTCCCCTCGATCGGGTTCGACGGCATCACCGTCTCGGTGCTCGCCGGCAACAACCCGATCGGCGTCATCCCCGCCAGCCTGCTCTTCGGCGTCCTGAAGGGCGGATCAAACGCCATCAACTTCCAGCTCGGCGTCCCGCCGGAGCTGGTCGCGGTCCTCCGGGGGATGATCATCCTGTTCATCGCGATGCCGGAGGCCTTCCGGATGCTCGGCAACCGGCTGGGCGTCAAACCGGACCCGGCAGCCACAGCCGGAGGTGGTAGCGATGAGTGACGCACCGCCAGACGGGGCACTGACTAGGATGGCCCGCTGGGCCGCGACTGTTGGCCGGATCCCGCGACTCGTCTTCGGGTCATTGCTCGTCGCCGCGATCTTCGGCGCGGTGATCAACCTCACGATGCCGGGATCGCGGGCCTCGACCGTCGTCGGTATCTTTGACACCAGCTTCGTCGAATCGACACTCCGGATCGCCGTCCCGATCGTCTTCGCCGGGCTGGGCGGGATCTTCGCCGAGAAGAGCGGCGTCATCAACATCGGCCTCGAAGGCCTGTTGATCATCTCGGCGTTCACCGCCGTGGCAGTCACCCACCTGCTCGGCGGCGACGCCCAGTCGACAGTCTGGATCGGGCTGTTCGCCGGTGTCCTCGCGAGCACGCTGCTCGCGCTCGTCTTCGCCGTGCTCGTCATCGAGTTCAAGGCTGACCAGATCATCGCCGGCCTCGCGGTCTGGCTGGTCGGACTCGGACTCGCCCCGTTCCTCAGCATCGTGATCTGGGGCAATGTCAACAGCGCGAGCATCGCGACACTGAACACGGTGACGGTCCCGGGACTCGCTGAAATCCCGGTCGTCGGGCCGATCCTCTTCGACGCCAGCCCAATCGTCATCCTGATGCTGGTGACGATCCTCGTCTCGTGGTTCGTCCTCAACCGCACGAGTTTCGGCCGGTGGATCGAGGCCAGCGGGGAGAACCCCTCCTCGCTCGACACCGCGGGGATCGACGTCCACCGAGTACGGTACATCGGCGTCGTCCTCTCGGGGGTTCTCTCCGGGCTCGGCGGTGCCGGGCTGGTCGTCGGACGCACCGGCCGGTTCATCGGGGGCGGACAGACGATGATCAACGGCGACGGGTTCATCGCGATCACGACCTACCTCTTCGGCAACTACAATCCGATTGGGACCGCCGCGGCAGGGATCCTCTTTGCGGGACTGGAAGCACTCCAGATCCGCCTCCAGCAGATCCCGTTCATCCCGGCCCCGACGGAACTCATCCGGCTCGTGCCGTACGTTGCCGTGATCATCGTCCTCGCGTTCGTCGGCTACACTCGAATCCCGAGTGAAGTCGGCGAACACTACGAATCCGGCGAGGAGTAACTGCAACGTCGCCGCTTTGTTTTGTCGCCCCGGAATCACCCCTGCCCGGACGCCTACAGTCGGCTGGGCGACTACCGGTGGCTTATAAAGAACTGGCAAGACGCAGCCCACTCTGTCGCAGACGGTCGGTATGAGGGCGGCTCAGCGGTCCTGTAGGTTACCCGGCTTCATCGCATCAGGGAGCAATTCACCCAGCGTGTAGTGCGCAAGTTCGCCGTCGTCCTCCGTGAAAATCTGGAAAGCGTCGTCACAGAACTCGGCAAAGGTCTGGCGACACATCCCACAGGGCGTGACGCCGTCGTGTTCCGCCGAAACCACCGCGACCCGCTCGAAGTCGGTGTGACCGTCACGGATCGCACCCATGACGGCGAGTTCCTCGGCGTGGAAGCTATTTGAGTAGTTGACGATCTCGACGTTGAACCCCCGGTAGACGTCACCGTCCGCCGTCTCAAGCGCAGCACCGACCGGGTATTCGGAATAGGGAACGTACGCGTTCTTCCGCGCCTCGTGTGCCTCTTCGATGAGTGCTTCGGGCTCCATATCCCGTTCTTACGCGCCCCCATACTAATAAGGAAAGGGTATATAAGCAGGGCGGAGGTCGCCCGTTTCGAAGAACAATCCGCTACCCGGAGAGCGCTCACAATCGAATTACGGCGGAATTACAGGCCGAGCGCATCCAGCAGGTCGATCCCGTAATCGAGGTGCTGCATCAGTCGGTACCCGAGGAAGATCCCGAAGATCCCCATCACGCCGGCGAGATTCGGCGGGGCCGGGATCGGCACGTCGAAAAAGCCAAAGACGATCCCGGTGACGAGACCGGTCAACGTCGCGAGAACGACGAGTGTCGTGTTCATGAATTAGCCCCCGCCTCAACAGCAGTTCGGCCCGGACAGCGTCGAACCGGTCGGGCGCGCCCGCCCGAATCGCGCCGTCGACGCGTGTCAGTACTATCGCAGTCCGGCGATTCACCACGTATTCGATTCACGTGAGCGTCGCGTGTGAAGGCACTCATAGACAGATACCTTTAATCGGATTTCACTGATAAACACTGCGATCCATTATAAGTATATTCTACTTATAAATGGGCGCCGGGGTTCGAGACTACAGTTCCGTTGCTGCGTCGAGCGCGATCTCGATCGCGCGGCCGATGTTGTTCTTGGCCTTGTCCGGGAGCTCTCGCTCGTCGGTCGCGCCCTTCTGGGTCCCTTCGACGAGGTTGCCGTCGATGGTGCAGATCGCACCGGCACGCAACCCACGACGGCGAGCGAGGGTAAACAGGGCCGAGGCCTCCATCTCGACGGCGAGAATGCCAGCAGCCTCCCAGGCGGCGACGATCTCCTCGGTCTCGTTGTAGAAGGCGTCGTCCGTAGCGATCGGGCCGACGTGGACGTCCTCGTCGTTTGTCTCCGCGGTCTCGACCAGCGTCGTGAGGACATCGTAGTCGGCGACAGCCGGGAACTCCGTCGGCTCGTAGCGGTCGCTGGTCCCCTCGTTCTTCGCGGCGGCTGTCGCGACGACCATGTCGCCGATCTGGATGCCTTCCTGGAGCCCCCCTGTCGTGCCCACCCGGAGGATGGTCTCGACGCCGACGTTGGCGAGTTCCTCGATCGCGATGGCCGCCGAGGGCGACCCGATTCCGGTCGACGCGATCGTGATATCGCGTCCCTCGTAAGTTGCATTGAGAACCTTGTACTCACGGTTCCGGGCGACCTCCTCGACGTTCGTACAGTAGGTCGCGATCCGGTCGACGCGGTCCGGATCCCCAGGAAGCAAGGCGATGTCGGCCAGCTGGTCGATCTCGATCTGTAAGTGGGATTGCTTCAGCATGCCATATGTTCTCGGGGGAACGCATAAAAGACTATGTCCGCGTCCGGAACCGGCTCGGCGCCAGGACGGTTCGGCCGGCTCGATTGAGGGGGCGCCCGGGATCGTTGCTATCGATCGAGGTACTCGGAGACGAATGGTTCGACCCGTCGGTACGTCTCGTCTGGAATCGCGTCGGGATCGGTGTTGATGGTCCCCTCGAGCGCGGTGTGGCACTCACACGAGTGGCTGTCGGGGAACGTCTCGACGGCGTGCTGGACGGCTTCCTTGATGACGGCCTCGTTTTCGGCCGCGTTCTCCAAGACTTCCTCGAGAGTGACATGGGCGTCGTCCTTCCAGACGTCCCAGTCGGTGACGCCGGCGATCGTTGCGTAGCTGAGCTCGGCCTCGCGGGCGAGTTTCGCCTCCGGGATGGCCGTCATGCCGACGATGTCCCAGCCCTGGTCCCGGAAGAACTCACTCTCAGCGCGCGTCGAGTACTGCGGACCCTCGATACAGACGTACGTGCCACCGCGTCGAGCGGTCTCGTCGGTGGCCTCGTCGATCGCGTCGGCCAGGTGACTCGCGAGTTCAGTGCAGAACGGCTCGGCAAAGCCCTGGTGGACGACGATCCCGTCGTCGAAGAAGGTGAACTCCCGATGTCGAGTCCGGTCGAACAGCTGGTCAGGGACCACGATGGTCTGTGGCGGGATGTCGGCGTCGAGGCTGCCGACCGCGTTCGTCGCGATGACGTGAGAGACACCGAGATCCGCAAGCGCGTAGATGTTCGCCCGATAGGGGACCTCGGTCGGCGAGTACTCGTGGTGCTCGCCGTGGCGCGGAATGAACGCGATCTCGCGGTCGGTTCCCGCGAGCGTCCCGACCGTGACTGGTGCACTCGGCTCCCCATAGGGCGTCTCGACATCGGTCGTTCGCGTGTCCGCAAGCGGGAGCGCGTCGTAGATACCGCTGCCCCCAATAAAACCGATTGTCATGGCAATATATACCAGTAGACATTATAAAGGCGTGGTGGTTCAGCCCCCCAGACGCGCCGGTCCCCGGAGCCGTCTCGGTGTAAACCCAGCGGATTCTTAACGGCTGCGTAAGTAGTTGTCCCCAATGACCCATCAGCGAGTCCGCACCGTCTCGGAACAGATCGAGAACCGGGACATCCGCGGGACCGCAACTATCGCCCGCGAGACGGCCCGGGCGATCGAGATCGCGGCGGGGGACGCCGACGTCGAGACGCCCACCGCGTTCCGAGAAACGATCCGTGAGGCGGCCCGGACACTGCACGACGCTCGGCCGGACGACGACAGCCTCTCGAACGCGCTCCGATACCTCTTCCAGCGCATGGAGGGCGAGACGGTCACGGACCTCCGGGAGTCGATGACGGCCGCCGCCCGAACGTTCCAGGAGAACATCGACCAAGCGCGGGAGACGCTGGGCCGGATCGGCGCGCGCCGGTTGCAGGACGGGGATACGGTGATGATCCACTCCCATTCGGCGGACGTGCTGGCGACCATCGAGCACGCCCTCGACGATGGCAAGGAGCTCGCCGCGATCGTCAAGGAGACACGCCCCCGGAAACAGGGCCACATTGCGGCCCAACAGCTCCAGGAATGGGGCGTCCCGACGACGCTGATCGTCGACAGCGCAGCCCGGCGGTACCTCGACGAGACTGATCAGGTCATCGTCGGCGCTGACAGCATCGCCGCCGACGGTTCGGTCATCAACCGGATCGGGACCAGCGACCTGGCCGTCATCGCCCGCGAGCGCGGCGTCCCGGTCACCGTCGCGGCCCAGACCGTTCGCCTCCACCCGGATTCGCTGACGGGCCACAGCGTCGACCTCGAGACACGCCCGGAACGGGAAGTGCTGGACGAGGCGACGCGGAAACAGATCGGCGACGTCACCGTCGAGAACCCGGCCTTCGACGTAACGCCGGCCCGGTACGTCGACGCCATCGTCACCGAGCGCGGCCAGTATCCACCGGAAAGCGTCGTCACGCTGATGCGGGAACTCTACGGCGGGTCCGCCAGAGACCCCTGGCTCGAGGAGTGAGTCGGGGCAGGCAGCTTGGCGGCGACTCCTAGGCAGTCCTTTTATATGCGATGCAGTATTTAAATATACCCATGGACGACATCCTTTCGCGGATCGAACACACCGTCCTCGGCCCGGAAACGACACCGGCAGACGTCGAGGCTGTCCTCGACGACGCCAGCGAATACGGCCTGCGTGCGTGCATCCCGCCCTGTTATCTCGAACTCGCCGGCGAGTACGCGCCTGACGTCGAAGTAGCGACCGTAATCGGGTTCCCGCACGGGAATCACACCACGGCGGCGAAAGTCGCGGAAGCCGAGGACGCCGTCGAGGCCGGCGCGGACGAACTCGACATGGTCTGTAACGTCGGCCTCCTCAAGGCCGGTGAAGACGACGCCGTCCGCGAGGACATCGAGTCTGTGGTCGCTGCGACCCGCAAGCCGGTGAAAGTCATCATCGAGACGCCGCTTTTGACCGACGAGGAGAAGCACCGCGCCAGTCAACTGGTCGCCGACGCGGGCGCTGACTTCGTGAAGACAGCGACGGGCTTCGGCGGCGGCGGTGCCACGGTGCCTGACGTCGAACTCATGAGCGAGTACGCGCCCGTCAAAGCCAGCGGCGGCGTCGGTTCCTGGGCGGACGCAAAAGCGATGTTCGACGCCGGTGCTGACCGAATCGGTGCCTCAAGCGGCGACGTGATCGCCGAAGAATATTTCGAAGCGCAGGAAGCCTGAAAGCGGCTTAAAAGATACTGGCCTGCTGGTAGACGTCGATGCCGTCGAGGGTGATCGCGTAGGGTTTCGTGGCGCGCGAGTGGTTGGCGTTGCGGATCTTCTGGATCTCGACGGCCAGGCGGGTCTCCTGGGTGTCCCCACGGACGTACTGGAGGACGAAGACGGCGTCCGTCAGGTACTCGATGATGCCGTGTCTGGAGGCGTATGGGTTGTCCTCGTTGGCCTCGCTGGTGAACATCGTCGTGACGCCGGCCTCCTTCAGCGAGCGCGTGAAGTCAAAGACCTCCGTCCGGCGGCGGGCCTGGTCGTCGTACATCATCTCGAGTAGCGACACCGAGTCCAACACCAGTCGGTCGGCACCGAACTCCCTGACAAGTTGGGGGAACTCCCCCCGGATGTTCTCTAAACTGTTTGCCATCTCGACGGGATCGAGGTCGACGATCGCGAGTCGATCCTCGCGCTCATAGCGGTCGAACTCCCAGCCGCGCTCGTCGGCGGTGTCGAGGATGCTCTCGCGGCTCTGCTCGAGCGTGATGAACACCGCGTTCTCGCCCTGCTGGAGTCCGTGATGGAGAAACTGGAGGCCGAACGTGGTCTTGCCGGTCCCCGGCGACCCGATGACAACCATCAAGTGGCGGCTGGGAACGCCGCCCTGAATCATCTCGTCGAGCCCCTCGATCCCGAGATCGATCCGCGGGATCTCAGATTCAAAGGAGTCGTCGTCGAATTCGGTTTCGGATGGATCGGACCCGCCACCTGCGTCGTCACCACCGGGTCCGCCGGCGGACTCCAGCGCACTCCCGAAGTCCTCGTCGAACAACGAGCCGCCGCTGTCCGCGGCCTCGAAGTCCGGCGCTTCCTCCGTGATGGCAGTCTCCGGTTCTCCATCTGGGGCGACCGTCCCGGTTTCTCCGTCCCGTGTGGCCGTTTCCGGCTCCCCGCCCGGTGTGGCCGTCTCGGCTTCAGCCTCCGCGGACGTCGAAGAAGTCGTCGACTCGTCAAAAGCGTCGGTCTCGTCGGATGGATCGACCGTTTGGGCCTCGGGAGTGTCCCGGTCGTCCTCGGTGGAATGCTCCTCGTCCCCCTCGAACCAATCGTTGGGCGTTTCCTCAGTCGGGGAGTCCTCGTCAGTCCGCGTGGGGAGACCGTCATCGACGTCACGGTCTCCGCTGATCGCCTGTTCGAACCAGTCCTCGTCTGATTCGTCGTCGCTCATTCAGAGGCTCCCCGACTGGACCGACCAGTCTGTCCTGTTTTTGGGTACACTCCTCAATAACTCTGTCCGTCGGCAAGCGAATAGTGGCGGGGGTCGAAACTCGCGTGGCGACAGGCGTGGGCCGACAGTTCGGGACAGTACCGGCAAGAGATGAGACGATTTTATCAGGGCCGGTGAGCAACGTCGAGTTATGGAACTCGGACTCGTCGGACAGAAGGACAATCCGCGTGCCCGATCGCTCGTCGAGGCGATCCGAATGGATCTACAGGACGAGGACGTCTCGATCGTCGTCGACGAAGTGACGGCCGCGGCGCTCGCCGATGACCGCCACGACACCTACGGCGGCGTCGCCACGCCGGAGCTTGATCCACCGGCGAGCGTCTCGATCGAAGAGATCGACGATACCGACCTGATCGTCTCGATCGGTGGCGACGGGACGTTCCTGTACGCCGCACGCGGCGCCAACGGCACGCCGATCATGGGCGTCAACCTGGGCGAAGTCGGCTTCCTGAACGCCGTCTCCCCGAACGACGCGATCGACGCCATCCGTGATGTCGTCACAGACATCCAGGAAGACGGCGAGACACCGACCCGCGACCTCCCCCGCCTCCAGGTCAGCGGCGACGGGTGGGAACTTCCCCCGGCGCTGAACGAGGTTGTGATTCAGGGGCCCCAGCGTGGGCACGGCAACGGCGTGGGCACGACAGTCCGGATCGACGACGCACTCTACACCAGCGGCCACGCCGACGGCGTCCTGATCGCGACGCCGACCGGCTCCACGGCCTACAACTTAAGCGAGGACGGCCCGCTCGTCCACCCTGCCGTCCCGGTGTTCGTCGTCACGGAGATGGCCGCCGAGCGCCCGATGCCGCCGCTGGTTGTCGACGAGGACACCACGATCACCGTGCGCGTCGAGGACGCCGAGACGGCTTCGATCGTCAGCGACGGGCGGACCACCGAGGAGATCGAACCGCCCGCCCAGATCACGGTCGAGCAGGCCGATCAGCCGGTCCACGTCGCCGGCCCACCGCTGGAGTTCTTCACGGCCCTCGGGAAACTCGAGTAGGGAGCGGCGAAAACGGTCGGTCGGACTGGGCCGCGAGAAGTCTGACTCAACTCGGCGTCGCCGACCGCTTGGCAGTCGTATACAGGACAGGTCCGGCCAACAGCAGCACCAGGCCAAAGAACTTGTACTGCATGACCGACCCGAGGAGACTGCCATCGCCGGGCTGGAGGGCACTCCCTGGCGTCATCACCAGAATGAGGCCGAAGCCGATGATCTGCGAGGCGAGCGCCTTCCGTGATCGCAATGCGAGCGCAGCGAGGATCGACAGACCCAGTAACAGCAACAGGACGTCCCCCACATTGTAATTGAGGAGGACGCTGTCGACGAGTTGCAACGGCACCAGTGTCCCGGTCATTGCCAGATACTCGCCCCGACGCGGGCTTGAACGTTCCGCTACCACTCGTATTAGCCGCCACCGTTTCCCACCGCAGATCACCTCGACCGGATCGGTTCTCTAGATACCGGTCATGTCAAGCGGGCGGACCCAGCCGTACCACAGAACGAACATCGTCGCGAGGTAGCCGCCACCCCAGACGAGCATCCCGAGCCGGTCGTAGCCCGCACTGGCGAGGGCGTGATCCGCCAGCCCGAAGCCGATGACGCCGCCGACCAGAATCGCCATGAACGTGAGTCTCCGGTCCATTCAATTACCCCATCCTTGGGTCGCCAGTGTCCTGAACCTCACGATTCCGGTACCCCAGTCGCCTACCAATCCTTGCAGGCTGCACAGACGAGGTCACCGTCCTGGTACCACCGGCGGTCGATACTCGCGCCACAGGCGTCACACTCGGCCCCGGCAGGTGCGAACTCGGAGGTCGTCGTCGCCGGCTCGACGGCCTCCTCGGACGCTTCGTCGGCGCGTTGAGTCTGGGTCGCCGCTTCGTCGTCGGCGGATTCGGACTCGGTCGCCGTCTCGGCGGGTTGCTCGGACCCACTCGCCGCCTCGTCGCCGGCGGATTCGGTCGCGGTCGCCGACTCCCCCTCGTCGCCCAGAAACTCGTCTAGGGAGGCATCGTCGCCCATACCGAAGCGAATTCGCCGACGCTCTTAGCCCTGACGTCGCACGGGCCCTTCGCCGCCCCGAAAGGAGCCCCCGGTAGTTCGCCGCCGTCCAAGCACCCAAGTACCGGGCGTGTGAACTGCCACCATGATCGTCCTGTCACTCGTCTCGTTTCTGAACCGCCTCGTCGGCAGTATCGGTGAGATGCCGTTTCGATTCGCCGACGTCGTGACCCACGATCCGATCAGCGCCGTGCTGGTCGGGATGGGCGCGCTGGTGATCGGGCTGACCGTCGGGGCCAGTGCGTATCTGACCCTCGGCGCAGTTGTCGATCTCGTCTCACCGGCGTAGCGCCGAAAAAACGACTACGGCGGTACTCTTTCTGGCAGTTATGTCGCCGTCGCATCTTCGAGCGCCTCGGCCGCGAGCTCGATCGCCGTCTCCAGATCGGGGCCGAGCGGCGACGCGGCGACGAAGCTGTCGACATGGTTCATCGCCTCCTCGATCCGATCGGCGACTGTCGCTTTCGTCCCGGCGATCGCGAAGGCGTCGATCATCTCGGGCGTGACCGCGCCGAAAGCCGTCTCGAAGTCCCCCCGCTCGATGGCGTCGCCGATCCGTTCCGCGCGGTCGTGATCCAGCCCGTGTCGATCCAGTACCGGCGGCGCGGTGCTCCCGACGATGAACGCCACCGGCGGTCGAGCGGCCTCCCGGGCGCGGTCCTCGCTCTCGGCGACGCTGATACTCGCATAGGCGGCAACGTCGAGATCGCCACGGTCGTCCGGTCGCTCGGATCGGCCCTCTTCGATCCGGTCGGCCGACCACGACAGGTCCGCCGGGTGGGCGGCGTTGACGAGCACGCCGTCGGCGTGTTTCCCGCTCATCCGGAGCATGTGTGGGCCCTGTGCGCCGACGTACACCGGAATCTCCCCCACCTCGTAGTTCAGGCTGGCGTCGGTCGCCCGGAAGGTCCCGTCGTGATCGACGATGTCGCCCGTCCAGAGCTGCTGGGCGACCTTGAACGTCTCGAGGACGCGCCGCAGGGGCGAGTCGCGCTCGACGCCGAGGTTGGCGAGCGTCGAGGCGTCACCGGCCCCGATCCCGAAGACGCCGCGGCCGTCGCTGGACTCGTCGAGGGTGGCCATCCGCGAGGCCAACCGGACGGGATGGGTCTCGTAGGGATTGACCACGCCCGGGCCAAGTTGAACCGAGTCCGTCGCCGCCGCGATCGACGACAGGGTCTGGAACGGATCGCGGTTGTTGTAGTGATTGCTCGCGAAGATGGTGTCGAAGCCGGCGCGCTCGGCGCGCTCGGCCAGTCGTCGTACCTCTTCGACCGGGTGTTCGGGAGTGAGTTCGATGGCTTTCATTGGTCTGTGAATTGTGAGTGCCGTGCTGTGAGTTCGTCGTCAGTCGGTGTCGTCCCGTTTCTCATCTTCGATCACGCGGGGTCGTACTCGAAGTCGGCGAGTGCCTGCCGGACGAGATCGCCATCACGATCCCGGAACAGATCGTCGTGGCTGTCGTGGTCGCCGAAGTCCCAGTCGCGGACGACCGCCACTGGCCGGCCGTCGTCGCCCTCGCCCGTGACGAGGTTGGTCGCCGCGGCGAGTTCGTCGACGACGGCCTCGACGGTCGCCGTGAGTTCGCGTCCTTCGCGGTCGTGTTCGCCCCGCCAGTCCCGCATTGCCGAAATTCCGGCCCAGCCAAGTGCGACGCCGCGCTGGCCCTGCCGAAAGGGTCGTCCCGACGTGTCTGTCACGACGACGGGGACCCCGAGCGCGTCGGACAGTCGCTGCGCGCTCGCCGATGGATCCTCGGGCAACAGGAGCAGGTCCGCGCCGGGGACGTTCGAGCGGTCGATGCCCGCATTGACGGTGATGTGGCCAAAGTGAGTCACCGCCAGGATGAACGGGGCCGCCATGACGAGTTCCTCGCTCTCCTCGATGACCGCCTGGGCGAACCGCGGATCCTTCCGTTCGCCGGCGATCTCGCCGATCTGATCGGCAATCGAGCTGGCGCGCGCCCCGGGGTCGAAGTCCGACAGATCCGCCCCCCTGCCTTCGGCCTTCGAGACGACCGTACTGGCGACCGTGAGGACATCGCCCTCCCGTAGGTCGACGCGCTCGTCGATCAGCGTCGCCAGGTCGTCACCCGGCTCGATCTCCGGGATATCCGGGACCGCGAAGACCTCCATACCCCGAGTCGGCCCGGAACCGCCAAAAGTCGCCCGGTAGCGTCGCGTTCGTCCGGCGTCGAAAGCCGAGAGACCGGACGGCCCCCTAAACCTCGGACTCGCGGTGGACAGTCACCGAGAGGTCGCCGTCGTTGACCGTCGCCGTCAGCATCGTGGCCTCGCTGGCCGGTGATGCCCCGGTGACGCTGCCGGGATTGAGCAGCCGAACGCCGTCGACGGTCGTATCCAGGCACTCGTGAGTGTGACCCGCGACGCCGACGGTCGGCCCCTCGCTCCCCTCCTCGGCGACGATGCTCGCGACACGCTGTTCGTAATCGTGGCGCGATCCCGTGCCGTGAGTTACGACGAACTCGACACCGCCGAGCGTGACGCGTTCGATCTCGGGCAGACCCAGCGCCCGTGGATCCATGTTCCCGGCGACGGCGGTGAGTCGACTCGCCGCGCCGCGAACGTCCGCCAGCGCCGCCGATGCGTCGAAGTCACCGGCGTGGATGACGTGATCGGCCGCGCGGATGCGGTCGAGCGCCCAGTCGGGGATCGCCGGTTCGCGGGATGGAACGTGTGAGTCGCTGATGATCGCGACGTCCATGCCAGGTGACAGGGGCTCGATCGGTTTTCCGTTGTCGGATCGGTGCCACATTCTTCATTGCGAGGTAGTTCATACGCCTCGACATGGACGAGGTCCACGTCGTCACCTGCGTTCTTCGGAATCGCGGCGAAGTGCTCCTCCTGCGCCGCAGTGACGCCGTCGGTTCCTACGCGGGGCGATGGGGGGCCGTCTCCGGACACGCCGAGGGCAACCCCGACGCCATGGCCCGAGAAGAAATCGCCGAGGAAACCGGGCTCGAAGCCGAGGTAACGCGCCTGCGGCGCGGCGATCCCTTCGAGGTCGTCGACGCGGAACGCGGGACGCGGTGGGTCGTCCATCCCTCCCTCTTCGAAGCGGATAGCAGAGCGGTCGAACCCAATTACGAGACTGACGAGTACAAGTGGGTCCACCCGACAGCGATGCTCCGCCGGGAAACCGTCCCCGATCTCTGGGCGTCCTACGACCGCGTTCGGCCGACCGTCGAGACGGTCCGCGGAGATCGCGACCACGGTTCGGCGTGGCTGTCGATTCGAGCGCTGGAGGGTCTTCGCGACGAAGCGGGCGTCCGAGCGTGGGGCGAGGAGAGTGGCGGATGGGACGAGATTGCTGCCGTCGCCCGGGATCTCAGGGACGCCCGCCCCTCGATGCCCGTCGTCGCAAACCGGGTGAATCGGGTGCTGGCCCGCGCGGACCGATCGCCGGAGGGAGTCAAGGAGGTGGCTCGCGAGGAGATCGAAGCCGTGCTCGTGGCCGACGACGAGGCGGCCGAAACCGCTGCCGAGCGGCTCCCGGATCGAATCGCGACGCTCTCGCGCTCAGGAACCGTCCGCAAGGCGATCGAACGAGCCGATCCCGACGCAGTGTTGGTCGCCAAATCGCGACCGGGCGGTGAAGGGGTCGGTGTGGCCGAAGAGTTGGCCGAGGAGCGAGACGTGACCCTCGCCGGCGACGCCGATCTGGCGTGGGCGATCCACGAATGGGAGCCGAAAGCGGTCATCGTCGGGGCCGACGCGATCCGACCGGACGGCGCAGTGCTGAACAAGGTGGGCACCCGCGCGGCGGCACTGGCTGCTGCCCACGAGGAGATCGCCGTCCTCGTCGCGGCGGCAGCCGACAAGGTGCGTGTCGATGCGAAAATCGAGATCGAATCCGTCGATTCGGGGGCGATCTACGACGGGCCGGCCGATCTGACCGTTCGATCACCACTGTTCGACGTGACCCCGCCGGGGCTGATCGACGCGATCTGTACGGACCAGGGCGTGCTTGAACCGGAGGACATTGAGGAGGTCGCCGCCGAGCACCGGGCGAACGCCGAGTGGGCGAACCGGTTGAATAGTTGAGAGAGAGTGCTCAAAACAAACCTATATTTGCTTGGGGTCGCCGACAATACCAACAGAAATGGCCGGAGAATCGGACTCGTTCAATTACCTCGCTACTGATGACATCCTTGCAATCCACGAACTGATCGTCGAATCAAGCGAGGATACCGAGCCAGGGGTTACCTCACCGGGCAACGTCGAGTACGCTATCGAGCACATTCACGAGGGGCACTTCGGTCATGTTCCTAAGTCGCTCCACGAGAAGGCCTTTCAGCTACTCCGCCTCATCGTCGTCAACCATCCGTTTGTCGATGGGAACAAACGAACAGCGCTCATGTCGGTACGGATCTTCTATGCGTTGAACGGACGAAAATTCACGTATGATCGCAGCATCAAGGAGATTCTGAAAGAACTGGCTACAGACGAAACAAGCGTCAAAAAAGAAGGGGTGCTTTCGTACTTCGATGAGCACACTGAACCACTCGAACCAGAATATAGCGCAACGATCGAGTTGTGGTTGTCACGAATCGCCGACACTGAAGGAGCCGTTGCCGATCCTGTTCCAGACCAGTCTGAGAGCGAACCGAACGATTATGATCCGGAATCACGTAATGATCAATAAGAATGGCCGCCGAAAGTGATGACTCCGAGCTTCCGAAAGACCTCTCACCCAAGGAAGCCAGGCGATATCTGATCCGATACCTCGGAAAACAGGACCTTGCGGAGCACGAGGAGATCTACGAAGAACTCGCTCACGAGTGACTCCCGTTGGAATTCGATAGACGAGTTTTTCCGAGGGGATAGTCTATTGCCCAATGGTGGCGATGACGAGCAGTTACCCCCACTGAGTCCCTTCTGATGAGAGGTTTACCCGAGCCACCACATCGCAACTCGGCTACTGACAAGTGTCCCGAACAGGCATGCACCCAGGCTCATCTGTCGAACCTGCCGGGCTTCGACCGCAAGGACTTATGAGCGACGGCCGCGAGCCCTCGGGTATGCAGTATTCGAATCCAGTGCTTCCGGGCATGCATCCCGATCCGACGATCGCGCGCGCCGGCGAGGACTTCTACCTCGCCATCTCCTCGTTCGAGTACTTCCCGGGCGTCCCGCTGTTTCACAGCACGGACCTGGTCTCCTGGGAGCGGGTCGGCCACTGTCTCACCCGCGACAGCCAGCTTGACCTCCGCGGTCGCGAGGCTTCCGACGGGATCTACGCCCCGACCTTGCGCCACCACGACGGCACCTTCTACATGGTCACGACCGACGTCGGCGGCGACAACGGTGGCCACTTCATCGTGACCGCCGACGATCCCGCCGGCGAGTGGTCCGATCCGCTGTACATCGACGCGGGCGGGATCGATCCCGACCTCTTCTTCGACGACGATGGAACGGCCTACTTCCAGTACACCGACGGCGAGTCCTTACCGGAGTACCGGGTCCGACAGGCCGAGATCGACCTCGATACCGGCGAACTCGGCGACGTCCGCCAGCTCTGGCGGGGCATCGAAGGCGGGTTCGCCGAAGCACCGCACATCTACGAACGCGACGGGACCTACTACCTCATCACCGCCGAGGGCGGGACCCACACGGATCACATGGTCACCGTCGGCCGGAGCGACGACCCGACCGGCCCGTTCGAACCCCATCCCGACAACCCCGTGCTCTCCCATCGCGGTCGGCCGATGCACCCACTCAGCGCGATGGGCCACGCCGACATGGTCCAGGCCCCGGACGGCTCGTGGTGGATGGTGTTCCTCGGGATCCGCCAGTACGGCCCCAACCCTGGTGTCCACCACCTCGGCCGGGAGACGTTCCTCGCACCCGTCACCTGGGAGGACGGCTGGCCGATCGTCAACGACGGCGAGCCGATCGACCCCGAGATGACCGTCGAGTCGCTGCCCGGCGATTCACCCGGCGGGCTGTCGAGTCCGGCCCGACCGTTCGAAACGACCTTCGACGGCGAACTCGACGACAGCTGGCAGTTCCGACGGAACCCCGACCCGGCGACCTACTCGGTCTCGGGCGAGGGGCTGACGCTTGCGGGCAAAACCGACAGCCTCGACGAGTTGGATGCGACGTTCGTCGGCCGCCCGCAATCCCACTTCGATTGCCGAGCCGAGATCGATCTCGGGTTCAATCCCGACGACGGTGAGGAGGCCGGTCTCGCGCTCGTGATGAGCGAGTCCCACCACTACGAGATCGGCGTGGGTCGTGAGGGTGGCGAGACGGTCGCTCGCGTCCGACTCCGGATCGGCGAGGTTGCTGAGACGGTCGCGTCCATCCCCGCTGAGGGCGAGGACCACCGGCTGGTCGTCGACGCGACGACTGAGGAATACACGTTCCGCTACGACGATGGCGACGGCGAGCCGACCGAACTCGCCACGGCGGCCACACGGTACCTGTCGACGGAAGTCGCGGGCGGGTTCACCGGCGTCTATATCGGTCCGTACGCACTTGGAGCAGGAACAGAAACGGCAACGCCGGCCCAGGTCCAGCGCTTCGCATACGAGCCGGCGGAGTGATCGCCGCCGCGGTGGACGATCCCGACGTCAGCGACCGTCGCCCATTTCCAGGTCACCGTCCCACCCGTCGACGCCACACGAGAGACTTTCGACTGGACCATCAATACCTTCGTAGGCAGATACCAGTCGTGCAGCCTGGATGCTCGCCTGGCCGTGCGCACAGACAGTGACGACGTGATCAGCGCCGTCGAGGCGGTCGACCTCGTTCGTGAGCGTGGCCAGCGGAACGTTCTCGCTGTCGGGAATGTGACCGCGTTCGAAGGCGGCCGGTGGTCGAACGTCCACGATGCGTACGTCCTGCTCGCCATCCAGCAGCGACCTGAGATCCGCCGCCGAGCACTCGCCGTCCATGGGAGTCCGTCACATATCCATCCTCATAACCGCACCGATCGACACTGTACTACACGATCTATCCTGGCGATCCAAGCGCGGCCGGTCTGTGGCCCATCCGGCCTCCAGCCAGTGACAGCCCGATCAAAGCAACCCGTCTTCCCGGGCAAGCAACAGCGCCTCGATCGTCGCGTCGTTGGCCGGGTCAGCCCGTGCGCGATCGAGCGCATCTTCAGCCGGGACCGTCGTCACCGAGAGGAACTCGTTGTCGTCGAGATCGGTCTCGACGGGTTCGAGTCCCTCGGCGAAGACGATCCCGCGCTGGTGGCGCATCGCACCCGTCGCAACCCAGAAGTCCTCGAGCAGGGAGATGCCAGCGGGGTCGAACCCTGTCTCTTCCCGGAGTTCCCGCGCGCCCGCCTCGGTGTAGGATTCGCCGTCCTCGACGATCCCGGCCGGGAATTCGAGGCAGTGCTCCCGGATCGCCGGTCGATACTGCTCGACCATCACGACGTCGCCGTCGATCACCGGAACGACGACGACCGCGTCCGGTAGTGCGGCCCAGTAGTAGCGCTTCTCGGACCCGTCGGGCTGTTCGACCAGATCGTAGCCCCCCTCGTACCACCCCGTCTCGTACTCGACGCGGGATTCGAGAATCGGCCACTCGTGTCGCTCGTATCTCTCAGTCATTATCGTTCAGTTTCACTCGCCCGTTGATACGTGCATTGGCTCCGAACAGTGCTGGCAGCGATCAACTGTGCTGGGATATCGTCAGTCGGTAATACCCGTCACCGACCCGGACGAACACCGCGTCCGGGCCGTCGACCGCCGCGGTCGAGCGCTGCTGAAGTGCGGTGAGTTCGTCGAACGGCGAGTGGGTAAAGGCCTCCTTGAAGCCGACGTACCCTTTCCAGTACGGCGCGGATTCGCCCACCTCGTCGGTGGTGGCCGCCGCGACGGCCGCCGACGTGTACGGATACCGACGTTCGTCGAGGTCGGTCGCGTTGACCGCCGTCCGTTCCTCGACCGGCGTCGCGGTCATGTAGTAGGGGTCGCCGGCCTTGATGAATCCCGGCAGTGCGCCCAGTGCGAGCAGGAGAGTCACGACGCCGAAAATGGCGAGGACGGCGAGTTTCGTCCGTCTGCGCATTCAGGTCGCCCCCGGCCGATCGCCGTCCTCGTCAGGGTCAGTCGTCCCCTCGCCGTGCTCGTCCGCGCCTGTCTCGAGGATGTCCCGGTACAGTCGACCGTACGCCTGCCGTCGGAGCGTCGCGACGGCCGCGTCCTCGGCGTCCTGGAACGTCGTCGCGACGATCGTCTCGGCAAACGGCGGCGCGTGCCAGACCACGCCCTCGACGTGTTCGCTGCCGGTCTGGATCACCTCGCCACCGTGGTCGGCACAGAACGAATCGAACGCCTCGTGGGTACCGACGTGGACACGAAGCAGCGACGCAAACATCGCATCCTGGGCCGTCAGGACGACGTCGTCGGTGACTCGGCGGTCGTACTCCGGGCCGTCGAGATCCATCGCTCGGGCGACCTCCCGGACGACGACTCCGGCAGTTGCGGCGAGAGCGTCGTATCGCTCGCGGGCCGCAGTAGGCGTCTCGGGTTCGAGCAGCCCCTCAGTATGCATAGGCCGTGATTGGATCTCCGTCCACTATTCCGTTTCGTCCGCGTCAGGGTCGGCCGGCTCCTCGCGAGCGGGGTCGCGTTCGGCATGCCCGCCATTCGAGTCGTCGCTACGGGACTCCGAAGGGCCGTCCTCGGCTTCGGCGGCCCGCTCGCGACGCTTGCGCGTCATCTCGTAGGCCTCCCGGAGAACCTCTTTGGCGTCGGCGTCCAGCGCCGGATCGGACCGCGCCGTCGGACCGCCCCCGAAGTCATCGAACGTCACACCGGGGTCGTGGTCGTCGGTCGTATGCTGACCCCCACCAGCCAGCTCGCCAGGGTGGTCGCCCTCGCCGGTGTGGCCGCGATCAGTGCGGTCTCCGTTGGTTGGAAGGTCCGTCGTTCCGTGGTCGTGCTCGACCCTGTCCCCGGGAAGCGCAGCGTTCTCGGCGTCCTCGACGATACGCTCGGCGAGCGCCTCGTCGTCGGCCTGCTCCCACTCCGGCGCGTGTTCGTCGAGCCAGGTCTCGTGGTCGGCGTCACCCAGCAGCGCGGTAAAGGCCAGGTGGTTTGCCAGGTGTTTTGCGTCGACCTGGGGGGTCTCACACACCGGACACGCGTATCCCATATCCCGATCCACGCACTCGTGCGTGAAAGGTGTTCGCCGAGCGCCCAGGGGATCCAGAAGCTGCTGGTCGGCTACGGCGACCGGAACAACACCAGGGCGTTCTCGCCGTCGTCGTAGTACCCCGGGATCGTCCGCCGGTGGACGAACCCCTCGCTCCGGTAGAGGTGTCTGGCGGCCGCGTTGCTCTCCCGGACTTCGAGTTTGACCGTGGTGATGCCGCTGGCCCCCAGCATGAGGATGGCACGCTGAAGCAACTGGCGACCGACGCCGGCGTTCCGGCGGTCGGGATGGACAGCGAGGTCCTTGACGTGGCCGATCGGCGTCCCGTCGTTCGGGACCGCGTCCGCCACGACGTAGCCGATCACGGACCCCGCCGTCGGTGGCGTCCGGTCGATCGCGACGAGAAACGCCGGGGCGTCGAGAAAGCGCTCGAACGCGCCAACGGGCCAGGGCTGGGGAAAGGACTGCTGTTCGATCTCCAGGACACCCAGGAGGTCCTCCCTGGTCGCGGGTCGAACGAGCGGCCGGCCCCCCGGTTCGGACGCGACGGTCGTCACAGGTGTCAATACGTGCCCCTGACACATACGCGTGGCGGCGCGAGATCACCCGAAGGCACAAGATTGATACCAGCCCATGGGCAAGGATTCACTGCACCCGTTAGGGTGCCACCCCACCCCCCATCCCCCACTTTGTTTCGGCGCGGGCAGCCAGGGTTCTGGCTGCTCGCGCGTTTTCGAGCCCGCCAGGGCGACCTGTCCCATCATGCTTCGAGAACGACGTGACGTCTCCCTTCGAGAGAGCAGCGTGATGTCATCCTTCGAGAGAACGGCGTGTCTTCCCAGTGGACGTGTCCTGAGCGGCTACTCCTCGTCGTCGGACTCGTCGACGCTGAGCGCCGAGCCGACGAGTCGACTCGCGACCACTCGTGGGACCTCACCCGGCGTGATGACGTAGCGTTCGACGGCGAGAATGAGGCCGACGATCCCCAGGAACGCGAGTCCGCCAACGAGTTCGCCCCGGACCAGGAGATCCAGGCTGAGCAACGCGATCGGCGCAACGACGACGACCGTGCCGACGCGGCCGATCAGCTCGAGAATCCCGGCAGCCATGGACGCTACTACGTGCGAAGCCTCATAAATGCACGCCGTTGAGTGGCCGAGGCTACGGGTCGAATTCAGTCAGCTCAGGCTGGAGAGAGCGATCCTTCCGGACAGTGGTGCGCTGGTAGGCCCGGCGATAGGCGCGGAGTTTTCGAACGAGCACGTAGCCGAACACCCCGTCGTAGACGATCACGAAGCCGACGAAGGCGAGGAAGGGCGAGATCCCCACCACGTCCGCGAGGAACGCCGGGAGCACGGAGACGAGCGCGTTGTAGGTCCCGTGGACAAACGCGGCGATCAGCAACCCCTTGACGACGATCGGGCCGGCCTGGTCCGGGTTGAATTTTGCCAGCCCGAGGTAGTACCCGGCGAACGCCGAGTAGATGACGTGGCCCGGCCCGGCCAGCGCCCGCACGGTGACGACACTCCCACCGGCTGCGAACACACCGACGCCGACGTCACCGGTCGTCTCGGTGATGTACAGCGCGTTCTCGATGGTCGCAAACCCGAGCCCGGCGATGGCTCCGTAGACGGCCCCGTCGACGACGGCATCGAAACGGACGTCACGGAAGGCGTGCAGTCGGACTGCCAGAAGCTTGACGCCTTCCTCGACCGGGCCGACGATCACGTAAAAGACGACCACCAGGCCGAGTGCCTCGACGCCGGCGGCGTCGGTGAGCACGAACGCGGCAGGGGCGAACATCGCGTTGATGACGGCCGCGAAGCCGGCGAAGAGGACGCCGAGGAGAAAGGTTGCGACTAGGAGGCCCAACGGCTCGCGGGCGGTGGCGTCAGCCCGCCAGACGTATCCCGCCAGCCCGACAGCGGGCACGACCGAGAGGGCAGTCACCGCGCCGACGGTCGGATCCGTGATTGCACCCAGTCCGCCGAGGACGAACTGCGAGAGCAGGATCGAGATCGCAACCAGGACGATCGTCACCCGGGCGAGCGTGAGCGCACTCGCGTGGAGTATCACGGCGAGCCGATCGAGCCGCCCGCGGACCTCCCAGTCGGCGATATCGTACAGGTCGAGCGAGCCGTCGGCGGCAGTCTCGACGGGGTCGCGCTGTCGCATGGGCGTCACTCCGGCGGCTGTCGTCAAGGGCCTGTCGCCGGCCACGGCGACCAGCAGACCTCGATATCACCCACCCTCGCCACGGAAGGGAGCGTTTTTCGCGCTCGATCGACTAGGGCCCACCATGACGATTACCGCCGGCGTGATCGCCGTCCAGGGGGATGTGAGCGAACACGCGACCGCCGTCGAGGCGGCCGCAGCGGCCCACGACCAGACGACAGAGATCGTCGAGATACGCGATTCAGGCCGCGTACCTGACTGTGACGTCCTGCTTGTTCCCGGTGGGGAGTCGACGACGATCTCCCGGCTGCTCGCCGAGGAGGGGATCGCCCCGGAGATCCGCGACCACGTCGCCGCCGGCAAGCCCATGCTCGCAACGTGTGCCGGCCTGATCGTGGCAGCCCGGGACGCCGGCGACGACCGCGTCGAGACGCTGGACGTCCTGGACGTCGCCGTCGAGCGCAACGCCTTCGGGCGGCAAAAGGACAGCTTCGAGGCCCCGCTGGACGTGGACGGGCTCGACGATCCCTTCCACGCAGTGTTCATCCGTGCGCCGGTCATCGAGGAGGTCGGCGACGCCGACGTCCTCGCCACCTGGGAGGGTCGCCCGGTCGCAGTCCGTGACGGTCCCGTCGTCGGGACGGCGTTCCACCCAGAGTTGACGGGCGATCACCGGATCCACGACCTCGCGTTCTTCGAGTGAGGCGAGGATGAACCAAGATTTGCTGCTTTCGCAAAAATAGTTCTCGAACCTATAAAATACGTTCGGCTGTTTCCAGCATGCAGGAGGAAGACCGGTACTTATGCACTCGGCATCCGAAGCGCGCGACAACGAATGCAGCCACCCACTCACTTCCTCGACGGCGCGCTCGGGGCGGCGGCGATGCTGGATGGGACAGTCCTGTTTCTCCCCGCCGAGTTCGCGAGCCGGGTACAGTTTGGCTGGACGATCAGCGTCCACATCCTGTTTGCCGCCCTCTCGATCGGGCTGGCACCCTTCATCATCTACTTCACCTGGAAGGATATCCGAACCGGCAGCGAACGCTACGCCAGGCTACGGTCGTTCTGGCTGAAGGTCTTCGCCGCCGGGTTCGTCATGGGAACAGTCACCGGAATCCCGATGAGCTTCCAGTTCGGGACGAACTTCCCGGGCTTTTCGGCACTCGCGGGTGAGTTGATCGGCGGGCCGCTGGCCTTCGAGGCGAAGATGGCCTTTTTCCTCGAGGCCGTCTTCCTCGGCGTGTTGCTGTTCGGCCGCGAGAAGGTCAGCGATCGGACGTATTTCCTCTCGTCGGTGCTGACCGGCTTCGGGGCCTGGCTTTCGGGCTTCTGGATTCTGGTCGTCAACGCCTGGATGCAGACCCCCCAGGGGTACGAGATGATCACGCGAAACGGCATGGAAGTCGCCAAGCTGACCGACCCGATTGCTGCCTTTTTCACCCCTCGCATGACCTGGATGTACGTCCACATGATCAACGCGTCAGTGATCGCCGTGGCGCTGTTGGTCGCCGGCGTCGCGGCGTACATCGTCTGGAAGAAACGCGACGCCAAAGCCTGGCACACGGCACTGAAGATTGCCGTCCTCCTCCTGATCGTCGCCGCGCCGCTGCAGGCAGTCCACGGTGATGCGTATGGCCGCCACGTCGAGGACACCCAGCCACAGAAGTTCGCCGCGATGGAGGCCCACTACGAGACGGGAACCGCCGATCTGCACCTCTTTGCGATCCCGACGAGCCCTGACGCGATCATGAACCCCAGCGAGGAGAATCTCTTTGCGATCAGTCTTCCCAGGGTCGGGTCGTTTCTCGCAAGCGGGGGTGACTTCGACGCGGTCGTGAAAGGCCTCGACGAGTACGAACAGAACCCGCCAGTTCCGCTCGTGTTCTGGTCGTTCCGCATCATGGTCGGACTCGGGTTCCTGTTCATCGGGCTGGCCTTCTGGGGTGGCTATCTCATCTATCGCGATCGATTGTCCGACAGTAGCCTGTATCTGCGAGCGATGATCGCCGCGTCGCCGCTGGGGTACGCCGCCCTGCTCACGGGGTGGTACGTCACCGAGATCGGCCGCCAGCCCTGGGTCGTCCAGGGTGAACTCAAGACCGGCGAGGCCGTCTCCTCGACGCTGTCCTCGACGGAGGCGACCCTGAGTCTGGCGGCATTCGTGGTCATCTATATCGGCCTCGTCGTGGCCGCGCTGTACACCCTCCGGTGGCTGATCGAGGACGAACTCGACGAATTGGGTGCCGAACCGGCCCCGGACGATCACTGGTACGGACCGATCCCGGGGGTGACCAGCGATGACTAACCCGCTCCTGTTGCCGGTCGATACCTACCTCGTCGACTCGCTACCGGAGATCTGGTTCGGCGTCATCATGTTCGCGCTGGCAATGTACATCGTCCTCGACGGCTTCGACTTCGGGATCGGCATGCTGTACGCGACTCGCGACGACGAGGCCGACCGGGAGACGATGCTGGCGGCGTTCGGGCCGATCTGGGACGCCAACGAGGTGTGGCTGATCGCCTTCGGAACCATGCTGCTGGCGGCGTTCCCGGACGTCTACTCGCGGCTGCTGGCCGACAACTACCTGATCGCGCTCGGGTTCGTGCTGGCGCTGCTGTTCCGTGGGGTGGGCCCGGAGCTGCGCGAACAGCGTGAAGACGAGTCCTGGCAGCGGGCCTGTGACTGGTCGTTCGTCGGCGGCAGCACGCTCGCGCCGTTCCTCTTCGGCGTGCTGGCTGGCTCGTGGGTGTTCAGCGTGGGCGCGATCTCGCTGCCCGCCATCCTGACGGGCGTCGGTCTGGTCGCCGTCTCGGCGGTCACCGGCGCGGCGTTCCTGGCCGCCAAAACCGGCCCCGCCCTCGCCGGCGAGATGCGCGACCTCGGCATCCTTGCGACAGTCGCATACCTCGCCGGCGTGGTCGTCCTGCTCGCAGTCGTGATCGTGACCGACGCCGGCGGGACTGCCGGGACGATCCTCTCGCTCCCCGGGATCGCCATCGTCGGCCTCTCCGTGGTCGCGGGCCTCGGCGGGATCGTGCTCGCGCTCCGTGACAGTTACCGGGCGTGGCTCGTGAGCGCGCTTGCCCTCCCCACACTGTTGAGCGCGCTGGTCGCACTCCTGCTGTACCCCGCGATCTATCCGGCGACGGCATCGGGGGCGGAGCTGACCGTCGAGACGGCCGTGGTCTCGCCGCTCGCACTCAATCTCACGACCGTCCTCGGGTTCCCGGTGCTCGTCGTCGTGCTGTGGTACTTCAAGTTCCTCTATGGCGTCTTCAGCGGGCCGATCGAGGCTGAAGGGTACGGCGCGTAGCTCGGGGGCGTCACAGTCGCCGAACCGCCGGGTTCGAAACGGCCATTTATCCCCCGCCCGAGGATGTCGAACATCCGATGGGACACACGTCAGTGCGAACGTACGTCGATTACCGGGTGAGCGTCGCCTACGTCGGGACCGTTCTGAAGTTCATCGGCGTCGCGCCGGCGTTCCCGTTCGTCCTGTCGCTGTTCTACGGCGAGGATCCCCTTCCGTTCGTCGTCGCGTGCGTCGTCATGGTACTGGGCGGCGGGCTACTCGAAGCGGTCGACTCAGGGGGAGACCTCGGCAATCGCGAGGCGTTCCTGCTGGTGAGTCTCGCCTGGCTCGTCGTCCCGCTCGCGGGAACGATTCCCTATCTCGTCGCGGGGACGGGATCGGTGGCAGGCCCCGTCAACGCCCTCTTCGAAAGCATGAGCGGGTTCACCACGACCGGCGCGACCGTCCTCGAAGACATCTCCGTCGCCCGCCACGGCCACGCCATGATGCTGTGGCGACAGCTCACCCAGTGGCTCGGCGGCATGGGTATCCTCGTCCTAATGGTCGCGATCCTCCCCGAACTGTCGGTCGGTGGCGCGCAGGTTATCGACCAGGAAGCGCCCGGCCTCTCCCTGGAGAAGCTGACGCCACGGATCCAGGTGACGGCCCGGGCGCTGTGGGGGATCTACGCCGGGTTCACCGTGCTCGCGGCGCTCGTCTACTACGGGCTCAACGTCGCGGGGATCGCCCCCAACATGGGCCTCTACAACGCGGTCGCCCACGCACTGACGACGCTGCCGACCGGCGGGTTCTCGCCGGAAGCCAGGAGCATGGAGGCGTTCGTCCCCGCCGTCCAGTGGGCGGTGATGGTCTTCATGCTCGTCGCCGGGACCAACTTCGCGCTGTTCTGGTACGTCCTCCGTGGCGACCCCCGGGAACTGATCGACAACACCGAGTTACGGTCGTATCTGCTCGCGGTCGCCGGGGTGGGAGCCCTCATCTCGGCGCTGCTGTTCGCCGACGTCGGGCTCGCCGGGACGCCCGAAAACGTCGGGACGATCGTCGGCAACGTCGAGAATTCTCTCCGACAGGGCCTCTTCCAGGCCATCGCCGTCGTGACGACCACCGGCTACGCCAGCATGGACGTCAACACCTGGCACCCCGTCGCCCAGACAACCCTGCTGTTCGCGTACTTCCTCGGCGGGTCGGCGGGCTCGGCCGCCGGGTCGATCAAGATCGTCCGGTGGGTGCTGGTCACGAAGGGGATCGACCGGTCGCTGTTCACGTCGATTCACCCCGAGGCAGTCCGGCCGATCCGGCTTGGCAAGGAGATCGTCGACGACGAGACCGTCCGGGACGTCTTCGCGTTCATCGCGCTGTTTCTCGGGATCTTCGTCGTCTCGACGGTCCTGCTGTATCTGGACAGCCTCCGGACGCCCGCGGTGACGCTGTCGGGGCTGGACGCGATGAGTGTCGCCATCGCCACGCTTGGCAACGTCGGTCCCGGGTTTGGCGACGTCGGCCCGATGGACAGTTTCCTTGGGTTCTCCGACCTCGGGAAGCTCTACATGACCTTCCTGATGTGGATCGGCCGCCTGGAGGTGCTCTCGGTGCTGGTGATCTTCACGCCGTCGTTCTGGCGGAGTTGAACGAGTGGAGTGGTTGTGCTGACCCGACGGCCGCTTCGACGCGCTTAGGGGCCAGCCCCGCGTGAACTCGGGCATGACCGACGACGAGGCGATACTCGACGAACTGTTCGCGGTGATCGAGGACCGCAAGGAGAATTTGCCCGAGGACTCCTACACCGCATCGCTGTTCACCCACGAGAAGGGTGAGAACGCCGTTCTGGAGAAGTTGGGCGAGGAGTCGACCGAGTTATTGCTTGCGGCCAAGGACGACGATCGCGAGGAGATCGCCCACGAGAGCGCCGACATCGTCTATCATCTGCTGGTGCTGCTCGCGATGAAGGATATGGATCTGGAAGACTTGCGGGCCGCGTTGCGGGAACGGCGGTGATCGTACGGCGCGAAGCCCCGTTTCGCTGCTCGCTCGCCTTGCTTGCGAGCAGGAAGTTTTTGGTCCAGCTTTTGCGACGAGCGGATCGCTTGCGACCCCGAGGAGTAAAGGGTGGCCAGTCTACTGCTCGGCGATCCACTCGCGGGCTTCGGCCATGTCGTCGGTCATCATGTTCTCGAACGGGAGATCGGAGAGCGGATCAACGGTCTCCTGCATGTCCATCTCGGCGATGACGCTCTCGCGGTGGACGTTCGCGGAGTACTCCATGCCGGCCTCGACCATCTTCGGGATCCACTCCTCCTGGAGCCACTGCTTGTCCTCCTCGTCGTGTGCCTTCACCTCTCTGGTGTCGATGATCTCCTTTGAGACGTCGTACTCTTTGAGGGCCTCGTACAGCGCGTTCGCTCCCTCCCGGAACTGCTCGCCGTTCGAAAACATCGTCCAGGTGTGGATGAGCGCGTCAAGGTCGTCGTCGTATTCGATCCGGTACCAGTCCGCTTCTTCGACCACTTCTGTAGCCATAGTCGACAGTTCCCAGAGTGCTTCAATAAGCGTTCGGGCGGGAGTATCTTGGCTGATAATCGGACTGGCCGGATAGGATCAACCGGAAACCATCGAGCGAACGCTTTTGGCCCCCAGCGACCAAGCACTGCCCGTGGCGTCCGACCCCGACTACGCGCGATTTTTCCCCTACGAGGAGCCATACGACCACCAGCGCGAGGCCATCGAGGGGATTGCCGACGCCCTGGAGGCAGGGTCGGACGTCTTGCTGGAGGGGGCGACGGGGACGGGCAAGACCCTCGCGGCCCTGACGCCGGCCCTGGAGTTCGCCCGTCGGACGGACAAGACAGTCGTGATCACGACAAACGTCCACCAGCAGATGCGCCAGTTCGTCGCGGACGCGCGCCAGATCACGGAACAAGAGCCGATCCGCGCGGCCGTCTTCCGCGGGAAAGGCTCGATGTGTCACATCGACGTGGGCTACGAGGAGTGTCAGGCGTTGCGGGAGACGACCCGCGATCTCGTCGACAGCGAAGCTGAACAGGCAGACCTCGAGCGTCGCCAGCGCGAACTCCTGGACGCGGGTCAAGAAGGGGACAGCGAGGCTGCCGAAGCACGCTCGGCTGTCATGGACGAACTCGACGTGGTCGCCGAGGAGATCGAGACGCTCAAAGAAGAGCAGGCGACCTGCGACCACTACTATCGGAATCTCACGGCCGATACCGACGAGTTCTACGGGTGGCTGTACGACGACGTCCGCACGCCCGATCAGGTCTATGAGTACGCCGAGCGCCAGGGGCTCTGTGGGTACGAGCTCCTGAAAGAGGGGATCGACGGCGTCGATCTGGTCATCTGTAACTACCATCACCTGCTGGATCCGTTCATCCGCGAGCAGTTCTTCCGGTGGCTCGGCCGGGATCCCGAGGACGTGATCGCCGTCTTCGACGAGGCCCACAACGTCGAGGACGCGGCTCGCGAGCACGCCCGCCGGACGCTGGCCGAACCGACGCTCGAACGGGCACTCGAAGAACTCGAAGATGTCGATGATCCCCGTGCCGGCCCGGCGGGAAACGTCCTCGAGACGATTCTGACCGCCCTCCGGGAGACCTACGACGACGCGCTCGGGTTCGGCGAGCGCGAGACGATCGACGAAGACTGGACCGACCTCGCGATCGACAACGACGACCGCCGGGACAACCTCACGCTCTCGATCCTGCAAAATTACACCGGACAAGGCGTCCACGAGGACTTAGAGGAAGCCGTCGCGCTCGGGCAGGCCCTCGACCAACAGTACGACGAGGCCTACAAGGACGGCGAAACGAGTGTCCGCAAGGAGTGTCCCACGCTCCAGGCAGCCACCTTTTTCGACGGGTGGTTCGAAGACGGCGAGCAGACCGGCCTGTATCCAGTCGTCAGCGTCCGCCGTGAAGAGGGCGATGGCGATCTTTACGGCCGGGCGGAACTCTACACGGCCATCCCCGAGCGGGTGACGCGGACACTGTTCGACGATCTCTACGCCTCGGTGCTGATGAGCGCAACCCTACGCCCCTTCGACGTGACCGAGGACGTCCTGGGGCTGGACGACCCGGAGACGATGGCCTACGGCCCCCAGTTTCCCGAGGAGCGCCGCCGGACTTACACCGTCGATGTCCCGTCGCTGTTCGCCAGCCGGCGGGACGACCCCGACCTCCAGGACACCGTCGCGGGTGTCGTCGAGGACGCCGTCCGATTGACGCCCGGCAACACGCTCGCGTTTTTCCCCAGCTATGCGGAGGCCGAGCGCTACCACGATCGGGTCGACGTCGAGGCGACGAAATATCTTGACGAACCGGGCACCCGCGCCCAAGAACTGCGCGAGACCTTCACCGACGGTGAGAACGGCGTCCTCTTTACCTCGCTGTGGGGCACCCTCGGCGAGGGCGTGAGTTACGACGGCGACGACGCCCGGACGGTCCTGGTCGTTGGCGTGCCCTACCCCTACCTCGACGACCGGATGGACGCCGTCCAGGACGCCTACGATGGGGCCTTCGACGCCGAGGAGGCCGGGTGGCGCTACGCCGTCGAGATCCCGACGATCCGCAAGACACGCCAGGCGATGGGGCGTGTCGTCCGCTCGCCCGATGACTTCGGTGCGCGGGTGCTGGTCGATCGGCGCTACACCGAAACGGCCGAGATCGAGTCCCCGGAGTACGCCGTCCGGGGGACGTTCCCGCCAGTCGAGCGCAGCGAAATGATCGACGTCGACCCGGGGAAGCTCAAGTTCGGGTTACTCAATTTCTACGCCGATATGGACGCCTACGACGGCGATCCACCGGCTCCCTGACGCGGAGAGACCGGATCCAGACGGTTTCGACGGTCCGGGATCACTCGATCGGGATCGTCCGGCTATCGTCGGCGTCGGGTTGCTCCTTCGGGAGTTCGACCGTGAGAACCCCGTGCTGATAGCTCGCCGCCGTGCTGTCCTCCTCGACGGGTTCCGGCAGCGAGACCGCCCGGCTCGTCGCCGTCCAGCGACGCTCGCGTCGGATAAACACGCCGTCATCGGGCTCGCTGTGCTCGGATTCGGTCGCGTCGGTGCGCTCGGCACTGATTCGCACCGTCGTCGGGTCAGGCAGTGTCACGTCGATGTCGTCGCTGTCGTAACCCGGCACGTCGGCCGTGAGGACGAACCGGTCGCCCTCGTCGACGACATCGACGGCGATCCCGCCGGCCGAGCCGGTGACTGCCCCGGCGACCTCTGTCGGATCCAGGGCCTCGAACTGGTCGCTCATCCGGTCGAACATCCGCTCGATCTCGTCGAAGGGGTTGGGTTTCGAAGGCATCGTCTCACCGACAGTACGTCGCCGGCGGACTTAACGTTCACTTCGAGTGTCGTATGTTCGACAGCGCCAGGAGATGACAACAGATCCCGCCGAAACGTGCGAAGAGACAGTTCAACAGGCATAATCCATTTGAACTGCCCGCTCATATTCCGGAGGGCATGGAATACACCACACTCGGCTCGACGGGGATGGAGGTCAGTCAGCTCTGTCTCGGGGCCATGAGCTTCGGCAGCGAGGAGCCCTGGATGCTCGGGAAAGAGGAAAGCCGCGAGATCATCGAGCGGGCGATCGATCTGGGCGTGAACTTCTTCGACACCGCAAACGCCTACTCAGCGGGCGAGAGCGAGGAGATCCTGGGGGACGTCCTCGCCGACTACGACCGCGACGAGCAGGTCGTCGCGTCGAAGGTTCGCTTCCCCGTCGGCGAGGACACGCCCAACGCCTCGGGGCTCTCCCGAAAGACGATCCAGCAGGAACTCGACGCGAGCCTGGATCGGCTCGGCATGGACACGATCGACCTGTATCAGACCCACCGGGTCGACCCCAACACCCCACCGGAGACGACCCTGCGGGCGCTTGACGACGCCGTTCGCGCCGGCAAGGTTCGCCACGTCGGCACCTCCTCGATGTTCGCCCACCAGCTCTCCGAGCGCCTCCGGACCAGCGAGCGCGAGGACCTCGTGAGTTACGAGACGATGCAGAACCACTATCACCTGGCGTATCGCGAGGAAGAACGCGAAATGCTCCCCCTCACCGAGAAGGAGGACATGGGCGTCATCCCATGGGGGCCGCTGGGCCAGGGCTTCCTGACGCGCCCGATCGACGAACTCGAAGCCACCGAGCGTGGCGACCCCGAGAACTTCCACAACCCGACCGACGAGTACACCCGCGGCGGGGGCCGCGAGATCAACGAACGCGTCGAGGAACTCGCCGACGATTACGGCGTGACGATGGCCCAGATCGCGCTGGCCTGGCAGTATCAAAACGAGTACGTCACCGCGCCGATCGTCGGCACGACCAGCGTCGAACACTTAGAGGACGCCGTCGAAGCCATGGAGATCGACCTCTCGGATTCTGACGTCGAGTACCTCGAAGAACCCTACGAGCCACAGCCGATCGTCGGCCACGAGTGACGCCTCGACGTGCTGAACGGTTCCGGTGATGGGAGCGGCCGAACTTCGGGATTTTCAAGTCCCCGCTCGGCAAACCGCCGGTGTGGACCGGACGCAACTCGAATCCCAACTGGTCGAGACCTTCGACGCCGAGTCGGAAATCGCTCGGATCGTCGCCCGCCAGGCGACTGATCTTGGTGACTCCGCGCAGTACGCAGCCGACTTCGAGGGGGCGCTGACCGTCGAAATCGTCGTCGACAACCTGCGTGACGCACCCGAGGACTCCGATCTGATCGAACGCTGGAACTGGTGGCTCGGGGCGCTCGAACTCTCTCACGGCGGCTACCAGCGATTTCGCGTGCGACCGGACGTGGTCTGACTCGTTTTCTCCCTGCCGCGTGCCACAACCGGCGGCACCTGAGGAAACCGAAATCATCATCTGGCATTGGTGTGACGTAGCGGGCGATGGCAGAACCAGCGGTGACGGTCTCCGCCTTGGAGAAACGATACGGCGACGTACAGGCCCTCCGCGGCGTCTCCTTTACCGTCGAGCCCGGCGAGATCTACGGGCTCGTCGGGCCGAACGGCGCGGGCAAAACCACGACCCTCCGGACGCTCTCGACGCTTTTGACTGTCGGCGACGGCGACGTGACCGTCTTCGGTGCCGACGTCGAGGCCGAACCCAACGAGGTCCGCAAGCGCATCCGGTATCTCCCCGAGGACGCCGGGTCCTACGACAACCTCTCCGGCCGACAGTACCTGGAATTTGTGGCGGACTTCTACGACGGCGATCCCGACGCGACCGTCGAGCGGGGCGTCGAAATCGCCGATCTTGCCGACCGGATCGAGAGCAAGACCAGCGAGTACTCCAAGGGGATGACCCGCAAGCTCTTGCTGGCGAGTACAATCATGACCGAACCCGACCTGGCGATCTTGGACGAGCCAACCTCGGGGCTGGACGTCGAAAACGCCCGGGCGATCCGGGACATCATCAAGGATTTCCCCGGCGCGAACCGGAGCGTCCTGCTTTCGAGTCACAACATGCTCGAAGTCCAGTATCTGTGTGACCGGATCGGGCTGCTCAACGAGGGCGAGATCGTGGCCGAAGGCCCGCCAGAGGAGATCATCGAGCGCTACGACGCCGAAAACTTGGAGGAGGCCTTCCTGGAGGCGGTCGCATGAATCAGTTCTGGCGACTCCTCTGGAAGGAGACCCGAGAGTTACTCCGACCGCGGTATCTCCTGCCGATCCTGATGATCCCCATCATCTTCGTCGCGATGGGGCAGGGGATCGGCGGGATCGAAGACAGCGCCGGCGAACAACCGTCGATCGGGATCATCAACGAGGACGGCGGGGAGTACGGCGATCTGGTCAACGCGTCGATCTCACACAATGCCTCAGTCGTCTACTACGCCGAGTCAGGTGATCCCGCAACGGCGATCGAGACCGTTTCCGAAGCGGGTGGAGACGCCCTGATCGTCATTCCCGACGGCTTCACCGAACGGATCCGACAGCGGACGGCCGGGAGCGTCAACGTCCATTCAGTCGTTCGCTCGCTCAGCCTCTCGGGGATCACCTCCTCGGCACAGATCGACCAACAGATCGGGCGGGCGGGGACCGTCCTGACGCTGAACGTCACCGGCACGACCCCGGCGATGCTCAATCCGATCCAGTCCGAGCACACGACCTACCTGCAGGACAAGACCCTCAACGGGACGTCACCCGGTGCACTCTCGGGGAGCTTCGCCACGCAGTTCATCTTCATCCCCGTCGTCATCATGTTCGTCATCCTCTTCTCGGGCCAGATGGTGATCAACTCGATGGGTGGCGAAAAGGAGAACAAGACCCTCGAAACCCTGCTGACGATGCCGGTCAAGCGCTCGACGATCGTCGCCGCGAAGCTGATCGGCAGTGCCTCGATCGGGTTGCTCGGCGCAGCGCTGTACACCGTCTCCATCTATTACTACCAGTCGTCGTTCACCGACGGCGGAGCGAGTGCGGCGCTGAGCCTGGGGATCGCCGACTACGCGATCGTCGGCGTCTCGCTGTTCCTCTCGCTGGTCGGCGTCCTGGCGCTGGCGCTCATCCTGGGCGTGTTCGCCGGCGACCGCCAGGGGGCCCAGATGTTGCTGTTCCCCATCTCGATTCTGGCGGTGGTCCCGATGCTCGCGACGATGTTCACTGACGTCGCCCAGCTCTCGCTGCCGCTCCGGGCAGTACTGCTCGCGATCCCGTTCACCCACCCCGCGATCGCCCCCAAGCGACTGCTGTTGAACGACACGGCGATGGTCTTCGGCGGGATCGTCTACCAGGCGATCTTCGCCGTCGGCATGATCTGGCTGGCGATCCGCGTGTTCAACTCCGACCGGCTGGTCACGGGCAGTTCCGGCCGCGTCGGTCGGTGGCTGAGTCGTCTCCAGCAGTAGCGTGGCGATCAGCTCCTGCATCGGGCCACGACCGGACATCGCACGACAGCACCGGTGTTGTCGAGGGTACGCAATACTGTTATGTGTCCCCCCGTCCAACCCTTGAACGATGACAGATCAGGACTACGCCGAGCGGATCCGCGAGCAGCGAGACGAGAAAGAGACGTATTTCGCCGAACATCCCCGATCACCCATCCCGCAACACGCTGAGTTCGCCGGGCTGGACTTTTTCGCGGTCGACCCCGACTATCGGTACGAACTGTCCCTGGACGAACACGACGACAAGGAGTCGGTGACCGTCGAGACGACCGCCGACGGGAGTCAGGAATACGTCCGCTGGGGGGAGTTTTCCGTCGAGATAGCGGGCCAAGACGTGACGCTACAGGCGTACAAGCCGGCGTCGGGCGAGGAGCGGTTGTGGGTCCCGTTCCGGGATAAGACCTGTGGCGAGGAGACCTACGGGGCCGGGCGGTATCTCGACCTCGAACCCGACCGGCATCAGACGGGCGACGAAACCTGGATACTCGATCTCAACCTGGCGTACAACCCGACGTGTGCGTACAACGAAGCCTACGAGTGCCCGCTGATTCCGATGGAAAACTGGCTCGACATCCGGGTCGAGGCCGGCGAAAAGGCGTATCCGGGCGAGACCATCGGTCACGATACCGATCACTGATCGGCGAAGACGGTCCTGACCGTCTGAGCCTGCTGAAGGGACCGACACGCATTTGAAGGCAGTCCTGTCAGTACCGTGCATGGACCTCGACCGTAGCGACCTTACCGTCTTCGTGTACAACTGGGGCGTCGTGCTTTCGGGCGGGTACATCGCCCTCACCTACGACATGACGACCACGGAACTCGGACTGTTCTCGCTAGTGCTGGGCGTCCTCTGGACGATCTACTACCGGCTTGTGATGGAGGACAAACTCCCGCCGTTCGACGAGCAAACGGAAGAGATCGACGAACGGGAACTGCCGAACCGGGAGGACGAACCGATCGACCACGACGAACCGCCGGAACAGGGGGGCCCGGACGCGCCCTGGGAGTGACCCCTCGCTCGGCCCCTACTCGGTAAGGATCGCTTTGGCTTCCCCGTCGTAGGCTTCGGTCAACAGCGGCAGATCGGTGACGCGGGCGGTCTCTTCGTTTGCAGCCATGAGGTCGTCGCGTTCGAGCGCGTCGATGTTGAACGTCCGGGCCCCGGCCATGAGCTGTTTGAGCCCGGCACCGAGCTTGTCGGTGAGGTTCCACAGCGCGACTGCGCCGTAGGGGATGTCCGCGACGTCACGCTCGTCGAGTACCTCGTCGACGTCCTGCCAGCCGGCGAAAATCTCCTCGGGGCTGTCACCGTATTCGGTGACTGTGGGGGGCAGTTCCTCCCAGTTGCCGTTGATCGCCTCGCGACGCTCGGGTTCGAGCGCACCCTCGATGTTCGTCCCGACGAATCCGGGGATCATCAGCGCCCGGCCCATACAGACCAGCTTGACGTACGGCGAACCGATCGCGAGCGCCTTGAAGATCTGGTCCTCGGTGGCGATTCCGCCGGCGAAGGCCAGGTCGGGCACGGTCAACCCCTCCTCGTCCATCAGTTCGGCGTACTCCAGGGCCTTGCTGTGGAGGTGTACCGACGGCGTGCCCCACTCGTTCATCATGTTCCAGGGGGACATGCCCGTGCCGCCGCCGGCCCCGTCGATGGTGAGGAGATCGAGGTCCGCCTCGCTCGCACACCGCATCGCCAGCGCGAGATCCTTGTTGGCGTACGCGCCGGTCTTGAGCGTGATCCGCTCGAAGCCGAGTTCCCGGAGGTACTCGACGGTCTCGAGGAAGCCGGCTTTGACGTCTTCGGGTTCGGGTGCACTGGTCGCGCCCAGACGACTGTGGCGGGCGAAGCTCTCGATGTTCCCGGCCTCGTAGGCGTCCTGGACCGCCTCGTCGTAGGGATCGGGATCGACGACGTAGTCCCGGTCGGCGAGGAACTGGGCGTACTCGATGGAGTCGACCTGGATCTCGCCGCCGATGTCTTTCGCGCCCTGGCCCCACTTGAGCTCGATGATGACGTCGTTGCCGTGTTCCTCGGCGACGTACTCGGCGACGCCGTTGCGCTGGTCCTCGACGTTCATCTGGACGATGATCGCCCCGTATTCGTCGTCGGCGTACTCCTGGTAGGTCTTGATCCGGCGATCGAGTTCCGGCGCGTCGACGACGCGGCCGTCCGCCATCGTCGATTCCTGGTCGACGGCGACGACGTTCTCGCCGATCACGATCGGGAACCCGCGCAGGGCCGCGCCCACCGCGAAGGACTCCCAGTACTTCTCGGCGATGAACGTCGAGCCGAGCGCACCGGTCATCAGGGGCATTTTGCACTTGGTCGTCCGTTCGGCCCCGAACTCGGTCTCGAGGTCGACGTTCGTGTACAGCGCGTCGTCGGGGTCGGCCGAGACGTCCTCGGGAAGGCCCTCCGCGCCGTGTGCGTACCCCTGGATGCGGAGTGACTCGTAGCTCACACCCTCGGGCGTCGCGTTTCGTGCGCCCGCCGTGATATCCCCGTATCGACGGGGATAGAGCATCTGGCGGCCGCGAAGCGACGACTGCCACGTCTCACACTTCCCGACACAGTCGGATGTACACAGCGTACACAGCCCTGATTCGGCCGGGTCCCCGCGATTGCTGGTGTCCAGTACATCGTCCCGTGACTCGTATTCCGGCATATTTTGCTGTTTGTGAACCTCTGCTTATAAATTATCCGGTGTTTGTTGCTGGTTCCCTCGTTTTACCACCCAAAATTGGCCAATCATCCACACTGTCTCGGTAGGTTGCCTGGAGCGCCGCCGATAGACAGCCAAAACGCCGTCTTTGGTATTTCTGGGTGTGAAAACCGGATATACGTCAATCCAATCTCGCCGCAGGACAGTTCAGTGGGTTGGAGTGTGATAATCCACACTGAGGAGATACCCCGGAGTTGTGCGTCCACCACAATTCTTTACGGAGTCGGCGTCAAAGCTTCCCTATGTCCGAGCGATTTCTCGTCATCGGCGGCGACGCGGCAGGGATGAGCGCGGCCAGCAAGGCCAAGCGGGAGGATCCGGACCGCGAGGTCGTCGTCCTCGAACGGAGCGAGTGGGTGTCCTACGGGGCCTGTGGTCTGCCCTACTACGTCAAGGGGGAAATCGACTCTCTCGACGATCTCATCGCGATCCCGGCCGATCGCTTCCGGGAGGAGCGGAACATCGACCTCCGGACCGGTCACGAAGCGATCGGGATCGACCGGAGCCGAAAGGAAGTCACGGTCGAGACCGACGCTGGTGAGGAATACGGGATCGGCTACGACGATATGCTGATCGCGACCGGCGCAGGCGCGCTTGAACCACCGATCGATGGCCTGGACGCCGAGAACGTCTTCACGCTCCAGGAGATGGACGCAGGGCGAACGCTCAAGCAGGCTATCGAGACCGGCGCGTACGACCGCTTCGGCATCATCGGCGGTGGATACATCGGCATCGAGATGGCCGAGGCCTTCCGGGGACGGAACATCGATGTGACGCTGTTCGAGATGCGCGACCACGTCCTCCCACCGTTCGGCGCGTCGGCCGCCGAGACCGTCGCAGGCGAACTCGAAGACAACGGTGTCGACGTGCGGACGAGCACGCGCGTACAGTCCCTCGACGGCGAGAACGACGTCGAGCGGATCGTCACCGACGATGGCGCGGTCGAGGTGGACGCAGTGCTGGTCGCGGCCGGCGTCGACCCGAACGTCGAACTCGCAGCCGATGCCGGGATCGACCTGGGGCCGACGGGGGCGATCGCGACCGACAAGTACGGGCGAACCAGCGACGACGCCGTCTACGCGGCGGGCGATTGCGCCGAGATGACCCACGCCGTGACGGACGAGCCGGCCCACGTCCCGCTCGCGTTGACGGCCAACCGGGCCGGGCGCGCAGTCGGGGCAACTGTCGGCGGCGACCTCACACCGGTCGGCGACATCGCCGGGACGGCCGTGCTCAAGGCGTTCGACCTGGCCGTCGCCCGGACGGGGATGCTGGACGAAGAAGAACTCCGTGACGCCGGCTTCGACCCGGTGTCGGTGACGATCACGTCTGCCTCGCGGGCCCACTACTACCCCGGCGGCTCCGAGATCGAGGTCACGCTGGTCGGCGACGCCGAGTCGGGCCGCGTCCTGGGAGCGAGCGTCGTCGGGCGCGAGGGCGTCGCCAAGCGGATCGACCCCATCGCGACGGCGATCCAATCCGACCTGACCGTCGAGGACGTCGAATATCTGGATCTCTCGTACGCGCCGCCCTTTGGGCCGACCTGGGATCCGATACTCACGGCGGCGAAGGTGCTCAACGGGAAACTCGACTGAGACCGTGGGGCACACGTCGGCCAGCGTTCACCGCTCGCGTTCGACGACGAAGTTCGCCAGATCACGGAGATACTCGACCGCCTGTTCGTTTTCGACCGGGACGGTCTCCAGTTGGTCGAGGGCGGCGTCGGCCTCACTGCGAGCACGTTCGGTGGCCTCCGCCGGCGAAAGATCGGTGACCTGGACGATCGATGGTCGGTCCATCTCGGCGTCGTGACCGGCAGGCTTCCCGAGTTGTTCGGCGTCACCCGTCGCGTCGAGGACGTCGTCACGGATCTGGAAGGCAATGCCGACCTGTTCGGCGTACTGCCCGAACGCCTCGACCGTGCGTGCGTCGGCGTCGGCCGCGATCGCACCGAGTTCGGCCGCGGCCCGAAACAGCGCGCCGGTCTTTCGTCGAGCGAGTTGTCGGTAGGCGTCCTCGGAGTCGGGCATCGCGGCGAGTTCGGTGGCTTCGCCCTCGCCGAGTTCGACCATCGCCTCGGAAACGGCTCGCATCGCACGCTCGTCGGTCGAGAACAGGGCGAACGCCTCGCCGATCAGGCCGTCACTGGCGATGAGTGCCGGCCCGTGGCCAAAGGCCGACCAGGCACTGGGTGAGTCACGCCGGCGGTCGGACTCGTCGATGATGTCGTCGACGACCAGCGACGCGTTGTGGACGAGTTCGACGCCGACTGCGAAGTCGACGGCGTCCTCCGGTTGCGCGCCGACGGCCTCACAGACCAGCAACGACACGGTCGGTCGAACCCGCTTGCCGCCCGCCAGGACGACGTTTTCGAGTTCGCTCGACAGTTCGGCCGGGTCGACCGACGCCAGGACGTCTTCGAGTCGGGTTTCGATGAGGTCCCGCCGTCGCTCCAGGTACTCCATCGGGCGTTCTAGGTGTCGGTGAGACAAGTACGTGACGACCGCGGATGGCTGTCGACGCCGCCGATCGGCGTCACGAATCAGTCACCGTCACCGTCATCGTCCGGGAGCGAAATCAGGTTTTCCCGACCGATGCGGAGTTTCTCGACGCGGCCCGCCTCGGCCATCGCCGAAAGCAACTGCGAGACTTTCGCGTTCGACCACCCGGTCTCGGTGACGATGTTCGCCTGTTTCATCCGGCCGCCGTTCCGGTCGATGAGCGCCTCGACGTACTCCTCGTCGCTCAGCAACTCCCCATCGAGCGGCGGCTGGTCGTCCTCGGCCCCACTCGTCTCCGAGTCAACATCCCCGCCGGCCTCAGTGGCTGCATCCCCGCCGGCCTCAGTGGCTGCATCCCCGCCGGACTCAGTGGCTGTATCCCCGCCGGACTCAGTGGCTGCATCCCCGCCGGACTCAGTGGCTGTATCCCCGCCGGACTCAGTGGCTGTATCCTCACCGGACTCAGCGGTGGTACCCGAGTCGCCGGGCGGCGAACCGTCCGGCTGGTCGTCACCGTCCGTCCGGGCCGTCGCTCCGTCGTCATCGGCAGCTGAACTCGACGGGAGCAGATCGCCATGACGGGAGAGATACACGCCGCCCGCAATCACGGCGACCAGGGCGACGATGATCGCCACCGGGGATATTCCACCACCCTGAGACGGGCCTGTCACTGTCGTCTCGGTCGACGTGGTCGGCTCAGTCGTCGGCGTGGTCGGCGTCGGGGTCGCCGTGGGTGTCGTCGGCCCGGCCGTCCGGGTGGGCGTGTCCGGCGGGGTGGGGTTGACGTCGTAGGTGATCTCGAAGTCGGCTGGTTGGAACGTCGTCGGTCCGTCCCACCGTATCGTCCGATTCGTGTACCCCTTGGGCGCGCTCGTGATGTCGAAAGACTCGGGGACGGCAACGACGAGCTGTTGATCGGCAGTCAGCCCCTTGAGCCACAGGCCGTCGGGCCCGGTGAACGCCGCTGCAACGTGGACCGTCGATCCGTCACGTCGGCCGAATTTCTCCCAGGTGAATGATAGTTCGAGACGCCCAGTCCCGTTTCCCAGCGTGGCGTTGCGTTCCACGTCGGTCAGTTGCATGTCTCGACTGGTCGAGTTGTCCGCGAGTCGGACGTACCGGCGGAACGTCGCCGTCGGCAGGACGTCACTCTCGTTTGCCCGGAAGGACGTGGCGAGGTCCCGGAAGGAATCAACTGCCGCCTGGTCGGGCAGCGTGGCGACCATCGACACGTTCCAGTGAGCGTCACCCCCTTCACCGAGTTCGATCCAGATCGTGGTCGAGGCGTTGAGCGTCTCGGCGGTCGAAACGTCCTCCATCGAGCCGCTGGCGGGACCACCCGGTTGGGCGACGACGACAGCACTACCCCCGAAGATCGTCAGGAGGGCGAGGAGTGCGGCGACGACTCGCACAGACGGGGACATGTCGTTTCGGTCTCGACGTGCCGGGTGCAAAACGCTTTCCATCCACAAATAAAACGTTAGCGGCGGGGATGAAAGATATCGGCGCGTCTCAGGTCGTCAGACGCACGTCATAACCGGAGGTAGATGGCTTTTTGTGTTTGCCTCTCCAACACTTCGCCGATGCGCAGGCCCCCGTCTATCGTCACGCTCCTCTCGACCCTCCTCGTCGTCGTGGCTATCTTCGGGGCCGGTTCCGCACTGGCCGCGACAGCCGGCGACGATCCGGGCACCCCCCACGCAGTGACGACCCAGAACGATACCGTCGGACGGCTCACCGTCCCGGACGGGGCGGCGACCGGCGAGTCCGCCACAGCAGATCTGTCGAGCGCGCTGTCCGGCCAACAGGAACGGCTGCAATCGACCCTCCAAACAGGACAGTTCAGGAGCGCCTTCGAGTCCGCCCGGAACGAGTCCGCAAAGTCCGCAGTCATCGACGCGACGCTCGATCGCCTCGAAGCGCGAGCAATGACGCTACGAGATCAACGCCAGACTGCAATCCAGTCTTTCACCCGGGACGAGATGACCAGTTCCGAACTGTTCCGTGAGCTTGCCCGGATTCGGATCGCGTCCGAGGAGATCACCCAACAGGTCGCTGTCCTCGAAACAGTCGTTCAGGAGTCCTCGGTGGTCTCACTCTCCGACGACGCCACGGCAACCCTAGCCGCCATCGATGGCGAAGTTATCACGTTGCAGGGGCCGATCACAGCGCGACTCACAGCAAGTCTCCGAGGGATCGCACCCCCACGATCGATCGGCGTCATCAGTAGCGAGTCGGGTGCCGTCCTCACGGCAATCGACGGCGGAACGTTCCTGCGTGAGGCGACGCTCTGGAGCGAGCGTCTCGATTCCGGAGCCAACCAGTTCGAGCAGGGAGACACGGCCCCACTTTCGAGAGCTTACCAGCAGGTCCAGGGCGCGTATCCGTGGGCCGTCGAGAACCTGGTCTCGGGGCTGAGTGTCACCGGCTTCGGCGAGTCGACGGTCTACGCCGTCGAACTCACCCACAGCCACGGCGACCTCCAAACGTATCTCGATGGCCGGACGACGAACGTCTTCTATGAGGTTCAACAGCTGCAGTTATCGAGTCTGCCCACGGAGACAGTCGCGGCGAACACGACCGACGGAGTCCTGCTGGAAGTGAATGCGACCGCAGTCGGACCCAGCGCGGTCACGGTACGGAACGCAACGACCGGCAAGCGAGTGATCGCCGAGATCACCGTCGAGACCGCGACACGGAACCGAGCGACGATCGGAAGTCGGCTCTGGCTCCTCGAAACGGACGAAACACGGACTATCACGGCTCGTCGCCCTGATGGAACGACGGTGGCAGTCACAGTCGGTTCGTGAGTGACTCCGCCTGTCCTGCGGGTCGCAGGTTTATATACGATCCCGCGACCAGCCCATCGCGATGGCTGACCGTGCCGTCTCCCCCGTCGTCGGCGTCATCCTGATGGTGGCCCTGACCGTGCTGTTCGGGGCGACCGTCGGGACCATGCTACTCGGGACGGCCACGCCAGACCACGGGACGACAGTTCGACTCTCTGCGGATGCCGACGCGACGGCGAACGCGATCGCACTCACACACGAGGGCGGGGACCCGCTCGACGTCTCGACGATCGACGTGGCGATCACCGTCGGCGGAACCCCCCTCGACTACCAGCCGCCGGTTCCGTTCTTCGCGGCGACGGGGTTCGTGAGCGGCCCGACCGGCCCGTTCAACAGCAAGACGACAGGCGAGTGGACTGCCGGCGAGACCGCGACCCTCGAACTCGCCACGACGAACGACCCGCTGCTCACAGCAGACGAGCCCGTGGCGATCACCGTCTCGGACGCGGATACCGTGCTCGCGAGGCTCGAAACGACCGCGGAGTAGGCGGGGCGGTCGATCAGGCCGGGACGCGCGCGAGAGTCGTGATCGCGATCTCCGGGTTGTAGCCCGGCCCCATAGTGACGTGTTCGACGTCGTCGAAGCCAGCCTCGGCGAACATCCGGTCGGCGTCCTCGGCGTCGTAAAACAGCATGATCGCGTCCGCGAGTTTCTGGAAGATTGACGACCGCGGGTAATTCGGGCCGACGACGAGCACCTGCCCGCCGGGCCGGGCGACGCGGCGACACTCCCGGAGTGCACTGACAGGGTTGGGCCAATATTCGATCGACCCCGATGACCAGACCACGTCGAAGCTGTCGTCCGCAAACGGCAGGCGTTCGGCGTCCCCAAAGCAGAACTGAACCGGTTGGTCCCCGAGTTTCGACGTGGCTTTCTCGAGCTGGTGGGGACTCTGATCGAGCCCGTAGACGTCGTCGGTGTGTTCGAGAATGCCTTCGGTCCCGAACCCGGTTCCACACCCGACGTCGAGGACGCGATCGTCGGCGTCGATGTCGAGGAGGTCCAGTGCCTCGGTGCGCATCCGTTCGTTCCAGATGAAGGGGTTTACGCGGTCGTAGACCCGCGAGAGGTACTTATAAAACAGCCGTGCCCGCGACTTGTCTTCGAGGATGCCCATCGTGGGCGTATTGGACCTTCGTCGGCATAACTCCCCGGATCAGGCAGGGGTTGCCGCGAGCGCGTGAGTACTTCGCAACGCCCATATAGGCGGTGTCGCAAATCACGATTGACAAATGCCCAGGCCCGAGGTTCTCGACCGCATCAAGGAGGCCGAGCGGGAAGCTGACGAAATCGTCGCCGAGGCCGAAGAGGAGCGTGAACAGCGCCTCGAGGAGGCGCGCGAACGGGCCGAGGAGATCCGTGAGCAGGCCCACACAGACGCAGACGAGTTAGCAGAGGAGCGACTCGCAGACGCGCGCGAGGAGATCGATGCCGAACGCGAGGCGATCCTCGAGGACGGAACCGAACAACGGGAGCGACTCGAATCCCAGGCCGAGGACCGCGTCGACGACGTCGTCGACGACGTCCTCGAGGCCTTCGCGGAGGAGGTACATGCTCAGACCTGAGCGGATGAGCCGGGTCTCGGTCGCCGGCGCAAAGCGCGTGATGACCGACGTCATCGAGACCGTCCACGACCTCGACGTCCTCCACATCACGGAGTACGACGGTTCCTTCGAGGGGTTCGACCCTGGCGACCCGACCGACGGGGCCGACGACGCCTCGGACAAGCTCGTGACGGTCCGGGCGCTCGAATCGACGCTCGGGGTCGAACCCGAGGACGCCGGCCCGACCCGGCTGGTGACCGACGAAGCCCTCGAATCGGACCTCGAGGAGATCCGCCAGGAGGTCAACGAACTCGACGACCGGCGCGACGCGCTCCGAAACGACATCCGGGACGTCGAGGAGGACATCGACCGAATGGAGTTCTTCGTCGACCTCGGCATCGACCTGGATCTGCTCGCCGGATACGACTCGCTGTCGGTCGCCGTCGGCAACGGGGATCCGGACAGTGTCAACGCGGCGCTCGAATCGGCCGACGCCTTCGACGCCACCGAGGTGTTCGGCGAGGGCACGACGCTCGCGGCGTTCGCCTATCCGGCCGACGACGAGGCGCTCGAAGACGCACTCGTCGGGACCGACTTCGCGGCCGTCGAGGTTCCCGACGGCGACGGGGATCCCGAGACGTATCTCAGTGAACTACGACATCGCCGCCAGCAACTCAACTCGCGGCTCTCGACGGTCGAAAACGAGTTCGAGGAACTCAAACTCGACGTGGGCGGGTTCCTGCTGGCGGCCGAGGAGAAACTCACCGTCGAGGTCCAAAAGCGGGAAGCGCCGCTGACGTTCGCGACGACGGACAACGCCTTCGTCGCCGAGGGCTGGATCCCGACCGAGGACGTCGACCGCTTCGAGTCGGAACTCCGGTCGGCTGTCGGCGATCATCTCGAGATCGACGAGCTCGAGCGCGCTGACTACGACGACGAGGGCCATCCCACCGAGCGAGAGCCGGTCGAAGGCGCTGGTGGTCAAGAGGCGGACGAGTCGGCCGAGGAGGTCGCCGCGGACGGCGGCCAGACCGTCGGCCCGCTCACGATGAGCGAGGGACACCCGCCCGTCGTCCAGGACAATCCCGGCGGGATCAAGCCCTTCGAGTCGCTGGTCGAGGTCATCAACCGGCCGAAGTACAGCGAGCTCGACCCGACGCTCGCGCTGTTTCTCTCGTTCCCACTGTTCTTCGGGTTCATGATCGGCGACCTCGGGTACGGAGTCTTGTACTTCATCGCGGGGTATGGCATCTGGAGTCGACTGGACAATCCGACACTGAAGAGTCTCGGCGGTGTCGGTATGTGGGCCGGCGGCTTCACTGCCGTCTTTGGCGTGCTGTACGGCGAGATCTTCGGGCTCCACCAGCTCGGCGAGATCGTCTGGAACGGCCACCCGCCGATCCACAAGGGCCTCCAGCCCCACTACGTCGCCTTCGCCCAGGCGTGGCTGGTGGCGAGTCTCGTCGCCGGCGTACTCCACCTGATCGTCGGCCGGGTCATCGACTTCGCGAACAACCTCCACCACGGGCTGTGGGAGGCCTTCGCCGAGAGCGGCTCCTGGATCATGCTCACCGCCGGGCTCTGGCTGTGGGTGTTCAGCACGCAGGCCAGTGGCCCCAAGCCCGACTTCATGTTCAGTGCCTTCGGCAGCGGCGAGGCGGCGGCCATCCCGCTCGGGTTCACCGGGTTCTCGCCGACCGTCGGGACGGTCGGACTGGTGTTGGCTGTCGTCGGGTTCGCGCTGGCGATCTACGCCGAGGGCGGGATCGCCCTGGTCGAGAGCATCACGCAGGCGTTCGGTCACGTGGTGTCCTACACCCGGCTGGCGGCCGTCCTGCTGGCGAAAGCCGGCATGGCGCTGGTCGTCAACCTGCTGGTGTTCGGTGCGACGCTGCACAACGGTGAGTTTCACTTCATCTTCTTCATGGAGGGCGCGCCCAATCCCGACTACGTCGTCTTCGCGGGTCTGGTCAACGGGAGCGAGCCCGTGATGATCGCGCTTGGCTGGATCGCCGGCATCGTCGTCCTGGTGGCCGGCCACCTGGTCGTGCTGGTGCTTGGCGTTTCCTCAGCCGGCCTCCAGGCCGTCCGTCTCGAATACGTGGAGTTCTTCGGGAAGTTCTACGAGGGCGGCGGGACGGCCTACCGGCCGTTCGGACACGAACGCGAATACACGGCTGCGGATTGAGCTAGCCGCGGAGGCGTTCGGCTGGGAAGTGGGCCGCCCGCGGAAGGTTGTGATTTTTGCCGCGAACCTTCGTTCGCGTCTAACCCCCATCAGCCGGCCGAATTCGACTGACCGAGTCCCTCGCCCCTCGACTGCTTTGAGAAGCTTTATGATGGTTGTGATCTGAATCCCAGATGCTCGAAAACCAATGTTCCTGAACCGAACAGGAGCTATTCGCAAACCCATGAGTGAAACACTACTGTCGACCGACGGTGACACCGTATCGCGTTCCGAACTAGCTGGCCGGTTCACGGAGGGGTACTGAACATGGTCGTTCTCGAACCGCTTTCGGCTGCGGCACTTGGCGTCGGCTTTGCGGCACTCGCAGCGGGGTATGCCGAGCGAGGCATCGGATCGGCGGCCGTCGGCGCGCTCGCCGAGGACGACAGTCTGTTCGGACAGGTGCTGATCCTGACTGTCCTCCCGGAGACGCTCGTCATCCTGGCACTGGTCGTCGTGTTCCTGACGCTGTAATCGGGGTTCTCGATATTCATGAGCCTCGAAACGGTCGTCGAAGACATCCGGGAGCAAGCCCGTTCGCGTGCGAGAGAGATCACGGAGGCCGCTGACGAGCAAGCCGAATCGATCGTCAGCGAGGCCGAGGACGACGCCGAGTCGATCGTCGCCGAGCGCGAGCGCGAGGTCGAACGCCAGATCGCCCAGGAGCGCGAGCGCCGGCTCTCCAGTGCCAAACTCGAAGCCAAACAGGAGCGGCTCAACGCACGCCGGGAAGTCCTCGAAACGGTTCGCGACCAGGTCGAAGACGGGCTCGCAACCCTCGAGGGGGACCGACGCGAGACGTTGACCCGCGAGCTCCTCGAGGACGCGCTCGAGGAGTTCGAGGGGAGCGAGGTGCGCGTCTCCGGTCGGCCCGAGGACGCCGAGTTGCTCGAATCGATCCTCGCGGACTACGACGCGACCCTGGCAGGCGACGTGGACTGTCTCGGCGGCGTGGTCGTCGAGAGTGACCAGTCCAGGGTCAGGGTGAACAACACGTTCGACTCGGTACTCGAGGACGTCTGGGAGGATCAGATCAAGGCGATAAGCGATCGCCTCTTCGAAGACACCGACGTCGACGGCGTCCTCGCCGACGACGCCGAGACAACCGAGCAATGAGTCCCATGAGAAACCCCAGCGGAGCGAAAAGCAACTACGAGTACGTCGTTGCCCGCGTTCGCTCCCGGCGAGCCTCGCTGTTCGACGAGGACGATTACCGCAAGCTCGTCCGGATGGGGACCGGCGAGATCGCCCGGTTCATGGAGGAAAGCGAGTACGAACGCGAGATGAACGCCCTGGGCTCGCGCCACTCCGGGGTCGACCTCATCGAGTACGCGCTGACCCGGAACATGGCGAAGCACTTCGAGGACCTGCTGTCGTGGTCGGAGGGGCAACTCTACGATTACGTCGCCAGGTACCTCCGGAAGTTCGACGCCTGGAACGTCAAGACGGCGCTTCGGGGGATCTACTCCGAGGCGGACGCCGAGGCCATCGAGGCCGACTTCATCCGGGCGGGCGAACTCACCGAGGAGGATCTCGATCAGCTGGCGACGGCGGAGTCCATCGAGGGCGTCATCGAACGACTGGCGGGAACGATCTTCCAGGAGCCACTCGAGGATGCCTTCGAGGAGTTCGAGGGGACGGGACTGCTGGTTCCCCTGGAGAACGCCGTCGACCGGACGTTCTACGAGGCGCTGCTCGCCGGACTTCCGGACACCGCAGAGACGGGCAGTGCGATCGGCTACTATCTCGAGTTCCTCCGGGCCGAGATCGACTTCCGGAACCTCCGGAACGCGTTGCGACTGGTCCGGACTGGCGCGGACATGGATCCCGCCGAGTACTACATCGAGGGTGGCCAACTCTTCGATGCGGCGGAGGTTCGCCAGCTCGTCGAGAACGAGGAGCAGTTGCTCGATCACATTCGCGAGAGTCAGTACGGTAGCGAGCTGTCGTCGGCGCTCGATGCGCTGGATTCGGCGGAGGAATTGATCGGCTTCGAGCACGCCATCGACGCGGCGTTGCTCGAATACGCCGATCGGCTGTCCTATCGGTATCCGGTGTCGATCACGGCGGTACTCTCCTACGTCCTCGCGAAGGAACGTGAGATAGACAACATCCGGGCGATCGCCCGCGGCACCGAGAGTGGCCTCTCGCCCGAGGAGATCCAGCGGGAGCTGGTGATGCTATGAGCAAAGAGATCGCAGTCATCGGCAGTGCGGATTTC
>ENA-ORDC01000050-ORDC01000050.1-marine-metagenome-genome-assembly--contig:-NODE-50-length-146195-cov-13.656182_pt1 | contig 146195 bp, 126 predicted proteins | sample MGYA00237783_ERZ508515 | MGnify/ENA primary metagenome ERZ508515 (study PRJEB26186, sample SAMN06268792) | marine metagenome | isolation source: Eden Landing Ponds, San Francisco, CA, USA | place... | reverse complement strand
GGGCACCTGGCGAAGGCAGCCGGGCGCAAGGGCGCCAGTGATCACCTCCTGTTCCTGTTCGACGAGCCCACCACTGGTCTGCACATGGACGACGTGGCCACGCTTCTCGGAGCTTTCCGCCGGCTGCTGGCCGAAGGGCATTCTCTGGCCGTGATCGAGCACAACCAGGACCTGATGGCGGCGGCGGACTGGCTGATTGATCTTGGGCCCGAGGGGGGTGACCGGGGCGGGGCACTGATCGCCAGCGGCACACCGGAGCAGGTCATGGCGGTGCCCGGCAGTCACACCGGGAAAGCACTCTGGGACTATCTGGGGCAGGGCACGGAAGCCGAACCCCAGCCCGCGGTGGCCGAGGCACCGGCGCCGTACAGCGGTGATCCGGATGCGATCACCATTCACCATGCCCGCGAGCACAACCTCAAGAACGTGGACATCCGCATCCCGCGTAACCAGATGACGGTGCTCACAGGGCTCTCCGGCTCCGGCAAGAGCACCGTGGCCTTCGACATCGTCTTCAACGAGGGCCAGCGGCGTTACCTGGAATCCCTGAACGCGTATGCGCGCCAGTTCGTCCAGCCCGCCTCGCGGCCGGACGTGGATGCAGTCTTCGGCATTCCGCCCACCGTCGCCATTGAACAGCGCACCAGCCGGGGTGGGCGCAAGAGCACGGTGGCCACCATGACCGAGCTCTATCACTTCCTGCGCCTGCTGTTCGTCAAGCTGGGCACCCAGTACTGCCCGGACTGTATGATTCCCATTGACGAACAGACGCCGGAGGCGATCCGGGCCCGCATCCTGCGCGATGCGCGAGGCCAGGAGGCGACGCTGCTGGCGCCCATGGTGGTGGCGCGCAAGGGCTACTACACGGACCTGGCCACCTGGGCCGGCAAGAAAGGCTTCGAGTACCTGCGGGTGGACGGCGAGTACCAGCCCACGGGCAACTGGCCCCGCCTGGCACGCCACCAGGAGCACGACATTGACCTGCCCATGGGCACGGTCACCGTCACGCCGGGCAACGAGGCGACGCTGGACCGGCTTATTGGCGAGGCACTGGCCTACGGCCACGGCACCATGAAGCTCCTGAGCGACGCCGGTGAGACCATCTTCTCCACCGAGCGTGCCTGCCCCGGCTGCGGGCAGAGTTTTCCGGAGCTGGATCCGCGCCTGTTCTCCTACAATTCCAAGCACGGCTGGTGCCCGTCCTGCTACGGCACGGGGCTCGCGCTGAGCGGATTCGACGAGGAGCAGACCGGCGAGGAATCCGTCTGGCTGGAAGCGGACGACGACCATGAGCCTGGCGTCTGCCGCGCCTGTTCCGGGCGCCGGCTCAAGCCGGAGGCGCTGTCGGTCTACTTCCGTGATCGCAACATCGCCGAATACACAGCGCTCTCGGTGGCCGAGGCAGCCGGGCGCTTCGAGGCCCTGGCGCTGACGGGCAGGGATGCGGAGGTAGCCCAGGACATCATGCCCGAGATCCGGGCCCGACTGGACTTTCTCCAGCAGGTGGGGCTGGCCTATCTGAACCTGGATCGGGCCGCGCCCACGCTCTCCGGCGGTGAAGCCCAGCGCATCCGCATCGCCGCCCAGCTGGGCTCCAACCTCCAGGGCGTGTGCTACATCCTGGACGAGCCCACCATCGGCCTGCACCCGCGCGATAACCGCATGCTGCTGGACACCCTTGGCCGGCTGGAAGGCAAGGGCAACACCATCCTGGTGGTCGAGCACGACGAGGACACCATCCGCCGGGCGGAACACGTGATCGACCTGGGCCCAGGGGCTGGGGTTAATGGCGGGCGCGTGGTGGCGGAAGGCACCGTCGCGGAGCTGGAGGCCAACCCGGAATCCACCACGGGCCGCTGCCTGGCCGATCCCATCCGCCACCCGCTGATCGCCGAGGAACGGCGGCCGGCCGAGGCGGAACACTGGCTCTATGTCAGCGAGGCAAGCCTGCACAACCTGCGCGGGGTGGACGTGCGCCTGCCGCTGGAGCGGCTGGTGTGTGTCACCGGCGTTTCCGGCTCCGGCAAGAGCTCACTGGTGCGGGGCATCCTGCACGATAACCTGCGTGTTCTGAACGGGGCAGGACGGGATAGGAAGCCCACAACCCGGGGGTGTCGGCGAATCGAAGGGTGGCAGAACCTGGACCGGGTGTTCGAGGTGGATCAGACACCCATCGGTAAGACCCCGCGTTCCTGCCCGGCCACCTACGTGGGCATCTGGGACAACATCCGCAAGCTGTTCGCCGGCACCGAGGAAGCCCGCCTGCGTGGCTACAACGCGGGTCGTTTCTCGTTCAACACGAAGGAGGGGCGGTGTCCGGGGTGTGACGGCCAGGGCCTGAAGCGGGTGGAGATGAACTTCCTGCCGGACGTGTCCGTGCCCTGCGAGGTCTGCGGGGGCGACCGTTTCACCCCGGAGACCCTCGCGGTCACCTACGGCGGCAAGCATATCGGCGAAGTGCTGCGCATGAGCGTGGACGAAGGCGTCGAGTTCTTCCGGGCGCACTCAAAGATCCACCATGCGCTGGAGCTGATGCAGGCCGTGGGCCTGGGCTACCTGAGCCTGGGGCAGCCCAGCCCGACGCTCTCCGGCGGCGAGGCCCAGCGCCTGAAGCTGGTCACCGAACTGGCCCGCGCAAGACCGGACGTGCGCCGCCAGAACCAGCCCCATACCCTGTACATCCTGGATGAGCCCACGGTTGGGCTGCACATGGCGGATGTCGAGCGGCTGATCCATGTGCTGCACCGGTTGGTGGACGCCGGCAACAGCGTGGTGCTGATTGAGCACAACCTGGATCTTATTGCTGAGGCCGACTGGGTACTGGACATGGGCCCGGACGGCGGTGACGGGGGCGGCCGGGTGGTTGCTGAAGGCCTGCCGGAAGCCCTTGCGGGAGCGGGCAGTGAGAGCGAGACAGGGCGGGTATTGAAGGCGTTTCTGGACCAGCGGCGCCGTCATGGCAGCTGACCTGTACCGGGAGCGTCCAGCGGCGGGGAAGGAACGGAAATTTCGTTGCCCGTGAGCGTTTTACGGCCTCTGGCTCCATGCTGGTTCTGCTATACTCGCAGCGTTCACAATCGCATTATACGCGACAGCTGCTCCGCCCGGGCCAGGGTCGTCATTTGCCAGTGAGGCATGCTCTATGAAGGTTGTTGATTCGTTCCCTCGCACCGTCCGTGAAATCGAGAACACCTGGATCACCATGCCCGACGGTTGCCGTCTGGCCGCCCGCATCTGGTTGCCGGAAGACGCCGGGGAGCATCCGGTGCCGGCCATCCTGGAATGCATGCCGTATCGCAAGCGCGATTTCACCCGGTTAAGGGATGAGCCCCTGCACCATTATCTGGCCGGGCATGGCTACGCCTCGATTCGACTGGACCTCCGGGGCTCAGGGGATTCGGACGGGCTTATCCTGGATGAGTACCTGCAGCAGGAACAGGACGACTGCCTCGCGGTTCTGGACTGGATCACCAGCCAACCCTGGTGCTCCGGGCCGATAGGCATGTTCGGCATCTCCTGGGGTGGCTTCAACGCGCTGCAGGTGGCTGCGCACCAGCCGGAATGCCTGAAGGCGATCATCACGATGTGCTCCACGGACGATCGCTATGCGGATGATGCCCACTACATGGGGGGCTGTCTGCTGAACGAGAACCTCAACTGGGGCTCGGTGTTTTTCGCCACGGCGGCCTTTCCGCCGGATCCGGCGCTCTACGGGGACGACTGGCGCGAACAGTGGCGTTACCGGCTGGAGAACCAGGTCCTGTATCCGGCGGTCTGGATGCGCCACCAGCAGCGTGATGACTACTGGAAACATGGCTCGGTCTGCGAGAACTTCGACGACATCCAGTGTGCCGTCTATGCCGTGGGCGGCTGGGCGGACGGCTATCCCAATGCCATTCCCCGCATGATGGAAGGCCTGAGTGCGCCGCGTAAGGCGCTGATCGGGCCCTGGTCCCACGCGTTTCCGCATAACGCGCTGCCGGGACCGGCCATCGGCTTCTTCCAGGAGATGCTGCGCTGGTGGGACTACTGGCTGAAGGATATCGACAACGGCATTATGGACGAACCGCCGATGCGCGTCTGGATGGAAGAGCATGTGCCGCCGGCACCGCTCTACGAATACCGTCCAGGGCGCTGGGTGGCGGAACCGGCCTGGCCCTCTGAGCGCATCCAGAACGAAACCCTGTATCTCAATGTGCTGTCAATGGGGCGCAGGGCGGACCCGGAGGACCGGATGCGGATTACCTCCCCCGAGACCACGGGGCTGGCCGGTGGTGACTGGTACGGCTTCGGTGGTGAAGGGGAAATGGCCATCGACCAGCGGGAAGATGACGGCAAATCCCTGGTCTTTGACGCCGATACGGTTTTGGAACGCATCGAGATCCTGGGCGCACCCGTGGCGGAACTGGAGGTAACGGTGGACCGGCCGGTTGCGTACGTGATCGTGCGCCTCAATGACGTGGCACCGGACGGGGCGTCGACGCGGGTCACCTGGGGCGTGCTCAACCTCACCCAGCGTGAAAGCCGCGAACACCCGGAGCCGCTGGAGGCCGGCAAGCGCTACCGCGTGCGTGTGCAGATGAAGGATGTTGCCTACGCCTTCGCCCCGGGACACACCATGCGCCTGGCGGTATCCACCAGTTACTGGCCCATGATCTGGCCGGCACCGGAGCCCGTTCGCCTGACGCTCCATACCGGGGTCAGTTCGCTGCAGCTGCCCGTGCGCCCGCCGCGCGCGGAGGATGAGCAGCTGCGCCCCTTCGAACCTCCGGAGCGCGGCCCACAGTCCGAGCCGGAAGCGCTCAGCTCCGGGGATTTCCGTCGCACCGTGGAGCGTAACCTGATCAATAACGAAACCACCTACCGCATCTACAACGAGGGTGGTGATTTCGGCGGTGCCTCCCTGGCCTATATTGAGGATATTGATCTCACTGCCGGGTACAGCCTGGGCAAGTGGTTCCGCATTCATGAATACGACGCCAGCGGGGCCGAGGCCCGGATTGACCAGAGCTGCGTTCTTCAGCGCGATGACTGGTCAGCACGGGTGGAGTGTGTGACCCGGCTGACGGCCGATCCGCAGCATTTCCGGTTACGCGCCACGCTCCATGCCTACGATGGCGATGCGCTGTTTTTCGAGCGCGAGTGGGACGAGCGGATTCCCCGCCATCTGATCTAGCAGGGGGCGGGGCTTCCCCCGCCAGCCTATCGATGGGCGCCGCTGCGCGCGAGGGCGGCTTCCAGGATCATGCGCAGCATGTCCGCATAACTGTGGCCCGCCCAGGAGGCCATCATCGCCATCTTGCCGTCCCAGTACCAGGTGGGGTTGGTATTGGCGTCAATCAGCCGTGGCACGCCGTCGGCGCCGCAGCGGAAGTCAATGCGTGAGTAGTCCCGGAAACCCAGTCGCTTGAACAGCTTGGCGCAGGCGTCGACCATCTGCCCCCGTGTGACGTCGTCCAGCTCCGCCTGTTGGAAACTGAGTTTGTCCCAGTAGGGCGAGTCCGGATCCGCCTTGGAGCCGTGGGTGAGGATGGGCGGAAGGTCGGAGTCCAGCTTGCTGTAGTCGATCACCAGCGGAGGCAGCACGGTAAAGCCGCTGGCCGGGTTGCCGATCATGCCCACGGTGTACTCATCGCCAGTGAGGAAATCCTGGCAGATGGCTTCCGGTGGATACAGGTCCTGCCTCGCGAGCCACTGCAGATAGGCGTGCGCCTCGGCGGCGTCGTGCACAACGCAGTTTTCGGTGATGCCGAAACTGCCGCCGCCGCCATTGGGCTTGATCAGCGACGGAAAGGAGGTGGGCAGGGTCAGCGGGTCGGCGGTGAGATCCACAAAGGTCTCGTTGGGCACGGGGATGTCCAGGCTCACCGCCAGCGCCCGTACGATGGCCTTGTCGGTGCCCAGGCTGATGCCCATGGGGTCAGCGCCGGTGTAGGGAATGCCCAGCATTTCCAGAAATGCGGGAATGTTGCGCTCCAGGTCCCAGTCGTTGCGGAAGCCGGTGTCACAGAGGTTGAATACCAGGTCCGGCCTGTCGCTGCGCAGGTCGTCGATCAGGCGTTCGTGGTCGTCGTAGTAGGTGAAGTGATAGCCCTTCAGCTCTCCCAGTGAGGTCTTCAGCTGGCGAACCGCCTCGATTTCCTCGTAACCGAACCTGTTTTCCACGGCGTAGGGGTAGGGCAGTCGGGGATCACCCAGGACGACGCCGATTTCAGGGGGTTTGCTCGATTGGGCCATTGCGGTCTCCGTCCTCTGGTCGGGGGAAAGTGCTTATACAGACCTCTTGATCCAGCGTATCAAAACCCTTGCGCGGCGTCGTGCTTTAACCGATGCTCCTCCTGTACCGCTCTGTCGAAGGTTGAAACCGAGATGAGTTCCGAATCCCCAAAAGATAACGCCGTCAAGCAGGTGTATGTGCTCGGCATGAACGAGTTCAACCGGGCCAAGCTGGAGTCCCTCCCGGGCGCGGAACACTACCGTTTTCATGGTGTGCTGACGCCTGAAGAGATCCTTTACGCGGATGACTTCCCGATTGAATCGATGCTCAGCCGGGCCGAGAAACAGCTCCAGGAGGCGGATCCCGCCCCGGATGCCATCGTTGGCTACATGGACTTTCCGGTGAGCACCATCCTGCCCATTCTGACCGGGCGCCTGGGGCTTCCGGGGCTGGATCTGCGGGCCATGCTCAAGTGTGAGCACAAGTACTGGAGCCGGTTGGAACAGCAAGCGGTTGTGCCGGATTTCATTCCCCGCTTCCAGCTGGTGGATCCCTTTCTCGACTCGCCCGAGACCCAGCTCGAACTTGAGTATCCGTTCTGGTTGAAGCCGGTGAAATCGGCAGGCTCCTATCTCGGGTTCCGTATTGACGACGAAGCCGCCTTCCACCGGGCGGTGGCTGAGATCCGGGAGCACATCAACCGTATTGCAGAGCCTTTCGACAGGATCCTTGAATACATTGAGCTGCCCGACAATATCGCGGCGGTCGGTGGTCATTACTGTCTGGCGGAAGCGTTGCTCACGGGCGATATGTGCACCCTTGAGGGCTATGTCCATCAGGGCGAAGTCCATGTGCACGGGGTGGTGGACTCGGTGCGGGAAGCCAACAGCTCTTCCTTCGCCCGCTACCAGTACCCGTCCCAGATGCCGCAGTTGGTCACCGAGCGGATGGAGGAGGTGGCGCGCAAAACACTGCAGCGCATTGGCTTCGATGGCTCCGCGTTCAACATCGAGTTCTTCTGGGACAGCAGCACGGATAAAGTCAGCCTGCTGGAGATCAACACCCGGATCGCCCAGCACCACAGCGACCTGTTCGACAAGGTGCACGGGGTCTCCAATCATCAGGTCGCGGTCGAGCTGGCGCTCGGTCACAACCCCAAATTCCCTGCTGCCCGGGGCAGGTTCAATTGTGCCGCCGCCTTCTGGCTGCGCCGGCATGAGGACGCCTGGGTGGCCGATGTGCCCTCCGGGCAGACACTGGCGGCGATTGCCGAGGAGTACCCCGGTACCTACGTGGAGCTGGATGTGCATCCGGGCATGTGGCTGTCCGAGTTGCACGATCAGGACAGCTACAGCTACGTGCTGGCGCTGATCTATGTGGGCGCTGATACCCATGAGCAGTTGATGGCCAACCATAGTGCCATTGTTGAGCGGCTCAGCTTTGACCTCAGAGACGGTCCTGACCGCTGATGCCGCCGTGTTCGCTGACCCGGGCGGTTGCCCGGTTCGGCTCTACTATTGCCTTGTCGTTCGAGGAGATGTGAATGCACACAAGGAGCGATTGGCCCAGGGCGGTTCGGGAACTGGAAAACGTATGGATTCCCATGCCGGACGGCTGCCATCTTGCCGCGCGGATATGGCTGCCCGAGGATGCCGAGGCGCATCCGGTGCCGGCCATCCTGGAATACATTCCCTACCGCAAGGCCGACCTGCGCACCAAGGAAGATTCCATCAATCACCCTTATTACGCGGGCCATGGCTATGCCGGTGTGCGGGTGGACATCCGTGGCAGCGGCGAGTCCGAGGGTGTGCTCACGGATGAATACACGCAACAGGAGCTCGACGACGGACTGGCGATTCTGAGCTGGATCGCCGCGCAGCCCTGGTGTACCGGCCGTGTCGGCATCATGGGGATCTCCTGGGGTGGTTTTAACGGCCTCCAGATCGCCGCGCTCCAGCCACCCGAGCTGTATGCGGTGCTGACAGTGTGCTCCACGGATGATCGCTATGCCGACGATGTGCATTACATGGGCGGCTGCATGCTGATCGACAATGTCTCCTGGGCCGGAGTTATGTTCGCCCACAACAGCTGCCCACCGGATCCGCGCCTCTTCGGGGATGGCTGGCGCGACGACTGGTTCCAGCGCCTGCGGGGCAGCGGGCTCTGGCTGGAGACCTGGAGCAGTCACCAGGCGCGCGATGAATTCTGGCGCCACGGGTCCGTGTGTGAGGATTTCAGTGCCATCCTTTGCCCGGTCTATGCGGTGAGCGGCTGGGCCGACGGCTATTCCAACAGCGTCTTCCGCCTGATGCAGCATCTGGATGTCCCCCGCAAGGGCCTTGTGGGTCCCTGGAGCCATAAGTACCCGCACCTGGGTCAGCCCGGTCCCGCCATTGGCTTCCTTCAGGACACGCTGCGCTGGTGGGATCACTGGCTCAAGGATGAGGCGACCGGCATCATGGATGAGCCGCAGGTCAGAGTGTGGATGCAGGACAGTATCCGGCCCGCGACCCGTTATGCGGAGCGTCCCGGGCGCTGGATCGGGGAGAATGAGTGGCCCAGCCCACGCATTGAGGACCGGCAGCTTCGGCTGACCCGCAACGGTCTGGAGGACGGCGGCACGGCAGGCACCAGTGAGCCACTTCTGTGCCAGTCGCCGTTGCGCACCGGCCTGAGTGCTGGCAAGTGGTGTTCCTATTCCGCCGGGCCGGACATGCCGGGGGACCAGCGCGAGGCGGATGGTGATTCCCTGTGCTTTGATACGGAGCCGCTGTCGGAAGCGGTTGAGATCTTCGGCCCGCCCGTGGTGGAGCTGGTTCTGGCCAGCGACCAGCCTGAGGCCCAGGTCGCGGTTCGGCTGTGTGACGTGGCCCCGGACGGGGCCTCAACCCGGGTAACCTACGGGGTTCTGAACCTCAGCCACCGGGACAGCCACGCCGAGCCGGCGTCCCTGGTGCCCGGTGAGACCTATCGCGTGCGCGTCCAGCTCAATGAAATCGCCCAGAATTTCCCGGCCGGCCATCGTATTCGCGTCAGTGTAAGCTCAAATTACTGGCCCCTGATCTGGCCTTCCCCGGACGCCACAGCACTGACCCTCTGGTCGGAGGTCAGCACCCTGGCACTGCCGGTACGCCCGCCCAGTGAGGTTGATCGGCAACTCCCCGGGTTTGCGCCGCCCGAGGGCGCACCCCACGTGTCGATGACCGAAATCGAGGCCGAGGCAACCAACTGGTCACTGCATTACGATTTTGATGCCAACGCCCATACGCTGGAAGTCGATGATTCCGAGGGGATATTCCACATCGATGCCACCGGTACGGATGTCCAGAAGAGCGGTTACGAGCGCTACCGGATCGAGGGTGACGATGTTAACTCGGCCCAGGCTGAAACGTTCTGGCGCATGGGCTTTTTCCGCGATGACTGGCGAGTGAACACTGAAACCTGGACGCGGATGAGTTGCACCTCCGAGGCGTTCCGGATTGAGGCCACGCTCAGGGCGTATGAGCACGGAGAACTGGTCTATGAGCATGACTGGGATCGGTTGATTCCACGCCGGAACCTCTAGGAGCGGGCGTCCGGGACGCCCCCTGTAAGCAGCAGGAGATGACCTATTATGACGGACCATTGCGGCTACATTGATGCCACCCGGGTTCGGCGGCGGCTGGTGGACCTGATCCGGATCCCGTCGGTGACCGGGCAGGAGGATGCGGTGATCGCCCGGCTTGCCGAGTGGCTCAATGAGCTGGGTGTGGAGGTTGACCACTGGAACGAGGGTATTGCGGATGTCCTTACGGATCCCAATTACCCGGGCCATGAGGTGGAGCGTGCCTGGCTGCCGGTTGTGGTCGGCGTGGTGCGGGGGCGCAAGCCGGGCCCCACGGTGGTGCTGACCGGGCACCTGGACGTTGTTCCACCGGGCGATATCAACCAGTGGACGATGGATCCGTATTCCGGGTATATGGACGGCGATACCGTCTATGGGCGTGGCGCCAGTGATATGAAATCCGGCGTAGTGTCGGCTCTGGAAGCCTTCGAGGCCTTTGCCCTGGGCCCACGGGATTTTGCCGGCCGGGTTGTATTCGTGGGCGTGCCGGCGGAAGAGGACAGCGGCCTCGGCACGCTCGCAGCCATCCGCAGGGGCTGGCAACCGGATGCCGTGGTGGTGCCGGAACCCACTCTGGACGACGAGGGTTCGCCCAAGCTGGTGGTTGCCCATGCGGGCGCCATGTCGTTCTTCCTGGAAGTGATGGGACTGGCGGCCCACGCCAGCCGTCGGCACCTGGGGGAGAGCGCTCTGGATCATTACCTGGCGATCCACAAGGCCCTGCGCGAGGACGAAAAGCGCATCAATGACGCGGAGGACCACCCGCTGATGCGGGCCCTGCACCTGCCGTACGCCACCAACGTGGGTCTGATCAATGGGGGTAACTGGTCGTCCAGCGTGATGGACCGGCTCACGGCGGAGATCCGCGTCGGGGTGACGCTCGACGAAACCGTGGAGCAGGCGAAGGCGCGGATTCAGCGGGTGATCGCTGAGGCCTGCGCGGGCGATCCCTGGCTGGAACAGAACCCGCCCCAGGCGCGGCTCATGGCGTCTGGCTTCGGGTCCGCGCATACTCCCATGGAGCATCCACTGGTCACCACAATGGCGGATGCGGCGGCCTCGGTTTTCGGGCGTCCGGCGCGCATCACGGGAGCGCCCTATGGTTGCGACATGTCGGCCTGGGTACGGCTCACCGGGGCTTCCACCGTCGTCTATGGTCCCGGCGATATCGACTGGGCCCATTCCGCGGACGAACGGGTGTCCCTGGAGGCCACGGAGAAGGTGGCGCACGTGCTCGTCCAGGCGACGGAGAAGCTGCTGACCTTCAGGCCCGAGGAACTGCGCCTGCAGGATTATGGAGAAGGCGTGACTGGAGGAGGGTGATGGCTTTACCCCTTATCGATGGCGCTGGCGCGAGCCACGCCCTATTATGCAGATAGTTGCAACAATCATGTGCAACATGACCCCGAAACCCGGGCTATAAGGAAAACAACCTAATTGAAAACCGTTACGTCCTTTCCCCACGCGACCAAGCACCTTGAACATGTATGGATCCCGATGTCCGATGGTACCCGTCTGGCGGCGCGCATCTGGATGCCGGAGGATGCCGAGAACAATCCGGTGCCGGCGATCCTCGAATACATCCCCTATCGCAAGCGGGACAATACCCGTTCCAGGGACGCGCTGAACCATCCCTATTTTGCCGGGCACGGCTATGCCAGCATCCGGGTGGATATACGCGGCAGCGGCGATTCCGAAGGTGTCCTGCAGGATGAATACCTGCAGCGGGAACTGGATGACGGGGTGGAAATCATCCGCTGGATCGCGCAGCAGGACTGGTGCAGCGGTTCAGTAGGCATGATCGGCATTTCCTGGGGTGGTTTCAACGGCCTGCAGATCGCCGCCCTTAGACCGCCCGAACTCAAGGCCGTCATCAGTGTCTGCTCCACCGATGACCGTTACGCGGACGACGTCCACTACATGGGCGGCTGCATGCTGACGGATAACCTTTCCTGGGCGTCAACAATGTTCGCCTACACCAGCCTTCCGCCGGATCCCGAACTGGTGGGGGAGAAGTGGCGCGATATGTGGCTGGACCGGCTGGAGCACAGTGGCCTCTGGCTGGAAAACTGGCTCGAGCACCAGCGCCGGGACGACTTCTGGCGTCACGGCTCCATCTGCGAGGACTTCTCGGCGGTGCAGTGCCCGGTGATGGCGGTCAGCGGCTGGGCCGATGGTTACTCCAACAGCGTATTCCGACTGCTGAGCAATCTCGATGTGCCCACCAAAGGGCTGATCGGACCCTGGAGCCACATGTACCCGCACATGGGTAAGCCAGGGCCCGCCATCGGGTTCCTGCAGGAATCCGTGCGCTGGTGGGATCACTGGCTCAAGGGAAAGGACACGGGCATCATGGATGAGCCGGATTTCCGCGTCTGGATGCAGGACAGCGTGCCCCCTGCGACGGAGTACACGCGGCGGCCGGGGCGCTGGATTGCCGAGCCGGGCTGGCCATCGTCCAATGTCCATGAAACCGTCTATGGTCTGAGTGAGGGCCACCTCGTCGATCCCGGTACGCCGGTCAGTGACACGCCCTTATGGATCCAGTCGCCGCTGAGCCTGGGCCTGTTCGCGGGCAAGTGGTGCTCCTACAGCGCCACGCCGGACCTGCCCCATGACCAGCGCGAGGAAGATGGCGGTGCGCTGGTGTTCGACACCGAGCCCCTGAGTGAACCCCTGGAGATCATGGGCGCGCCGGTCATCGAGCTGGAGCTGGAGGCGAACAAGCCCCAGGCAATGATCTGTGTCCGCCTCTCGGATCTGGCCCCGGACAACAAGGCCACCCGCAGCACCTATGGCATGCTCAATCTCAGCCATCGGGACAGCCACGCCGAGCCCAGCCCGATGGTGCCCGGCGAACGCTACCGGGTGGCGGTGCAACTGAACGACATCGCCCAGCGTTTCCCTGCGGGTCATCGCCTGCGGATCTCGATCTCCACGTCTTACTGGCCGCTTGCCTGGCCGGCCCCGGAGCTCGCCTGCCTGACCGTCCATCCCACGGGGAGTCGGCTGCGTCTTCCGGTGCGGCCATCACGTGATTCGGACGCGGCGTTGCCCGAGTTTGGCGAGCCGGAATCAGCGGCCGCCATTGCTACGCCCTACACGCAGGCACCCGAGCAGAACTGGCGGGTGATCCGCGATCTGTCCAGGGACGAGTCCATACTGGAAGTGATCAAGAACGACGGGACATTCACCATCGAGGAGATCGGTCTCACCATGTGGAGCGATACCCGTGAGTGGTATACCCATGTGGGTGAGGATTTTGAATCCATGCGCGGGGAAACCCATTGCGTCAGTGGAATGGCCCGTGGCGACTGGTCCATAGAAGTAACAACGCGCACGGTGCTCACCGCCAGCCGGAGCCATTTCCACGTCTATGCGGAACTCGATGCCTACGAGGGCGACGAACGCGTCGTTGCCAGGAACTGGAACACCCATGTGCCACGGGATCATCTTTGAGCCACGAGGCCTGCATCTGAAGGAAGGAACCCATGATCTATCGTCACGTTAATGAGCTTGCTGATACCAACCGGGTTGTATCAGGACCCAACTATTCAAGCCGGCGCCTGATCCGCCGCGATGACCGTATGGGTTATTCGTTGCATGACACCATCATGCAGGCCGGAACCGAGAACCGTTTCTGGCACAGGCATCACATGGAAACCGTCTACTGCATCCGCGGTGAGGGGGAGGTGGAAACCATCCGGGATGGTACCCGCCACTCCCTCAACCCCGGAGCGGTTTACGCACTCAGTCAGAACGAGGAGTACGTTGTAAGGGCGCATACCGAGCTACAGCTCCTTTGCGTCTATTATCCGGCACTGGCCGGTGATGAGGTTGAGGACGAGAATGGCTCATTCAGCCAGTTCGGCGAGGAGACGGTTTTCGTTATCGGGCTGAACGACTTCAACCGGGAAATGCTGGCCACCATCGACATGGCGGACCACTACAACTTCGTGCCACTGCTCAACTCGCGGCAGATTCTGGAGCAGCAGAAATACGAGATCCAGGACATCATCCAGCAGGCCAAGAAACAGATTCGGGAGCACAAAGGGGCGGTGGACGGCGTTATCCACTACATTGATTTCCCCGTCAGTACCATTGTACCCATCATCTGTGACGCCTTTGACCTGGCTTCCGCAAGCCTGGAATCCGTGCTGAAATGCGAGCACAAATACTGGAGCCGGATTGAACAGCGCGCCGTTGTTCCGGATAACATCCCGACATTCACCGCATTCAATCCGTTTGACGAGCAGGCCCTGGACAGGGTGCTTGAAGTCATGGACTTCCCGTTCTGGATCAAGCCGGTGAAATCCTTCTCCTCGTACCTCGGGTTCCGGATTGACGAGGCTGGCCAGTTCCACGAGGCAATGAAGGAAGTGCGGGACAACATCGGCCGTTTCTCGGGCCCCTTCAACTACCTGCTCGACATGGTCACCATGCCGCCGGAATTCGATGAGATTGGCGGTGAGTACTGCATCGCCGAGAGCATCATCGGCGGCATGCAGTGCACCCAGGAAGGCTTCTCCTGCAAGGGCGAAGTGGAGGTGTACGGCACCGTGGATTCCTTCCGTGAGGCCAACCTCACCACGTTCTCCAGTTACCAGTACCCGACCATTCTCCCGGACGAGGTGCAGGACCGGATGACCGAGATCACCCAGAAGGTGGTCAGGCGTATCGGTTACGACAACGCGCCGTTCAACATCGAATATTTCTGGGACCGGGAAAAGGACCAGATCTGGCTGCTGGAAATCAATACCCGCATCTCAGAGTCCCACTGTCGGCTTTTCCAGAAGGTGGATGGCCGTTCCCACCATCAGGTGGCCGTGGAGCTGGCCGCCGGGCGTCGACCGACCTTCCCGCATCGTCAGGGCAGATTCGAGGTCTCGGGTAAATTCTTCCTGCGCGAGTGGGAGGATGCCTATGTGGCGCAGGTTCCCAGCGAGGAAACGGTCCGCCGTATCGAACAGGAAATCATCCCCGACTCCACCATCCAGATCGTTGCCGAGCCCGGCCAACGCCTGTCAGACCTGATGGACCAGGACAGTTACAGTTACCGGGTGGCCTTATTGTTCCTTGGGGGCTCCTCCAAGCAGGACCTTGAGAAGAAGCGCCGCCAGTGCGAGGAATTGCTGTACCAGGAGTTCGTGTTCGAGCGCTAGCCCCTCCAGGGCTTCCCGTGGAGGTTCATGGGCGCCGGGCAACTCACTCATTCTTTCCGGGGCGGACGGTTTCACCATGGCTGAGGACACGGAACTCCGCTTCCGGGATGCCAGCCCGTTCCCGCGCCTCGGCGAGCTTCTTCGGGGGCTCGTCGAGGGGTTCATCGGTCAGCCCCTCAAAGGTGCCCCAGTGGATGGCGATGGCCCGGCGGGCGCCAACGTCCTGCATGGCCTGTACGGATTCCTCCGGGGTCACGTGGTTGCTCTTCATGAACCAGCGCGGCTCGTAGGCGCCGATGGGCAGGGCGGCCAGGTCATACCCGTTCGTGCGCTCGCCAATGTCCTTCAGATCCTTCGAATACCCGAAATCCCCGCCGAACAGGAAATCGAAATCCGGGTGTTCCACCGCCCAGGCCCCCCACAGCATCTCGTTCTCGTCCCAGGGCGTGCGCGAGCTCCAGTGCTGGACCGGCAGGAAGCGCAGGGTGACACCCCGGAAGTCGTGGGTCTGCCACCAATCCATAGGGGTCAGGTGGGACTCGTCGCCGTCCGTGACGTTGTCGAGGAACCATTGGTCCATGCCCAGCGGGAGAAAGAACCGCGGCGGTCCGCCCTCCTGCTGATAGAGCGCCGTTACGGAGGCCAGGTCCAGATGGTCGTAATGGGCGTGGGAGATCACCACAGCGTCAATGTGCGGCAGGTTTTCAAGTGCCACCCCGGGTGGTTGGTGCCGGGGTGGGCCGGCGAAGGAAAGCGGGGATGCACGGTCGGAGAACTGGGGATCGGTGAGAATGTTCAACCCACCCACCTGCAGAAGGACGGTCGCGTGGCCGATCCAGGTGACGGCCACCTCATCGTCGTTGTTCTGGATGAATGACAGATCCGGATCAATGCCCCTGATGGGCTCGGTTGGCGGTTTGGGGAGGTCGTTCCACCAGCGATTCCACTGCCAGCGCAGGAAATCGCCACCCCCGGGTTTGTCCGGGTTGTAGTTGTTGGTGAAGCCCGACTGGGTGTGGTGCGGTTTGTCCGGGTCGTAGTATGGGTTCACGTTGCTGCATCCCATGCTCAGGGCCATCAGCCCAACCAGTGCCAGCGTGAGTTGTCGCAGCATGGCGCCAGCGTCCTTTGGATTCAATGGCTGCCCGGTATGATCGCACACCCGTAACGCTGGCAATAGCGCCGCTCCGCCCAGCGGTTGTAGGCGACTTCGGCGAGTGGCCGGAGGCCAGGGATGAGCATCAGCCGGAAAAGGAATCCGAAAGGCGTATGACGCCAGGTCTGGACCGTTGCGCGGAGTCCCGTCCAGTAGATGCCTTCATCATCGAGCAGGTGCAGCCGCTGGAGCAGATGTTCACGGGGGATACCGGGCCAGACCTCCGAATCCTCGAGGCCGTGAACATCAATAAGTCTAAGGTGATCATCGCCAATGCGCCGCAGCAGACGGATTTCCTTCATGCAGAGCGGGCACTGGCCATCGTAGAACAGTGTATCCATGCGGTTTCCCCATGCAGACAGTGGAAGTGCGGTGTTATACGGTCAGGGGCACCGTACGGACCAGCAGGGGTCCACAAAGAGGTTTCAAGCGTAATCAGGACAGATTCGCCAAAGCGTAGATGGGCTGGCTGGGATTTTTATGCAGAGCATCGAAACAGTCTGGGGCAAGATACTGGAGGCAAGAGCCAGGGGGCAGAGTCTGCCCGAGCCCTCAACCGATTCGGAACCATCGCCGGGAGAGCAGCTGCTGCGCGTGTTCCGGCCCCTGTGTCCCGGAGAAAACGGCTGGGTTATCGGGCAGCTGGGGCAGAGCCTGGATGGCCGCATTGCCACGGCTTCGGGCGCATCCCGTTACATTAATGGGGATGATGGGCTGACCCATCTGCACCGGCTGCGGGCGGTCGCCGATGCCGTGGTGGTGGGTGCTGGCACTGCACTTGAGGATAATCCCCGTCTTACTGTGAGGCGTGTGGCCGGATACCAGCCAGTGCGCGTGGTGGTGGACCGCAGGGACCGCCTGCCCGGGGACCACCACCTGCTCACGGATGGAGATGCACCCACCCTCCACCTGGTGGCCGGGGATGCCATTCCGGAGTGTGATCGGCCCTGCCCGGAAGCCGGCGTCATCCGCGTGCCCTGCCTGGATCCGGAACGCGAGACCATTGATCCGGACCGGGTTCTGGCAGTGCTGGCGTGTTTCGGCCTTGGGCGTGTCTTCGTGGAAGGCGGCGGTCGTACGGTTTCAGCGTTCCTGGCAGCCGGCCGGCTTGACCGGCTTCATGTGATGGTCGCCCCCATGATTATAGGCAGCGGCTATCCTGCCTTTACGCTGCCTGAAGTAGACCGTCTGTCTGATGCCATCTGGCCTGAGGCTCAGGTGGTGAATCTGGGCAGTGACGTGCTCTTTGACCTGGATCTCAGGCGCTCCGGGGCTTCCCACCGGGCACAGGAATAAGGCCCGGCAGGCCGCCCAGAAGGATGACCACCCCGTAGGCAATGCTGAGTGCCACCCCCTCGTTGGCGGGCAAGCCGGCCAGAGGCCACAGGGCTGCGGCAACGCCCTCGCGAACCCCCCATCCGGCGATGCTCACAGGCAGTACCATACTGAGCAACAGGCAGGCGTGAAGAGCGAGTTTTTCCAGTGTGAGCGGTTGCGTGGCGATACTGGCATCCAGCAGTGCCAGGGTCGCGAAATAGGTGGCCACTACCGCCAGCGAGAGAGCCAGCTGGATGACCGGTGCTGGCCAGCGAAAGAGGGCGGTATGAACATCCGCACGGAGCAGGGCGCTGTAATCCCGGACCCTGGGCAGACGACCTGCGGCGATCGCCAGCAACAGCACCAGGGCAGCGCCCCAGAGCCATTGCCCGCTGAGTTGCGGGCCAGGGAGGGCGAAAGGTGGGGCAATGACCAGGAGCGCTGTAATGGTGAGCACAAGGGCCAGCTGACCGGAGAGGCGCTCAATCATCACACTGTGGGCAGCCGCGCTGGTACGTGCTTCCGGATGCCGGGCACGCCAGGCGCGTTCCACATCCCCGACCACTCCGCCCGGCATGATCTGGTTGACCAGCGTTGCCCGGTAATAGGCGGCAACGCTCTCTCCGGCGCCCAGCGGAAGGTCCAGGCGATAGGCTGTGTAACGCCAGCGCAGGGCGGAAAGCACCACCTGGGGTATGGAAAGGGCAAGGGCGGCAACCAGGCTCCAGGCGGGCAGGCGCTGCAGAACCGTAACCACCTCCGCGGGCTTGATGGTCATCGCCACCACCCCCAGCAATGCCAGGCTTACCAGCAGTCGACCGTAACGCTTCACGGTTGCCGCGCTTCTGAGGGTGGAAGCGCAAGGAGGTCCAGGTGATCCACCCGAATCCGCAGCTGTCCGCTCCGCGCCTGGGCATTGCGCTGGCCCTGCCATCGGTCAATGGCGGATTGGTCCCCGGGCGCCTGTTCACGGGCAGCCTGGCACCATCCCGCCATGAGAACCTGCTGGAGGTGGGGGTCACGGTGATCCAGCTCCCAGGGGCTGGGATCGGTTAGGACCTCAAAGCCATGTGCTGTCAGGGCTTGGGACAGGATCCTGGTGGCGTCAGGGCCGGCAGCGCTGCCGGTGCCCTTGTCACGGTGCTGGTGCTCATTGACGGTCTTTCGAAGCAATTGATCGTATGAATCAGAAGGTTGAAGCTCAAAGTTGCCGCAGTAGTTGAGGGCCATCAGGAGGGGCGCATGGCGGTGGGCGGCAGTCGCCGCCAGGGCCTCAAGCCACTCGCGGCTCATCAGGTCGAGCAGGGCTGAGGCGGTGATCAGGTCCACTTCCCCCGGAATGACCTCATTCAGATTCGTCGCAGTGATCTGCTTCTGCCACCAATGGGTGGTTGTGCCTTTGCCCACTTGGGGCTGGTGGATCGTGGGGGCCAGCGCGGGATCCGGTTCCACCATCAACCACTGCTGGGGATCAGGGAGTCGGGGAGCCAGGTAGCGCTGGTTGGATCCGGTACCCGCGCCGAGATCGCAGATTGCGAGGGGCGTCTGGCGTGTCGCGATCCGATCCCGGAGTCTGGTGGTTAACCGCTCACTGCGGGCTTTGTGGTCGGCCCGCTCACGCAGCCCAAGCCAGTCGGCCTCGAAGACGGCGCTGCCTTGTTCCGGACGCCTGGTTTTCAGGGCGCCCTCGAATTCCCGGGCAGTCATGGACCAGCTCCGGAGACTGCGGGCTGACCCACAGGCTGCACGGGCCTGGCTGTGAAGCTGATCAGGGTGGTTAAGCCACGCGTGGATATGGTCCCTTAGTGCCGTATGATCGCCGGCTGGATGCAGGCGTATGCCGGGGCGATTGGCGGTTTCGGCAAGGGCGCCGCCATCAGAACTCAACACTGGAAGCCCGGCCGCGAGCGCTTCATCGATCACCATGCCATAGCCTTCGTAACGCGCGGGCAGTATGAAACCGTGGGCGTGTTGCCATAGGCGGGTCAGGGTCTCGCCCTCCAGCTCCCCGGTGAGTGTGACCCGATCCGTGAGCCCGTACTGGGCCAGCATCCCATGAAGGCGGGCAGTGAAGTCGGGGTTCCGTGTGGTGCTTCCCGCCAGGGTCAGGTGCCAGTTTTCGCCTGCAAATGGGGCAAGGGCGGCAACAAGAATGTCCTGCCCCTTGCGCGGTGCCAGGTGGGCAACGCAGAGCAGTTCAAGCGTGGTCCCCCGGTTGCGGGGCTTGCAGGGCTCCGGCAACTGCGCCATGGCAACGCCTGGGGGCGCGACCGTCACGCTGGCTTCCTGGACACCGTACGCTGCCAGTTCGCGGGCCGTGCTCTGGCTCGTGGTGACGACGGAGGCCATGCTTGCAAGTGCGCGCCGCTCGCTGTCGAACAGGTGGGCCCGGCTCTCATCCGGCAGCCCTGTCTCCAGGGCCAGAGGGTGATGGATGAGCGCCGTAAGGCGGAGCCGCTGCGCGTGGCGGGCTATCGTTTCCGGCAGACCACCGAGCGCGAGTCCGTCAATCACCACGCTGGCCCCTTCGGGCAGGCGCTGAAGGCACTGCTCCATGGCCTTGCGGGCTCTGTCGTCGGCTATCGGGAACCGGCCGGAGAGGCCCTCGATCCGCACGGACCAGCCGCGGGCCTCCAGTGCACCCGCTAGTTCCCGCACATAGCCGTAGCCGCCGGTACGCTGGCCGGGATCCCCCGGCACGATGAAGGTCAGTGCGTGCTCAGAGTTCGCCACGGTAGCTGGCCCAGGCGATGTGGGATTCGCTGAGGGTGATCGCCAGGCCACTGATGCCGTGGGCGGACTCACCCAGGCGGCCGGCCTTTATGGCGTCGGCCATTCGCTGGAACACCATGCCCGCCATGAATTCGGTGGTGGTGTTGCGGCCCTTGAGATCCGGGTGGTCGTCCAGATTGCACATATTGAACTCACCCAGCACCTCGCCGAGCACCTGGGTTGCCAGGCCAATGTCCACAACCAGATCATTGTCATCGAGCCGCGGCCGCTCAAAGGTGGCATCCACCACGTAGGTTGCCCCGTGCAGGGCCTGGGCAGGGCCGAAGGCTTCACCAGTGAAACTGTGGGCGATCATCATGTGCTGTCGGACGGTCAGTCGGTACATGGCATCCTCGGGGTCAGTGGTTTTCCGGGTAGCGCACCCGGTGGCACAGGGCGGTGCTGTCGTCGCGGCAGAGCGCCGTCATGGTCTCGGGCAGCGCCTCGAAGTCGCTTTCACCATCAATGAGTACGTCCAGCTCCGGACTTGCGAGCAGCGACAGCGCCAGTTCCAGGCGGTCCCGGTGGGTCCACGCGGGGCGGCGTTCCGGGCTGACGCGGCCAACCTGGCTGGCCCTGAGAGTCAGGCGGCGGGAATGGAAGGCGCCCCCCAGCGGGACACTGACCGGCTGGTCGCCGTACCAGCTCATCTCGACGATCCGGCCCTCGGCGCCCGCAAGGGCGATGGCGTGGTCGAGGCCTGCCGGATTGCCGCTGGCATGGATCACCAGGTCATGGTCATCACTCTGGAGATCCGGATCAAAGCGTACGCCCAGTTCCGAGAGGATGCCGTGGCGGGCAGGTTCTGTATCCACGGCTGTTACCCGTGCACCCGGCAGGCGCTGGCAGAGCCAGGCCATGAGGGCCCCCACAACACCACAGCCAACCACCGCGATGCGCTCCCCAACCGCGGCCTGTGCGTCCCAGACACCGTTGATGGCTGTTTCCATGTTGGCAGCAAGGATGGCGCGCTCTGCCGGCACATTGTCGGGTACCGGTACAACCGCGGAAGCGGGTACCCGGAACCGCGTCTGGTGGGGGAACAGGCTGAAGACAGTACGGCCCTGCAGTTCGGCGGGCCCCTGAACCACACGGCCAACGTTGCTGTAGCCATGGCGTACGGGCCAAGGGAAATCACCCGCCTGGAAGGGGGCCCGCATGCGTCCATGCTCGGAGCGGGGAATGCGGCCATTGAATACCAGCGACTCCGTGCCACGGCTGATGCCGGTGTACAGAGTGGCGATCTCCACCGTTGGTTCGCTGTCAGGGGCGTCCAGGTCCGGGTTGGTGGGCTGGATCTCCCCATGGGCTGGGCCAGTGATCCAGAATGCGCGTACTCTTGGGGTGTGATCAGCGGTCATGATGGGCGCCTTGGGATTGGTTCGGGACCATTATTGACCCTGCTGGGGGTCACGACAAAGGGGAAGAAATGGTCAGTGAGAAAATTCCGGATCGAACCGGTGCCAGTCGTGAACTGCTGTTGACGGCGTTGCCATTCACTGTGCTTACGGGCGGGATCTGGTGGTGGATAGGCATTTCGCTGGTTTCTCTCGCCCTGCCATTGTCGGGGTATGCCCTGCTTGCCTGGGTGGTCGTGACGGGCGTCCCAGGGCAGCAGGGGATCGGTCCCGCCAACAGGGTGACTTTCTACCGTGCGCTGGGTGTGGTCATTCTCGCCGGCATTCTGCTTGAACCGCAGCTGCCGGCCCACGCCCAGTGGGCCTGGGTTATGCTGGCGCTGGCAGTCCTCATTCTGGATGGCCTCGACGGCTACCTGGCGCGCCGTTTCAAGGTGAGTACGGATTTCGGGGCACGTTTTGACATGGAAGTGGACGCGGCGCTGATACTGACGCTCAGCCTGGCGGTCTGGGGAGGCGGCATCACCGGGCCCTGGGTTCTGCTGCTGGGGCTGATGCGCTACCTCTTTGTGGCCGCCGGCTGGATCTGGCCCTGGGTCAATTGCCCCTTGCCCGAAAGCTTCCGGCGTAAGACCATCTGTGTATGGCAGATTGCCAGCCTGGTGATCGTCCTGGTGCCGATCACGCCGTCCTGGCTTGCGGTCTGGATACTGGCGCCAGCACTGATGCTGCTGGCGTACTCATTCACCGTGGATCTGGCCTGGCTCTACCGGGCGGGAGGACAGCATGAAACGCAAAGGCATGGCACTGAAACGTAACGCACTTGTTGCGGGCATCCTTACAGTGGGACTTGTGACCGGTGGCAATGCGGTTGCGGAACCTCAACAATACACCATCGATGATGAACACTTCACCATGACCTTCAAGGTCATGCACATCGGCTATGCCCGGGTGATCGGGATGTTCCGCGATGTGGAGGGGCAGTTTGTCTATGACCCGGAGACACAGACTGTCAGCGATGGCGAAGTCGTCTTCCAGGCGAACAGCGTGTTTACCAATCATGAGGAACGGGACGAGCACCTGCGGGGCGAAGACTTCCTGAATGTTTCCGAGTACCCGGAGATCCGCTTTGAGGTTACGGATTTTGAGATGACCGGGGAATCCACCGGGAAACTGACCGGGGATCTGTCGATGCTGGGCGAGACCAACCCGGTCACGCTGGATGTGGTGCTGAACAAGGCCGCAGAGTACCCCATCGGACACGGTGACTATACGCTGGGGCTGTCAGCACACGCTGTGATTGAGCGCAGTGACTGGGGGATGACCTATGGGGTTGCGGATGACCTGGTAGGGGATGAAGTGAGGCTGCAGTTTGAGTTCGAGGCCAACCGCGACGATGGCGGCTGGTTCTGAGGGCCGCGCCGGGCGGCCCGCAGATCCTTTCAGGCAACTCTCACCAGACGCTCACCCCCGGAAGATTGGACGACCTGTTCCGCGACACGGTTGAACACGTGGTAGGCCTCAGGGGCATGGGTGTCCAGTGCGGTGCCGACGTATCCGAAGTCATCCCCGATGGGGTGCCCCGAGGCGATGACCCGGAAGTCCACCCTCGTCTCGGGTGTTCCCGCCTTCAATGGGACCTCCACCCACAGGTGAACCCGCTTCTCGGCGGGGATGTACTCGGTACGCACAACCCGGAAGCCATCGGTCAGTGTCAGAGAGGTATCGTTGCCTGAGGCGTCGAGGCGGTACTTGAGGATGGTTTTCATGGCCGGTCTCCTCTGTTGATGACAGCCACAGTATCCGTGCCTCAACGAATCGAATAAATAAGGTTTTATGAGTTTCGGAGACGAAAAAATCTGATAGTCAGCTTTCGGAGCAGATTGCCTGTATCCCGGGATGACGCATTCCCTCCACGCCATAGAGGGCGTAGATCTGATCGCGGACTGCTTCAATGCTGGCAATCTCCTCGACCTGGTACTGGCGACAGACTTCCTCACGGATCACCGTTGGTGCCGCGAACACCCCAAGCCCCGCACGGCCGAACACCTTGATCAGCGCACTGTCATCAATCTCAGCGGCCTCATGGACACGGATTCCCTGGTCCCGGAACCACTGCATCAGCTGCTGGTAATAGGGCGCTTCCAGGGCACTGGCAAGGAAGGGAAAACCCTCCAGGCTGTTGGGGAATCCGGGGGCCAGACGCTGCGCCAGCGCCGGTTCCGCAAACAGGCTGATGGCGGACTGGCTCAGGGGGTTCAGGTACCACCGGAAATCCTCGTCGCCCGCCGGCGGTCTGTCGGTGATCACCACGTCCAACTCGTGGCGTGCGAGAGCGCTGGTGAGGTCCTCCGGGGTTCCGGTGCGGCACCTGAGCGTGACGGGTGTGGTGGTTTCCAGCGCTGGTGCGATAACCCGGTATGCAAACAGCTTGTGGATTGAGGCCACAATGCCAACCCGCAGCTTACGGGCCGGTGCCGCCTGCGCGTCGTCCAGCCATGCCTCCAGTTCCTCCGCAGTGCGGAACATCGGGTCAGCATACTGGAAGACCCTGTGCCCGGTGTCCGTCATGACCAGACGGCGGCCCCGGCGTTCAAACAGGCGGGTTCCAAGGTCCGCCTCGAACGTGCTGATCTGACTGCTGAGTGTCTGGGGTGCGAGATCCAGCGCTTCGGCGGCGCGCGCGATCGAGCCCTCCCGGGCTACGACCCAGAAATGGTGCAGATGCCGGTAATTCAGCCGTCGGCTCACGTCCGGTCCTCTTTCAGGTTGGCAGGATACCGGTCCCCTTATACAGTTAGACGGTCCCGATTTGAAAGGTCGTCCTTTGATTCCGATCATCCACCACCCATGCTACAGCTTCCCCTTCCCGGGCTCGCATCGGTTTCCCATGAGCAAGTTCGGCCTGCTCATGGACCACCTCAATGAAGCCGGGATCGCCTGCTCCGGGAACCGTTTCCGGCCGGGGCGGTGCCGGCAGGAGTGGCTGCATGCGGTGCACAGTCCGGATTACATCGAGCGGTTCCGTAACAATGGCCTGACTCCCCGGGAGCTCAAGCGTGTGAACCTGCCCTGGAGCGAAGGGCTGGTGCGGCGAACCGTTACCTCACCGGCGGGCACGGTCCTGGCAGCGCAGCTGGCACTGCATTACGGCGTTGCCTGCCATCAGGCAGGGGGGACCCATCATGCCCAGTACGACGTCGCAGCTGGGTTCTGCATTATCAATGACCTGGCTGTAACATCCCATGTACTGCTTGAACGGAATCGGCTGGAACGGATCCTGATCTTTGATTGCGATGTGCATCAGGGCGATGGCACTGCCCGCCTGTTGGCGGATGAGCCCCGAGCCATCACCTGCTCCATCCACTGTGGCCGCAACTTCCCCTTCACCAAGGCCCTGAGCGACGTGGATGTAGCTTTGCCGGACGGACTGGAGGACGATGACTACCTGAACGAGGTATCCAACTGCCTGCACGCGCAGCTGGATCGGTGGCAGCCCGACCTGGTGCTGTACGCCGCAGGGGTGGACATCTATGCCGGCGACCCGTTGGGGCGCCTGGGTGTCAGCCTTGAAGGCATCCGCCAGCGGGAGGCGTTGGTACTGGAAACCCTGAAACAGCGCGGTATCCCAGTGGCGACCGTGATCGCTGGCGGCTATGACGACGATCGTCAAGCGCTCGCACGGCGCCACGCCATGGTCACGGAGGAGGCGGCCCGGCTCTACGCTTCCTGAGGTTCCAGAAGCCAGGCCCTGAGGTTGGAGAGGATCCGGTCGGCAATCCGGTGTGCCCGATCCGCATAGGGTCCGTCGAAGCGCTCATTCAGGGTTGCATGGAAGAGAGCGCCCCAGCGCTCGAAGTGTTCGGGTTCCAGCGGCTGCTTCGCGTGAACAGCCTCATGTTTGGCAACCATGTTCCGCGTGTACGCCCCGCGCTCGCCCAGCAGCATCTTGCGCCAGTAGGCTTCGATGGTCGGCAGGTGATGATCCAGATCGATGCCCGCGGTTTCCAGGAAGACGGGTGCCATGACGGGGTCCTGAAGCAGGCGCCCATAGAACGCGTGAACAAACTGGTGGATGGCTTCCGGGGTGTCGAGATCCATGTAACCGGGGTTTGTGATGGAATATGCCTGAATCATCCACACCAGCTGGTCTCCCTGCAATGGCGAGAGGCTATCCAGGCAAGAGCCTTCCCGTATCGGGCTCTTTTATATTATTATAATCTAATATAAAAAGTCATAGAAACCGACGGGGTACTCTTGATGGACACAGCAAGTCTTCTCAATGGTGTCGCCGGAGGCGTTCTCATCGGCGCCTCCGCCGTTTTTCTCATGGGGATGATGGGCCGGATCGCCGGGATCAGTGGCATCGTTTCCGGAATGCTCTATGAGCCCGTAAACAGTGAACGCATCTGGAAGGGTGCCTTTGTGCTGGGGCTGGTTCTTGGGCCGTTCATGCTTACCCAGCTCGCTCCCCAATGGGGCAACGTGGCGGGCGTAGCTGAAGGGGCGATCGGTGCGCCGATGGCCAGCGTGCCCGTTATGGTTGTGGCCGGGCTGCTTGTGGGCCTGGGCACGGGGCTTGGTGCGGGCTGTACCAGTGGTCATGGTGTCTGTGGCATGGCACGCCTTTCCACACGCTCAATCATGGCGACCCTGGTGTTCCTGGCCTGCGGCATGGCAACAGTGTTCGTTGTAAGGCACCTGCTTGGAGGTGGCGCATGAAGGTACTGGCGGGTCTTGTCGCGGGGCTTCTGTTCGGTCTCGGGCTTGCTGTTGGCGGTATGACCGATCCCCAGCGCGTTCTCGGCTTTCTGGATGTTGCCGGTGCTTGGGATCCGACGCTGATCGGTGTCATGGGGGGTGCCGTGGTGACCAGCTTCATTGGCTATCGCCTGGTCTGGCGGATGGGCGCACCCAGACTGGAACCGCACTTCTTCATTCCGACTCGCCAGGACCTGGACGCGCGGCTTCTGGGCGGCGCTGCCCTCTTTGGTATTGGGTGGGGGCTCTCCGGCTACTGCCCCGGGCCAGCGGTTGCGTCGATCAGCGGCCTGACCGGGCCTTTGGCGGCGTTCGTGGCTGCCATGGCGGCTGGCTGGTGGATGGCACGCCGACTGAGTAATCGTCAGGGATAGGGCAGAATCTAGATTTCGTGGAGTTCCCTACGGTTCATGCGATGCAGGGTCAGCAGTCCGAGTACCGGCCCGGGCAGCAGCCACCACAGTACATGCAGGGACTGGCTTGCCCAGAGGCTGGTGGTGAGCGCGATGGCGGGGATCGTGACCGCGAAACCAACGGCGTTCATGATCGCCAGCGCTGCGCCCACGTTTTCCCTGGGCGCGGTTGCCGAGGCCAGCGCTGAGAACTGCGGTGAGTCAGCGATCACCGTGGTGCCCCAGACGGCCAGCAGCGCCAGAAGAAGCAGTGGGGGCGCGGCGCCGAGAAGCGGATAGACCAGGCAGAGGGCGCCGGATACCGCTAACGCCCCCCGCGCTACGTTGAAACTTTCCAGCCATCGGCTCATGCGGCCACCCTGGACGCAGCCCGGTAATCCGAGCCCGATGATCAGGAACGCGACCCAGGGCGTGAGCGCCGGGTCGGAACCGAGGCGCTCGAGTTCCCTGCTTACGAGGAACGGCGTCAGGGTCCAGAAGGCGTAGAGTTCCCAGCAGTGACCGAAGTAACCGAAAGCCGAGGCCCGGAAATTGCGCTGGACGAAGGCTTTTACGCCAGCACCAGGGCGGATGCCAGGGGACGCGGCGGGCAGATGCGGGCCATCTCCAAGACTGTGGATCAGGGCTGCGGCCACCATGGCCAGCGCGGAAGCCAGAAGCAGGGGCCATTGCCAGGGGAGTTCAAAGGTCGCACCCCGGAGCAGATGGGGAAGGGCGGTACCCAGTGTCAGCATGCCCACAAGCCACCCCAGGGCCGCACCGGCATAGCGGGGTGTCCAACTGACCACCAGCTTCATGCCCATGGGATAGATACCGGCGAGGCACAGCCCCGTGATGAAACGTGCCGCCGTCGCCAGGTAGAGGTCTGCGGCAACCAGGATAAAGGCGGCGTTGATAAGGGCCCCCGTAACCCCGGCGATGGCAAAGAGCCGGCTGGCCCGGATGCGGTCCGCGAGGCCGCTGATTGCGATGATCAGGGTGCCCGTCACAAAACCGGCCTGAACGGCCATGGTCAGGATTCCGAGTTCGCTTTCACTGAGGCCCACGGCCCCCGCCAGTGCGGGCGCGACGCTGTTGACGCTGAACCAGAGGGAAGTGCCGAACAGTTGGGCGATGACGATGACCGCGAGTGGGGTGCGGGTGAGCAGGGAGTGGAGCATGAGTGTCAGGGCCTTTGGCGGGTAACGGACTACATGCTCCAAAGGGTAGCTGGTGTTGGGGGTTGGTTCACGAAAGGAACCGATAGAACCTGGGGAGCTGGCGTGGTTGGGGCTGACCGAGGGAGGGATTATGGGCCCTGCGGGCCTCACCCCTTCGGGGCCACCTTCGCGGTGCGAAGGTGTTCCTCAGCCTGCCGGGAGGCAGGCTGAGGTCGAACCCATGAGGGGTCTCGTCCGCCCGCTAAGCCATTACCAGAGCCCACCTTGGGTGGGCTCTGGTAATGGCGGAGAGGGAGGGATTCGAACCCTCGGACCGCTTACACGGTCGCCGGTTTTCGAGACCGGTGCAATCGTCCACTCTGCCACCTCTCCGCAGCGGACAGCGCGCATTCTAACGGCTCCGACCCTTTCGTAAAAGCCGGAGTCTGTCCCTGTGGGAGCGGCCATTGGCCGCGATTGGTGGAGGCCGATGCCGGAAGATGTTAGAAATAGGCCCTTTCCAAACTGGACTGAGGAGTGTCTGAACCATGTCAAAGCAGATCCCGATCGTTGATCCCGAAGGGCTTCTGGAATATTCCGTTGTGTTCAACGACCGTTCCCTGAATCATATGAGTAAGGAATTTCAGGGGGTTATGAATGACATTTCAGGTACTCTGAAAAGCGTCTACAACGCCAGTGCCACCATCGTGGTGCCTGGTGGCGGGAGCTACGGCATGGAGGCGGTGGCACGCCAGTTCGCCAACGATGCGCGCTGCCTGGTCGTGCGCAACGGCTGGTTCAGCTACCGTTGGAGCCAGATTCTGGACGCGGGGCGTATTGCCTCGGAAACGACCGTCCACAAGGCCCGTCAGCTGGAGCCGGGCAGTCAGGTTCCGTTCCGTCCGGCGCCCCTGGAGGAAGTGGTTGCCTCCATCCGTGAAAAGAAACCCGAGGTGGTGTTCGCTCCTCACGTGGAGACAGCCGCCGGCATGCGCCTGCCCGAGGATTACCTGAAGCAGGTTGCGGGCGCGGCGCATGAGGTTGGCGCAATCTTCGTGCTGGACTGCGTGGCCTCCGGTGCGCTCTGGGTGGATATGCAGGCCATCGGCGTGGATGTGCTCATCAGTGCGCCCCAGAAGGGGTGGAGTGCCTCGCCCTGTGCGGCCCTGGTCATGCTCAGTGATAAAGGCCTGGAGCGCCTTGAGGCGACCACCAGCAGCAGCTTCGCCTGTGACCTGAAGAAATGGCACCAGATCATGCAGGCGTATGAGGGCGGTGGCCACGCCTATCACGCCACCATGCCCACGGATGCGCTCAAGGATTTCCGGGACGCTATGAACGAAACCGTCAACGACGGTCTGGATGTCACGCGCGAACGCCAGGAAGAACTGGGACGCCGCGTCCGGGCACTGTTCTCCGAGCGCGGGTTCGTGAGTGTTGCCGCCGAGGGGTTCGAGGCGCCGGGTGTTGTGGTGCTCTATACGCAGCGTGATGACCTGCATAAAGGCAGCGGTTTTATCGAGCAGGGCCTGCAGACAGCAGCCGGTGTGCCGCTGGCCTGTGATGAGCCCGAGGATTACAAGACCTTCCGGATCGGCCTGTTCGGGCTGGATAAGCTGCGTAACATCGATCGCACGGTTGACTGGCTCGCCGAAGCACTGGACGGTCTTGGCGCCTGACGGACGGGCATGATCGACGTTTTTCTGCCGGCAGCGCTGGATCCGCTGACCGCGGGTCTGCTGCTGGCCGCCTCCCTGGTGACCTCGATGATCACAGCGGCCCTGGGGGCCGGCGGTGGTGTGCTGCTGCTTGCCCTGATGGCCCTGTGGTTGCCACCGGTGGCAATCATACCGGTGCATGGACTGGTTCAGCTCGGCTCCAATACCGGGCGCTTCGCCATGACATGGCGCCGGGCGGATTGGGGGGCTCTGGCCGCCTTCGCCCCCGGGGTCATCCTCGGCATGCTCGCTGGCGCCCTGGTGCTGGTGCGCCTGCCGGAGCAGCTATGGCAGGTAACCATCGCAGCGTTCATCCTGTTCCTGTGCTGGGGGCCGTCACTGCCCGCTGCCGCCCTCGGGCGCACGGGCATACTGCTGGCATCCACGGTCACCAGTTTCATCACGCTGTTCGTTGGTGCCACAGGTCCGCTTGTGGCTGCGTTCATCAAGCAGCTCCATGAGGACCGTTTCCGCACCATTGCGACCTTCTCCGGCGCCATGACGATGCAGCACCTCCCCAAGGCGCTGGTGTTCGGTTTGGCCGGTTTCCACTTTCCCGAATGGTTACCCTGGGTGGGCGGAATGATCGCCTGCGGCCTCGTGGGTACCCGGCTGGGGCTGCACCTGGTTCACCGCATGGGCGATCATACGTTCCAGCGACTGTTCAGCATCATCCTGACGCTGCTGGCACTGCGCCTGCTGTGGCAGGCGCTGGCCTCCTGATTACTTCCAGATTTCCCCGTCCACACGATCCTGGAGTTCCGGATAGTCACTGAGCTGGAAGTGGGGTATCCGCCCCTGCTTCCGCTGGGCGAGATAGTCCCTGGTCAGCTTCACCACGGTGCCCGAGAGGAAGACGATGGCGATGAGGTTCACCGTGGCCATCAGGCCCATGGAGGCGTCCGCCGTGTTGAATACAGTGATCACCGCCTGGTAGCCACCCCAGATCACCATCGCCAGTGCTGCACCGCGCAGGGCGTAGAGCCAGGCGCGTGACTGGGCGCCCAGGTACACCAGCGCGTTCTCGGCGTAGGAGTAGTTGGCGACAATCGAGGTGAATGCGAAGAACATGATGGCGATGGCGATGAATTCACCGCCCAGATCACCGAGATGACTCTCCATGGCAACCTGGGTGAGCTCCGCCCCGGTGACATCAGCACCGCCTTCCATAACCCCCGAAAGCAGGATCATGACCGCGGTGGCGGTGCAGATCACGATTGTGTCCACAAAGACCGCAAAACCCTGGATCAGCCCCTGGGACGAGGGGTGGTGAGGAACCGGTGTGGCGGTGGCGGCAATGTTCGGCGCTGAGCCCATGCCGGCTTCATTGGAGAACAGGCCACGCTTGATGCCGTTGAGCATGGCGGCGGTGATGGAGCCGGCCGCGCCGCCGGCAGCTTCGCCGAAGCCGAAGGCGTTCTGGACGATGCCCGCCAGGATGCCGGGCACTTCGGAGATGTTCATGATCATGATCCCTATGGCCAGGAGAACGTAGAGGCCGGCCATAATGGGCACGATCAGCTCGGCGAAGCGGGCGATTGAGCGCAGCCCGCCGAAGATCACCAGGCCGGCGACTGCAGCGACAATGATGCCGACCAGACCCTGGTTGATCCCGAAGGCACCCTCAACCGCCGTGGCGATGGCATTGGACTGCACGGCATTGAACACCAGCCCGAAGGACAGGATCAGGCAGAGCGCGAAGATCACTCCGGCCCAGGGGGCGTTCAGACCACGGGCCATGTAGAACGCTGGGCCACCGCGGTACTGGCCCTGCTCATCCCGAACCTTGTAAAGCTGGGCGAGGGTGCTCTCGGCGTAGCCTGTGGCCATGCCGACCAGCGCCACCATCCACATCCAGAAAATAGCGCCGGCACCGCCCAGGTAGAGCGCCACCGCGACACCGGCCAGGTTGCCTGTGCCCACGCGCGAGGCAAGACTCGTACAGACGGCCTGGAAGGGCGATATGCCGGACTTGTCGCTCTGGCGGGAGCCGCGGATGGCGCGGATCATCTCACCGAAGTTGACGAACTGCAGGAAGCCAAGGCGGATCGTGAAAAACACGCCCACGCCCAGCAGCCCGTACACGAGGATGTAGTTCCAGAAGATGGTATTCAGAAAGCCGACAGTGGATTCCAGCAAAACGGGGCCTCTTGCAGGTGGCTGGTCAGGTGGTATTTTGAAGGTTTACCGCGAAACCATACCAGCTGAGCAGCCCTTATATGAATGACAAGAACAAGGAAACGGTCAGTCCGACCCTGGATCGCCAGCGTGAGATCTATCTCAATGGACTCAGTGGTGACCGCCCGACGGTCCCCGTGGATTACGATGAGCTTGAGGTGCGCGCCGAGCGGGCGCTTGCGCCGGAGGCGTTTGCCTACATCGTGGGTGGCGCCGGGCATGAGCACACCATGGACAGCAACCGTGAAGCATTCGGCCAGCGTCGCATCCTGCCGCGCATGCTCAACGATGTCTCCGAGCGTGATACCAGCGTAACGCTCTTTGGAAGGCGCCTGCCCAGTCCCTTCCTCCTGAGCCCCATCGGTGTGATGGAAATGGTTGATCCGAAGGGGGATGAGCTTGTGGGCCGGGCCGCGGCCTCGGAAGGCGTGCCCATGATCTTCTCGAACCAGGCTTCCCAGCCCATGGAGCATGTTGCCGGCGCCATGGGCGACGGCCCGCGCTGGTTCCAGCTCTACTGGAGCAAGTCCGACGACCTTGTGAAAAGTCTGGTGAGCCGGGCCGAGGAAGCAGGGTGTGAGGCCATTGTGGTGACCCTGGACACCACCATGCTGGGCTGGCGCACCCGTGACCTGGACCTGGCCTACCTGCCATTTCTGCGCGGCAAGGGCATTGCCCAGTACACCAGTGACCCGGTCTTCCTGAGGCGCCTCGAACAGGCGATCCAGGAGGGTGGTGACGATGCCCCCAAGCCAAGAGTGACCATGGAAACGCTGAAAGTCCTCCGGGACGTGGCCCAGTCCTGGCCCGGAAGTACTCTGGAGGGACTTCGCTCCGGCAAGGCGAGGGCGGCGGTCCAGGAGTTCATCAACACCTACTCAAGGCCCTCGCTGACCTGGGACGATCTCGCCATGCTGCGCGAGCATACCCGTCTGCCCATCCTGCTCAAGGGCATCCTGCATCCGGAAGACGCCCGTATGGTAGTGGATTACGGCATGGATGGCGTCATCGTCTCCAATCACGGCGGGCGTCAGGTGGACGGCGCCGTTTCAAGCTTCGAGATGCTGCCGCGCGTGGTGGAGGCGGTGCAGGGCCGCGTGCCCGTGATTCTCGACAGCGGCATCCGTGGCGGGGCGGACGTATTCAAGGCGCTGGCGCTGGGGGCTACGGCCGTGGGGCTGGGGCGCCCCTGGGTCTACGGGCTGGCGCTCAATGGCGAAGAGGGTGTGCGTGAGGTCCTGCGCAACCTGAACACGGATTTTGAGCTGACCATGGGGCTTGCGGGCTGTTCCTCCACAGCGGAAATATCGCCGGAACGGTTGGCCTGACACGCGGCGGCTGCCCGTGATGCGCTATGGCCGGCGGGTGTGACCAACAATCCTGCCAGGTGCTGTTGCCGTCTTCCGGTTTAGGTTTCACAATTCAGAACCACGGATCCTTTTGGGAGAAACGGATGATGATCAGGGCTCTGAACACTTTCTGCGCAGCACTTGTGCTGCTTCTGGTAGCTCTGCCGGCAATGGCGCAGCCACTTTCTGATGATCGGATTGAGCGCTTTCTTGCAAGCCTCGAGGATCTGGAGAGCCTGGGCGAGCAGGTTGAGAACACGGACATGTTCGGGGACATGGGCCAGGAGATCCAGGAACAGGCCATGCGCAAGGGCGAATTCCGGCCCATGCGCATGATGGTGGAAAAGATGCGTGACCATGAGATGCACGATGAGTTCGCGGCCGCGGTCTCCGATCATGGGTTCCAGCGTCCCGAGGACTGGGCGGATACAGGCGACCGCATTATGCGCGCCATGGCGGCAATGGAGCTGAAAAAGCACAATCGTGGCGACATGCAGGCGGAAATGGGCGCCATGATGGAGCAGATGGAGAACAACCCCAATATCTCCGAGCAGCAGCGCAAGCGCATGCGCCAGCAGATGGAGCAGGCCATGGCAGGGATGAAGGCGATGGCCGATGCGCCCGAGGAGGACATTGAGGCCGTCCGGCCCTATCGTGACCGGATCCGTGGCGCGATGAACGACTGAATCCAGTCAGCGGGAGGAAACAGCGTGATCCGGATTCTGGTTGTGGATGATCATGAGCTCGTGCGTACCGGCATAACACGGATGCTGGCGGACGATGAAGAAATCGAGATCATGGGTGAGGCCGACTCCGGTGAAGCAGCCGTGGACCAGGTCCGGCAGGACCCACCGGACGTGGTTCTGATGGACCTTCGGATGCCCGGCATTGGTGGACTGGAAGCCATGCGGCAGATTCACCGGATCAATGACGACGTGCGGGTGATTGCCGTGACCGCCTGTGCCGAGGATCCCTACCCGACGCGGGTGATGCAGGGCGGCGCCCATGCCTATATCACCAAGGGCGCGGATCTTCAGGAGATGCTGCAGGCGGTGCGCCGTGCCTCGCTCGGTCAGCGTTACATCAGCCCAGAGATCGCCCAGAAGATGGCGCTGGGCCGGGTCAACGGGGGCTCGGAGGAGTTCAGCGCCTTCGACGAACTCTCGGAGCGTGAGCTCCAGATCGCCACCATGATCGTGCAGGGCCAGAAGGTACAGGTCATCTCGGACAAACTCTGTGTGAGCCCCAAGACTGTGAACACCTACCGCTACCGGATCTTCGAGAAGCTCGGTATCGACAGTGACGTGGAGCTGACCCTGAAGGCGGTGAAATACGGCCTGCTGGATGCCGATGAAGTCTGAAACCGCTGAAGCTTTTGATTCCGCTGCTTTTCTCAAGCAGGTAACCGAGAAGCCCGGCGTCTACCAGATGTACGACGCCAATGGCGACATTCTCTACGTGGGCAAGGCCTCCAACCTGCGCAAGCGCCTGGCCAGCTACTTCCGCAAGCAGGGGCAGGCGATCAAGACCCAGTCACTGGTCAGCCGGATCGCTGACATCCAGGTCACGGTCACCGCCAGTGAAACCGAGGCGCTGCTGCTGGAGCAGAACCTCATCAAATCGCAGCGCCCGCCGTACAATATCCTGCTGCGCGACGACAAGTCCTATCCCTACATCTACCTCTCGAATCACAGCGACTATCCGTCGCTCACCTTCCGGCGTGGCAAGAGCAAGCGGGATAAAGGGACCTTTTTCGGTCCCTTTCCGTCCGGCGGGGCGGTCCGGGAGAGCCTGAACATCCTCCAGAAGGTGTTCCGCATCCGCAACTGCAGCGAAAGCTACTTCCGTAACCGCACACGCCCCTGCCTGCAGTACCAGATCAACCGCTGTACCGCGCCCTGTGTGGGCATGATTTCCCCAGAGGACTACCAGCAGGATGTCCGCCGTGCCCGGCTCTTCCTGCAGGGTAAGAACCCGGAGATCATCCAGGAGCTGATGGACGCCATGGAGCAGGCGTCGACCAGCCTCGATTTTGAAAGGGCGGCCCAGTTCCGGGACCAGATCAATTACCTGCGCCACGTGCAGGAGCAGCAGGCCATCGAGGGCGGCAGCGCGGAGCTGGACGTGATCGGCCTCAGCCAGGAGGCGGGCGTGGTCTGTGTGGTGGTGCTGTCCGTGCGCGGTGGCCGGATCGTTGGCACCCAGCATTTCTTCCCCCGGCTGTCCATGGACCAGGAGGAGAGCGAGCTCATCACCGCTTTCATTGGCCAGTTCTATCTGGGGGAAGACAACCCAAGGGAGATTCCCCGCGAGATCATCGTCGCGGAGGAGATCCCGGACCGGGAAGTGCTGGATCAGGCGCTGTCCAACCAGGCCGGCCGGGATACCCGTGTGCGCCATCGGGTGCGCGATGAGCGCCGGCGATGGCTGCAGATGGCCCGCACCAACGCCGAGGAGACCCTGCGCAGTCATCTATCGAACAAGGAGACCGTCTACCGGCGGCTGCTGGCGCTGCGGGAGCTGCTGGAAATGGACGAGATCCCGGCCCGCATGGAATGCTTCGACATTAGCCACAGCCAAGGCGAGAACACGGTCGCATCCTGCGTGGTTTTTGACGAGAATGGACCCCTGAAGAGTGACTACCGTCTCTATAATATTGAAGGCGAAACGGCCGGGGATGACTATGCGGCCATGGGGCAGGTTCTGCGCCGCCGCTATCGCCGCATCAAGGCGGGCGACGGCAAGCGCCCGGACCTGGTGTTCATCGACGGGGGTCTCGGCCAGCTCAATGTGGCGCGCACGGTCTTTGATGAACTGGGAATTGACGACATTACCCTGATCGGCGTGGCCAAGGGCGAGGCGCGCCGCGCCGGTATGGAAGAGTTGATCGAGGCGTTGACGGAGAACCGTTTCCGGGTACCACCGGACTCGCCGGCGCTGCACCTGATCCAGCACATTCGGGACGAGGCTCACCGGTTCGCGATCACCGGCCATCGGCAGCGACGTGACAAGAAGCGCAGCAGCTCCACCCTGGAGGGAATCCCTGGCGTGGGGCCGCGCCGGCGCCGGGACCTGATAAACTACTTCGGTGGCCTGCAGGAGCTGCGTAAGGCCAGCGTTGGTGAGATTGCCAAGGTTCGGGGGATCAGTGAGACCCTGGCCGAATCCATTCACTCAGCACTGCACAACGAGTAGCGCATGAATCTACCCAACATCCTCACCTTTTCGCGGATCGCCATGATCCCGCTGTTCCTGCTGGTCTTCTTCATGCCGTTCCAGTGGGCCTACATGGCGAGCGCCGTCATTTTCGCGGTGGCGGCGGTAACCGACTGGCTGGATGGTTTCCTGGCCCGGCGCTGGGACCAGTCAACACCGCTGGGTGCCTTTCTGGACCCGGTGGCGGACAAGCTCATGGTGGCCGGAGCGCTGGCGGTGCTGATCCACGATTACGGTTCCCTGTTCCTGACCATCCCCGGCATTGTGATCATAGGCCGTGAGATCGTCATCTCGGCATTGCGCGAATGGATGGCGGAAATGGGCAAGCGCGCCAGTGTGGCCGTCTCGCTCGTCGGCAAGGTCAAGACGGGCTTTCAGATGGTTGCCATTGTGATGCTGCTGGCCTATCCGCCCGGTGAGCCTGTTGCCATGGCCGGGCTTGCGATGCTGGCGATAGCAGCAGCGCTCACGCTCTGGTCAATGTGCGTCTACCTGAAAGCCGCCTGGGAGGAGATCAGCGACACCTGATTACGTCCGGAGTGTTTGGCGCGGTACAACAGCCCGTCCGCATGCTGGATAAAGGCTCTGAGAGTCTGGCTGTGGTCGTACTGGGTAACGCCGATGCTCACTGTTACCGGGGTATCACCGGCATGGATGCTGGTCTCGGTGGTCTGGCGCAGGGTTTCCGCCACCTGTTGTGCACCCTCCAGATCGGTATCCGGCAGGATCACAAAGAATTCCTCACCGCCCCAGCGGCCCAGGGTGTCGGTTGAACGCAGGCGTTCGTCCAGGATGACACCCAACTGAACCAGAACCTGGTCACCCATCTCATGCCCGTAGTGATCATTGACGGACTTGAAATGATCAAGGTCCAGCGCGAGCAGTGACAGCGGCTGACCGCTGCGGTGGGCCCGGTTGAGCTCCTCCTCCAGCACCTGCTCTGTCCGGCGCCGGTTGGGGAGGCCGGTAAGCTGGTCTTCGTGGGCCATGCGCTCAAGCCGCTGCTGGAGCTGGCGCGTTTCGGTCATGTCCCGGGAGAAGCCAATAAACCCGGTGAAGGTGCCGTCCTCACTGAGCAGAGGCACTTTCTCGGTCTCATAGACCCGTATGCGACCATCCGCTGCTGTAAAGGTCTCCTCGCCCTGCTGCGGGGCGTACGTGGCGAGCACCCGGTCGTCTAGCCCCCGGCAGTTTTCCGCTGTCCCATGGGAAAGTAAGTCCTCGTCCCGTGCGCCGACGATGGCATCGGGATCATAGCCGTAGAGGGCCGCTGTCCTGTGATTCAGGTAGACGTAGCGCCGGTCGGTATCCTTCAGGTAGATACAGGCGGGGGCATGGTCGAGGACGGTTTCAAGAAGGGCCTGTTTCTCCCGCAGCGCCCGTTCCAGCTGTACCTTCTCGGTTATATCGGTGGAGGCGCCGCTCATGCCGTGGATACTGCCGTCGGCGCTGACAAGAGGCCGCTTCACGGTCCAGAACCAGCGTTCCTCACCGGTGGCGGCGATGACGTTGCGCTCCTGGGTCTCAATCGCACGCCCCTGGCGCAGGACCTGTTCGTCGTTCTCGCGCAGATCCCGGGACTGATCCAGCGAGAAGAAGGTGCTGTCGTCGCGCCCCAGTATGGCTTCTTCCGGAAGGCCGAACAGGTTGCGGACGCGCTCGTTGACATAAGTATAGCGCCCCTGAAGGTCCTTCATGAAAATGAACGAGCCAAGGCTGTCCACCGCCGCCCTCAGGTCATCCAGTTGCTGGCGGGTATCCGTGGTCGCCTGCGGTTTTCCGGTTTCCATGCCACCGCTTCCCGTATTGGATACTGGTTGATCGCATAAATTACTTCAGTGATTCCTATGATGCAAAAAATCCTTTACCGGGTACTGCCTGGTGACCGGTTATGGGGGATAACGACAGTGCCTGTCGCACGACGCCGCGACTATGGTCGGGGCAGCGCATGGGCTATCCTGCCCATCGCACCCGACGTTAATGGACGGCCGCCAGGAGCAACCGGATGATCCACACCTTCCCCGGCAACCAGCTGGAACACCTTGTTGGCCCGCTCGCCAGGCTCCTCGCGATGCCGGTGAGCAACCCGCTGCAGCCGGATGTGATCATGGTCCAGCATCCCGGCATGGCCCACTGGCTCAACATGGAACTGGCTGCGGAACCCACCCGGCGGGTGGCGATGAACCTGGAATACCCGCTGCCGGTGCGCTACTTCTGGACCCTGATCCGCCGGATCCTGGGTTCCGACCGCATGCCGGAGGTATCGCCCTATCAGCGTGAGATCCTGGTCTGGCGACTGTATGCGCTGCTGGCTTCAGAGGCGGTGACCGCGGATCCCGCCTTTGCCGAACCCACGCGCTACTGGCAGCAGCAGAGCCCACGCCAGCAGCCTTTGCGCCGCTTCCAGCTGGCCGGAGAACTCGCGGACCTTTACGAGCAGTACCTGATGTACCGCCCGGATTGGATCCGGGATTGGGACGCAGGGCAGGCGGATCACTGGCAGGCCGGGCTCTGGCAGGCGCTGGTCGCGGAGATTCCGGATCACCCGCTACGACTCATGGATGAGGCCCGGGAGCACCTGACCGCACCCGCGGAAGCGTTACCAGAACGTCTGTTCGTCTTTGGCATTAACAGCCTGGCGCCCCTGTGGCTGGAATTCATCAGTGAGATGTCCCGGAAGGCGGGGGTGGATTTCCATATCCTTTACCTCAACCCCTCGGATGAGTACTGGGGGGATGCCATCAGCGATCGGCAGGCCGCCCGCCAGCGGGCACGCTGGCTGGATGAGCACGACGATGACAGCGGCCTGGTTCTGGATATCGGCAATCCGCTCCTGACTGGCCTCGGCCACCAGGGGCAGCAGTTCGTGCGCCTGCTCAGCGAGGTGGCGGACGAGGAAATGCCGCTGTTCACTGAGCCGGACAATGATGACCTTCTGGCCCGACTCCAGAGTGACGTGCTGCATCTCCGGGATGGCCGTGAAGCCCCCGGCGACCACTGTGACAGCAGCATCAGTGTTGTCAGTGCCCACAGCGCGCTGCGTGAGGTCCAGGCGCTGCATGACTGGCTCCTGCACCGTTTCAATAACGATCCGGAACTTGCGCCACGGGACGTGGTGGTGATGTGCCCCAACGTGGAGCAGTATGCGCCCTTCGTGGAGGCGGTGTTCGCCGGTCGTGGCGAGGCGGTGTCCGAAAGGGTGCCGCCGTTGCCCAGTTCCATTGCCGACCGCAATCCGGGGGATGCGGACCCGGCAGTGGCTGCATTTATTGAACTGCTGTCACTGCCGGATGCGCGCTTTGAAGTGAGCCGTGTTATCAGCTGGCTCCAGGTGCCGGCCATACAGCAGCGATTCGGGCTCGATACTGAACAGGTAACCCAGCTCAGCCAGTGGCTCAACGCTGCTGCGATCCACTGGGGGCTGGATGCCGAACACAAGCAGCAGTGGCTCGGGGAGGGCGCCGGGGAACGCTACAGCTGGGATCAGGGGCTGGAACGGCTGCTGATCGGGTTTGCCTGGGGTGATGAGGAAGTGGTGCTGCGGGACCGCCTTTTGCTGCCCCAGGTGGAAGGCGGGGATGCCGTGGTGCTCGGCCGTCTGATCGCCTTCCTGAGGGCGCTCAAGGCGCTACTGCGGGATATGGCCCGGGCGCGCACAATCAGTGACTGGCAGACGTTCCTGCATGAGCGGCTGCGCCAGGCGCTGTTCAGCACCGAACGAAGCCATGAATGGATCCATGAACAGCTCCGGGAGGTGATCCGGGAGCTTGGGCAGTACGCCAGCCACGCGGCATTCACGGACCCGGTGCCGCTCACGGTCATACGCCATGCCCTTGAACAGAACCTGCAGAGCCCGGCCCGGACCGGTCGCCAGTTCATGACAGGGCAGATCACTGTCTGCTCCATGGTGCCCATGCGCTCCATTCCATTCCGGGTTGTGGCGATCCTGGGACTGAACGACGGCGAATTCCCGCGCCAGCGCCCACCTCTGGGTTTTGATCTGATGGCCAATGATCGCCCGCGCCAGGGGGACCGCTCGCGCCGCGGGGATGACCGTTACCTGTTCCTGGAAGCCATACTCTCGGCCAGGGAACATCTCTATCTGAGCTACCAGGGGCGGGATCTCAATACGAATGCGGAGCGTCAGCCATCCCTGGTGCTCACGGAACTGATGAACTATCTGGAAGGCGCTACCGGCTGGCGCCGCGACGCCATCAGGGCATTGCCGCTGCAGCCGTTCAGCCCGGCCAACTACCAGGGCCCGGAGCCGAGCTTTGACCCGGGGTGGCTCCGCCTTACCGAGTCCGGGGAGGAGCGCGAGCAGGCACAGCGCCTGCCGCCGCCTGATCCTGAACCCGACCAGCTGACCCTGGAGCAGCTGGTCCGGGCCCTGGAGAACCCGGCCCGTCACCATGCCCGGCAACGCCTTGGCCTCTATCTGGAGGAATCCGAGCTGCCTGAACTCGAGGATGTGGAGCCCTTTGCGGCCAATCATCTGAGCCGTTATCTGATCCAGGAGGCACTGATTCACTGCGAGCTTCAGGGTGTCGATGACACCCCGGTGCTGGAACGCGCACGTCTTTCCGGGGAGCTTCCGGACCATGCGCCGATGGCCTCGGAACTGGCGGACTGGCGGGAACAGGCCAGTGGTTTCGCGCAGGCTCTGATGGATTCAGGAGCCGCAGACGTCCAGACCGCCGCAGTGGAATACAGCATTGATGGCCTGACGTTGGCCGCAGAGCTGACAATGGCAGCGGATGGCCGTCTGGTTGTGTGGCGCATGGCGAATCCGAAAGGCAAGGATCTGCTGCGGCTCTGGTGCCATCACCTGATGGCCAACCTTGGGGCGGAGCGGTCCTCGGTCGGTATTCACCGGGGAAGGGACGGCGCTCTCCGCGTAATGCAGCTGGAACCCATGGGGCGAGGGGAGGCGGAATCCCAGCTGACGGCGCTGGTGGAAGCCTGGCGGGAGAGCCTGTGTGAGCCCTCGCGCCTGCACGCCGACCTGATGCGTGAGCTGGCCACCATGGACGCTGATGCGGATGGGACGAAACGGCTCCGGGCGCTGCGCAAGGCCTGGCTGGGCGACAGCTGGAACGGCTTCCCCGGGGTCAAGGATGATGCCTATGTCGGATGGTTCTTTGATGAAGACACTGATACAGAATCCCTTCTGGCTGCTATCGACCGCCGGTACGGTCCGTTGATGGCCGCCGTGACGATCACCGACACCAAGGAGGCGGTGTGATGCAGGAGCTGGACGTTACCCATCTGCCGCTGGAAGGCATACACCTGATCGAGGCCAGTGCGGGCACTGGCAAGACCTACAACATCACACGCCTCTATCTGCGCCTGCTGCTGGAGCGCGAACTGGAGGTGCAGCAGCTGCTGGTGATGACTTTCACCCGTGCCGCCACCGCCGAGCTGAAGGGACGTCTGGCGGGCGAAATCCAGCGTGCCCATGATTACTGGGAGGAGCTGGAGGAGCCCTTCTATGCGGCGCTGCGGGCACGTTTCCCGGACACAGACCGGGTGAAGGCCCGCCTGCGCAACGCTGCCCTGCACATGGACGAGGCGGCCATCTACACCATTCACAGTTTCTGTCGGCGAGCCCTGACGCAGGAAGCCTTTACCAGTGGCATAAGCTTTGAGGCGGCCATGGAAGTGGACAGCAGCGCACTGGTGCGTGAAGCGCTGGAGGACTGGTACCGCCAGGAGGCACAGGGGCCGTATTTCCAGCAGCTTTACGCCTATCAGCCCACGCCCGACGCCTTCGCAAAGGTCTGGGAAGCCACCATCAAGGGCACCGAGACGCTTCCGGAACCGGAGGTGCCGGATCTGGCGACAGCCTGGCAGGGATTCCGCCGCCAGTGGCCGGAGGAACGGGAGGCCTTCGCGGCGCTGAATGTTGCCGCCCGGAAAACGGCGGATACCAAGGCCCACTGGCAGGCCGTTCAGGAGGAGCTTGAGCGCCTCAGCGGTTGTGACTGGGATGGCAGTATCCCGGACGTTTTCCAGGGCAGGTTCCTGAAGGAGGCGTTCAGCAGCGCGAAGAAACAACAGAGCATGCCCGCGCTGTATGAGCTCGCCAGCGGCATGGCCGGCCTCCAGCGGGCGCGTGAGGCCTGGTGGGTCTGGAAGGGCGTGACCTTCGCGCGGGCGCACCTGGCTGCCAGCAAGGATCGGCTGGACCAGCTGGATTTCAGTGATCTGATCCGCCGCCTGAGTGAACAGCTGGCCTCGGAGGAGCGCGGACCGGCCCTGGCCCGGAGCCTGGGAGAACAGTTCCCGGTGGCACTGGTGGATGAATTCCAGGATACGGACCCGGACCAGTACGCCATCCTCCAGGGGATCTACGGTGAGGCCAGGCAACAGGGCCGGATGCTGTGCATGATCGGCGACCCCAAACAGGCCATCTACGGTTTCCGTGGCGGTGATGTCTTTGCCTATCTCACCGCCCGCAATGACGCGGATCACCAGTGGGTCATGGGCGCCAATTACCGCTCGGCGCCGGAAGTGATCCGGGGCTATAACCGGCTCTTCCATGGCGGGGCCGTCCCCGGGGATCCACGCGATGCCATCCCCCATGACCGGATCTTCGGTTATGGCATCCAGTACCCGCCAGTCAGTGCCGGCAGGCCCGACCGGGAGCCGGTTCACGGACCGGCGGGACGGGCGGCTTTCCAGTGGGGGCTGCTGCCGGTTGCGGATGACATGGAAGGGCTCAGCAGCAAGGGCACCGGCTATACCAAGGAGGGGCGTCAACCCCTGGCGCAATGGACGGCCCGTGAAATCCTGAGGCTGTTGTCTGAGGCAGAGGTTGATGGTGAAACCGTGGCCCCCGGGGATATCGCTGTCCTGGTCCGGGACCGAACGGAAGCCGGCCTCATGCAGGAAGCGCTGACCGCCCGGGGGCTGGATTCCGTGTACCTGAGTGCCCGGGACAATGTGCTGGAAAGCCCGGAATCCCTCGATCTGCTTCGGGCCCTGCGGGGCATTCTGAACCTCGAGGATGACCGCCAGCTGATGGCGGCGCTGGCGACCATGCTGTTCGGTTACAGCACCCGGGAGCTGTTTGATCTGCGCAACAGCGAACGGGACTGGGCCCGGCTTCTGGACGACGTTACGGCCCTGCGCGAGCGCTGGCACCGCAAGGGTTTCATGAGCATGGCGCTGCAGCTTCTTCAGTGGCGGGCACGGCCGGAACCGCATCGGCATGAGCGCAGCCTCACCAACCTCATGCACCTGATGGAGCTGCTGCAGGAGGCCAGCCAGCAGCACCGCCAGCCCGAGGCGCTGCTGCACTGGTTTGAGCAGGCGCGCACGGACAGCACCGTCCAGAACACCGAACTCCGGCTGGAAAGCGACGGCCACCTGGTGCGGGTGGTGACCATGCACGGAGCCAAGGGGCTGGAGTATCCCATCGTGTTCCTGCCGTTCGTCAGCTATGGCAAACAGGGCGGCCGCGGTCGAGATATGCTGGTGCGTTACCACGATCCCCGTGACCACAGCACGCACCTGGCGCTGAATCCATCGGACGAACAGCTTGATCTTGCAGCGGAGGAGGAAGCAGCGGAGAGCATCCGTCTCCTTTACGTGGCCGCCACGCGGGGCGAACGGCGGGTCTACATGCTGGCCGCGGCATTTGATCAGCTGGCGTCTTCGTCGCTGGCGCGCTGCCTTGGGGTCAGCAGTTTTGAGGCGCTGGAAGGTGCAGTACGGCAACAGTATGGCGAAGGAGCCTGTGGCGTACTGACAATCACCAGCACCGATGAGCCGGTGAGCAGTGCTCCGGCGCCGGCTTCCCATGACGGGCTGGCCGCGGCTGAGTTCCATGGACGTATTGAAAGGGACTGGTGGCTTTCCTCCTTCTCCGCGCTCACGCGCAATGCCCGCCACGGCGGCACCAGCGCCCGGGACCGCGATCAGGACGAACAGGAAGAGACCCAGCCCCATGCGGAAGCGGACAACATCCGCTTTTGCCTCCAGAAAGGAGCCGAAGCCGGCAACCTTCTGCACGACGTGCTGGAGTGGCTGGATTTCAGTAACCCGGACCTGGATGGGGTTCTGGACCAGGCCGAAAGGCGCTACCCGGGCCTGATGGCCCCTGCTGAAACCACACGTGAGCCGATCAAAGCCTGGCTGCGGGAGCTGCTGGCCGTAAAGCTGCCCAGCGGTGCAACCCTGGGAGCGTTGGCGCCGGAGAAGACCCTGCGGGAAAGCGAATTCTACTTTCCCATGAACGCGGATCAGCACCCACCCCTGGGCCGCATCCTGGCACGCCACAGAGGCGTTGATGCTGCGGTCACGCTGCCACCACCGGCCAGCCTCAACGGCATGCTCCAGGGCTTTATCGACCTGGTCTACGAGTGGCAGGGGCGCTATTACATCGTGGACTACAAGTCCAATCACCTGGGCAACGGCTTTGGCCATTACAACCCGGAGGCACTGACCGCCAATATGCGCGAGAGCTTCTACGACCTCCAGTACCTGCTCTATATGCTGGCACTCCACCGTTTCCTGCGGATCCGCATCCCGGACTACGATCCTGAGCAGCATCTCGGGGGCGTGCACTACCTTTACCTGCGTGGAATGGCGCCGGGCCGTGATACCGGTGTCCACGCACGGGAGCCGGATCTGAGCGCACTGTTCGCCCTGGATGCCCTTTTTGAGGGCCGGGAGGTGGCGGTATGAGCGCGGTTCTCAACCCGGTGCGGGAAGGCGAGGCCCCGGAAGCCATCGACCAGGCGCTGGCGGATGCGCTGTGCGAGTGGATTGGCTGCCGGGAGGACTGGTTCCGACATACCCTGATGGCCGTCAGCGAGGCACTGCAGGAGGGCCATACCTGCCTGCACCTGCCGTACTGGGCGGGTCAGACCCGCTGGCAGAGTGACACCTTCCCGGGCATCCGGTTCCCGGAGCTGGCAGAGTGGCGTCAGGGCCTCTCGGCATTGGCGATCAGCCCGGATGATGATGCCCCCGTGGTGTTTGAGCGGGATCGTTTCTACCTGCGTCGTTACTGGCGTTTCGAGACCGAAGTGGCAGCGTCCATCCGCGAACGACTGGCGGTCACTGGCAGTGTGGATGCGCCCAGCGCCCGGGCGGCCCTTGAGCGGCTCTTCCCCGGTGAGGCAGGGCAGGCCGCGCCTGACTGGCAGAAGGTGGCCGCGGCTAACGCACTGTTCCAGCGTTTCAGTGTGATTGCCGGTGGGCCCGGCACCGGAAAAACGCATACGGTCACCCGGCTTCTGGCACTTCTGATCGAGATGTCCGCGTCCGGTGGGGAAATGCCCCGGGTGCACCTTGCGGCGCCCACCGGCAAGGCGGCCCAGCGCCTGGCCGAGTCCGTGGTGAAGGCACGCTCCGGACTGGCGTCGGATGTGGAACCCCGGGTAATGGAGGCCATCCCCCAGGAGGCCACCACGCTGCACCGGTTGCTGGGCGTGATCCCGAACAGCCACCGATTCCGCCATAATGACGATAACCCGCTCAATGTGGACATACTGGTGGTGGATGAGATCTCCATGGTGGACCTGCCTCTGATGGCGCGGCTGTTCCGTGCACTGCCCCCGGAGTGCCGGGTGATCCTGTTGGGCGACGCCGACCAGTTGCCCTCGGTCGCCGCGGGGTCGGTGCTGGCGGACCTGGCACCCCGGGATGTATCGGCCTACAGCCCTGAACGCTGCCAACAGCTCGCTGCCCTCAGCATTGAGCTTGACGCCGCCGACGACGGTTCGGGTGGTGTGGACTATCTGAGTTTCCTGAGGGAGAGCCGGCGGTTCGGTGGCAGCAGTGGTATCGGCCAGCTTGCCGCTGCTGCCATCAGCGGCCATGAGGAGGGTACTCTCAATGTTCTCCGGGGCGCTCATGAGGACGTGGTCTGGCAGGGCGGCGGTGAGCTGTCCGAACAGCTTGCTGCCTGGACGGAGCAGAACTACCGGCCCATCACGGAAGCGACCGACCTGAAGGAGGCCTTCGCGCGGCTGCAGGCCTTCCGGATCCTCTGTCCCGCCCGCGTTGGTCCCAATGGTGTCCAGTCAATCAATGAGCGTATTACCGCTGCGCTCAACCCGGAGCGGCAACGTTTCTTCCGCGGCCAGCCCATCATGATCACGCGCAACCATTACGGGCTTGGCCTCTACAATGGCGATATCGGCCTGATCTGGCCGGACAAGCCGGAGCGGGAAGGCGAGGCGCCCCCGCTGCTGGCCTGGTTCCCGGCTGAGGAGGGGTTTATTCCCATGGCGCCGGGGCGACTGCCCGACCATGAAACGGTCTACGCCATGACCATCCACAAGACACAGGGGTCGGAGTTTGATTCCGTGGCCCTGGTGCTGCCGGAGCGGCCGTCCGCGATTCTCAGCCGGGAGCTGATCTACACTGGGATTACCCGGGCCCGTTCCCGATTGATGGTCATCGGGGGTGAGGCCGTCTGGCGTGCCGGCATCAGCCAGGCCGTGGAGCGCCATTCCGGCCTCGGCGTGCGGCTCAGGGGTGACCCGTCCGAACACCGGTAAGCATGACAAGGACTGTATTCCCATGATCATTTCCTCGACCCAGGATTACCGTGAGGCGGCACGCCGGCGGCTGCCGCCCTTCCTGTTCCACTACATCGATGGCGCCAGCTACGACGAATACACCCTGCAGCGCAATACCCAGGACCTGCGTGAGCTGTCACTGCGCCAGCGGGTGCTGCAGGAAGTCGGTGACGTCGACCTCTCAACCCGTCTTTTTGGTGAGGATCTGAGTCTGCCAGTGGCTCTGGCGCCAGTGGGGCTGACGGGCATGTATGCCCGGCGCGGCGAGGCCCAGGCCGCCCGGGCCTCGGCCGCAAAGGGGGTTCCCTTTACGCTGTCCACCGTGTCGGTGTGCCCGATCGAGGAGGTGCAGCAGGCCTCGGATCGGGCACTCTGGTTCCAGCTTTACGTGCTCCGGGACCGCGGCTTCATGAAGAACGTGCTGGAACGGGCCTGGGAGGCCGGTGTGCGGACCCTGGTGTTCACCGTGGACATGCCTGTGCCCGGCGCCCGTTACCGCGATGCCCATTCCGGCATGTCCGGCCCGTACTCAGGGGCCCGCCGTATGCTGCAGGCCGCCACCCATCCCGCCTGGGCCTGGCATGTGGGGGTTCGTGGGCGCCCCCATGATCTGGGCAATGTCTCCGCCTATCTCGGTGAGACGATCAGCCTCGAGGACTATGTGGGCTGGCTCGGCAGGAACTTTGATCCGTTCATCGGCTGGAAGGATCTTGAGTGGATCCGCGAGTTCTGGAAGGGCTCCATGGTGATCAAGGGCATCCTGGATCCCGAGGACGCCCGGGATGCGGTGCGGTTCGGCGCCGACGGCATTGTCGTCTCCAACCATGGCGGCCGCCAGCTCGACGGTGCCCTGTCCAGCGCCCGCGCCATGCCGATGATCGCGGATGCGGTCGGGGATGAGCTCACGCTGCTGGCGGATTCCGGTATCCGATCCGGACTGGATGTGGTGCGCATGCTTGCCCAGGGGGCTGACGGTGTTCTGCTCGGCCGTGCTTTCGTCTATGCACTCGCCACAGCCGGAGAAAGGGGCGTCACGCACCTTCTGGATCTCATCGAGAGTGAGATGCGTGTGGCAATGACCCTGACCGGTGCGCGCGCTGTAGGGGAAATCTCCCGCGAAAGCCTGGTTGCAGAGGTGTAAGCGCGCCGTGCCGCTCAGCTGTCGAGGACGCTGAGCGCGCGGTGACAGCAGACCCTGCCGTGCTCATCAAGGATGATGTTGCAGTTGCTGACCAGAAGCGCCCGCAGGCGCTGGCGGGCACGGCGCACCCGCGCCTTGGTCGCTGGCAGCGAAAGCCCATGATGGCTGGCGTAATCGTTGTGGGTCATGCCCTCAAGATCACAGGCCTGCAGGATATGCCGATCCGCCTCCTCAAGGCCGGGAAGATTCCGGGCGATGCACTGCTGCAGCTCTGAAACGGGAGAGCGTGAATGGCTGGGAGCCTCGAGTGTGACCTCGGAGAGATCTGAGTGGGGCTTCCGCAATCTCTGCCGGTCGATGAGTTGATTCCTGGCAACCCGGAAAAGCCACGCTTTCGGGTTGTCCAGCCCACAGAAACCGTTACCTTCGCGCATGGCGCGCACAAACAGCTCCTGCAGCAGATCCTCGGCTTCTTCCCGGGATGCCGCACGCTGTGCGAGGTATCCGGCGAGCTCATCGCTGTGGTCGTGCCAGGCGCTCAGAACGCATTCGTAGCTCATCGTGCTTCTGCCTCTCCGTCTGACTGAAAAAAGCTGCATCCTTTTGCGTATTGGTTCGTCTCCCCCTGTAGAGCCGATCATTATTCCATTCAGCGAGGATACCAATGCTGGCGATTTTTACATGGCTTGCCGACTGGATTGTCTATAAAAGACTGGGATTCGAGGAAGGGACCCGATTTGCCGACGCGATGCACTTTTTCGTGGAGGATACCAGTAAAATCCTCGTGCTGCTGGTTGTGATGATCTACGTGATCGCCCTGGCCAGGGCATCTCTGAACCTGGAGCGCGTAAGGTACTATATCCAGCATCGTCATCGCCTGACGGGGTACTTTCTCGGTTCCGGGTTTGGCGCCATTACGCCCTTCTGCTCATGCTCCAGCATACCGCTGTTCCTGGGGTTTACCAGTGCCGGCATTCCGCTGGGGGTGACCATGGCCTTCCTGTTCACGTCTCCCATCATCAACGAGGTGGCTGTGATCATGCTCTGGGGCCTTCTGGGGTGGCAGTTCACGCTTGTTTATGTGGTGATCGGCGTGCTGGTGGGCGTTACCGGTGGCATGATTCTGGACCTGCTGCGCGGCGAGCGCTGGCTCCAGTCCTTTGCGGCAAAGGCCTACCAGCAGGCTGGATCCGGCGCCCAGAGCAGCCCCGAGCCGGGCGGTAACGCCCAGAAGCTGACGCTGAAGGACCGGCACCGGTTTGCCAGTGCGGAAGTGCGCGACATCGTGGGCCGTATCTGGAAGTGGGTCCTTATCGGCGTTGCACTCGGGTCGGCACTGCATGGCTTTGTACCGGAGGGATGGTTTGCGCAGCACCTTGGATCCGGCCAGTGGTGGAGCGTTCCCGCGGGCGTTCTGGCGGGGCTGCCGCTTTACTCCAACGCGACCGCGGTCATCCCGGTGATGGAAAGTCTCATCGTCAAAGGCCTGCCCGTTGGCACAACGCTGGCCTTCTGTATGAGCACGGTGGCGGCAAGCTTCCCCGAGTTCATCATGCTCAAGCAGGTAATGCAGTACCGTCTGCTTGGGCTCATCTTTGTGATCCTGCTGCTCAATTTCATGGTTGTCGGCTGGATCATGAATGCGGTCAGTCCCTGGCTGTTCGCTGGAGCCTGAGGGCTCCGCCATCTGAACCTGATAAAGAAGGAGTGCATACCCATGCGTATTGAAGTGCTCGGCACCGGCTGTAAGAAATGTGACAACACTGCGGATGCGATCCGTGAGGTCGCCTCGGAGCTTGGCGTTGATGCCGAGGTCGAGAAGGTCACCGATCCACAGGTCATTATGCAGTACCAGGTCATGTCGACCCCGGCTGTGGCCGTCGATGGTCAGCTGAGACACAGCGGCTCAGTGCCCACACGAGAAACCATTACGGGTCTGCTGGGTCAGTAATCCCGTATCGGGGAACCCAGGGCCCGGCCTGATCAGCCGGGCGCATTGCGCTGGGATGGATCCCGCCGGAAGGGTCGGGCCAGCGAATGGGGGTCGACCTTCTGCCGGTGCTGGCGCGTGGCGTCCGCCCACCAGAAGAGCTGCTGGAAGGTACGGTCGAAGTAGGCGGCCCAGTCACCCGCTTCCGCCTCACCCGATACGTTGCCCGCCTCATCCAGAACATCCCGGGCTCTGGGAATCTGGATCATGGCGGAAACCGGCAGGCAGCCGATCTCGGACAGAAAGGTCCGCATGGCAACGGCGGCGCGGGTTCCTCCCCACTGGCCGGCTGAGTAGCTCACGATGGCGCTTGGTTTATAGGAGAATAGGGAACTGCCGAAGTGATTGAGCAGATGGGCCAGGGCGGGGCTCATGGAATGGTTGTATTCCGGGCTGATCATGACGTAACCATCCGCTGCCTGGATGCGTTGTGCCAGGGCGTCCAGGTCATCCGGCACCCTGCTTGCCGGGTAGGCGAAATGGGGCTTGAAGATACCGCCCAGATCGTAGTCCAGGGGGTCTATGATCTCAGCAGAATGCGCCCCGTCATGCTCTATCTGGTCAGCGCAGGCGCGGGCAACGCGCAGCCCCAGCCTGGGGGGATTGGGAGGCGTGCTGTCACGGACGGAACCGAGAAAAATCAGAAAGTGCATGCTTGGGGTCACCGGAAAGGATTAGTTTGATTGAGCCTCTATGGATAACCATTGTGGGTCTCCCGGTCAATCATCAATTCCGCCCGCATGGCCCCGGTGACGCCCGCACTCGGCCCGGGTATCATATGGCGCGTCTGAAACACTGAATCCGGGACCCGCAATGACCACCAAGTTCCTGCTCGACGAAAGCCGTATTCCCACCCATTGGTACAACCTCCAGGCGGATCTGCCGGAGCCGTTGCCGCCCGTGCTCAATCCGGCAACCCATGAGCCGGTGACGCCAGCGGATCTGGAGCCGCTGTTTCCTGCGTCGCTGATTGAGCAGGAGGTAACCACAGAGCGGGAGGTGCCGATCCCTGAGCCGGTCAGGGACGTTTACCGTCAATGGCGGCCCGCGCCCCTGTATCGTGCCCATGCTCTGGAAAAGGCGCTGGGAACCCCGGCGAAGATCTACTACAAGTACGAGGGCGTGAGCCCTGCCGGCAGCCACAAGCCCAACAGCGCCATACCCCAGGCCTTTTTCAACCGCGAGGCGGGTATCCGCCGTCTCACCACGGAGACCGGGGCGGGGCAGTGGGGCACCTCGCTGGCCTACGCCGGTGCGCTCATGGATATGGACGTTCAGGTCTTCCAGGTACGGGTTTCCTACGATCAGAAACCCTATCGGCGGGCAGTCATGGAAACCTACGGGGCGCGCTGTATTGCCTCTCCGTCGAATGAGACCGAGTTCGGCCGCAGCGTACTCGCGGACAATCCGGACCATACCGGTAGCCTGGGTATCGCCATCTCCGAGGCGGTGGAGCTGGCAGCCCAGGATCCAGGCACCAAGTACGCGCTGGGCTCGGTGCTGAACCATGTCCTGCTGCACCAGACGGTGATCGGCCAGGAAACCATGGAGCAGATGGCCATGGCCGGGGATTCGCCCGATGTGATTGTGGGCTGCACCGGTGGCGGCTCCAACTTTGCCGGTTTTGCCTTCCCGTTCATCGGCCAGTCACTGCGTGGCGGTGAAAGCCCGCGTGTGGTCGCCGTGGAACCCTCATCATGCCCGACACTGACCCGTGGCCAGTACGCCTATGATTATGGTGATACGGCGAAGATGACCCCGCTGACGCGCATGCACACCCTGGGGTCAGGCTTTACGCCGCCCGGTTTCCACGCCGGCGGGCTGCGCTATCACGGCATGGCGCCGCTGGTTTCGCACGCTAAACAGCTGGGCCTGTTCGAGGCGGTTGCCTATCCCCAGAAGGCCTGTTTCGAGGCAGGGATTCTGTTCGCGCGTAATGAGGGGATTGTGCCGGCGCCGGAAGCGAACCACGCGGTGCGGGGTGCCATCGACGAGGCTATCCGCTGTCGGGAAGAGGGCAGAGCCGAGACCATCCTGTTCAACCTGTGCGGCCACGGGCACTTTGATATGGCGGCTTACACGTCCTATTTCGCAGGCGAGCTCAGCGACCATGAGTACAGCGATGGGGAACTCGCCATGGCCCTTTCGGGTCTGCCGTCCGTCTGAACGGCAGTTCCGGGGCAGCTCAGCGGTTGTTGCTCGGTCCGCAGATTCTGATGCCGATGGGGCGATGGGCCCAACCAGCCCTCAGAGTGTCTGAGGGCCTGGAAATAACAGGGCTACCAGAACAAGGAACAATCTCCCTGTTCATGGGATGTGCGATTCGGTGGCAGCGTGGCTATTCCCCCAGGAAGCTGCTGTACATCCAGGCGGTTTTCTCCTGTTCAGTGATGTAGTCACTCATCAGTGAGTTGGTACCCTCATCGCTGGCCTCTCCGGAGGCTTCCAGGATGTCCCGTTCCATCTTGATGAGCACAGAAAGCCCGTCGAGGATCTCCTTCACGCACTGGTGCCCGTCGGTTACGTTCGTCCGTTCTGGAATCCGGGACAGGTTCATGTACTCCGAGTAGGCGTGAATCGGGCGGTAGCCGAGAGTCAGGATGCGCTCAGCGATCTCATCCACCTTGAGGAGCAAATCCGTGTAGAGTTCCTCGAACTTGGTGTGCAGTTCGAAGAATTTATCGCCTTTGATGTTCCAGTGATAGCCGCGGACGTTCATGTAGAAGATCTGGTAGTGGGCCAGCAGTTCGTTCAGCTGGTCAGCCAGGCCCTGAGCCTTGCTTTCTTCAATGCCTATGCGGTTGGTCGACATGGGTGCTCCTTGGTTTGCCTGTTCATAACATTACGCCTTATTGGAATAATGGTGTCTGGACATCTCGTGTTCAACCACCGGGAAGCATTAAATGGATAGGCGTTTTCAATCCACCTGATGGCTCAACGCCAGGTGGGAGGGCATTGTCCATGGGCACCGCATGGCGTCGGCTGTTTTTTCAATGTCTTCAGACAGCGCCCGGTCGGAGGTGAGCAAGGGGGAATGGGCACGGACCCATACCATCATCTGCGCTGTTGCCTCGGAACGCAGATCAGGCTCCGCACGCAGCTCAAGGGCCTGGACCGCCATCAGGGCATCGATCGCCAGAAGCCGGTAGAGCAGGGCCAGCAGGTGATGCGTTCTGCGCGCCCCGATGGTTCCCATGGTCACCACATCCTGGTTGTCGCCGTTGGTCGGGATGGACTGGATCGAAGCGGGTGCCGCCTGGGTGCGCATCTCCGCTAGCAGGGCGCTTGCCGTAACCTGTGCTCCCATGAATCCGCTGTTCAGTCCCGTTTCCGAGCCCGTCAGGAAAGCGGGCAGGTCCTGGTTCAGACGGGGGTTGGCCAGGCGGGCAATGCGCCGCTCCGCGTGGACCGCCAGCGTGATGACGGCGTTGGCCAACGCATCCGAGGCCAGGGCTACGTGCTGGCCGTAGAAGTTGCCGCCATGAAGAGCCTGATCGAAAGTGTCCGGGAGGACAGGGTTGTCGGTCACACTATTGAGTTCCGTGGTCACGGTCTGCGTATGCCAATCAATCTGGTCCGCAACAGCCCCAAGAAGCTGGGGCGCACAACGGAGACTGTAGGGATCCTGAATGGGCGCACTGAGCTGGTGCAGGGCGTCTGTTGAGACCTGGCCCTCATCGGTCATTGCATCAGGTGGGGCATCATCCAGAATGGCCAGCCAACGATGCAACTTCTTTTGGCCCGGATGTGGCCGCAGTTCGCCAAAGGCACTGTGCCAGGCCTCACGGCGTCCACGCAGAGCCTGGGCGTGAGCCACGGTGATCAGGGTGCTCCAGCGCAGGGCTCGTTCCGCCAGACGGTCATTGAGTGCGGCAATACCCGTCATGGCGGAGGTGCCATTGACCAGGGCAATGGCATCTTTACCGGCGGGTTCCAGCGGTTTCAGTCCCAGGCGTTCAAGAACTTCCGCCGCAGGTTCAGCCCCGCCGTTAGCGTGCCGGATCCACCCTTTGCCCATGAGAGCTCCGGCGATGTGGGCCAATGGGGTCAGATCACCGCTTGCGCCAACAGTACCCATGGCGGGAACGACCGGAAGCGCGCCCGCGTTAAGGCAGCGCAGAAGCTGATTGAGGGCGGATGGAGAAATGCCGGAGGCGCCCAGGCCGAGGGCACTGATGCGCGCCGCCATGGTGGCACGCGTCTGCTCCTGAGAGAGGGGCTCTCCCACGCCAGCACTGAGGTGGGCAACAAGATTCCGTTGAAGGGCCTCGCTGTAGTCACCGCCTACAAGGGTATCCGCCAGGGGCCCGTAGCCTGTGGTTACACCATAGATGAGGCGCTGTTCTTCCAGGTAACGGCTGAGCCGTTCGTGGCTCTTGCCGATCCGGTGCCAGGCGTTTTCACCGAGAGACAGCGCTTCCCCAAGCGCGATGCGCTCCACGTCCTCGGTGGTTGTGCCATGCCCCGGCCAATGAATTCCGTCACCAGTCACTCAGTTTCCCCATTTCATTGCGCGGTAGCGTTGTTCCGAAATCAAACCGTACTGGCCGCTCCGGTGTTGCGAGGTTGGCATTCACCCATTGGCGCAGGGTCTCTTCAAGTGTCTCCCGGTCAGCACCTTCCGCCGGCACCACGAACGCCTTGAGCCGGATCCCGCTACCTGTGTCGAAGGGCCGGATTGAGCACTCCACAACACCGGGGTGATCTGCGAGCATTCGTCCGATGGAGGCGGGGTCAACATTGGTCCCGGCAACCTGTACCGCTCCGTCCTGTCTTCCCGTGGGTACCAGCGTCCGCTGGTCGTACCAGTGGAGTTCGTCAGGAGCGGCGACCGTGGCAGCCAGGGGCCGAAGAAACAGGCTGCGGGTATTGCCGTCAGCGGCGCGTTCCCAGTGTTCCAGGAGGGTGAAGGGCGAATCCGGGTCTGATCGCCACCCAATACCTCCTGTCTCGGATGAGCCATACACTTCGGTCATGGAATCAAGCTTCTGATTTTGGAGCGCTCGGATAACCTCCGGCGGGCAGGGCGCGGTAGAGGTTACTCCAGCAACGTCAGTGTTGAACTCAGTATGGCGACCACTGCGATAACGCCACCACTCCGGGTATGCCACGACAAGATCGCCGGGCTCCGGGTCCAGTGCAAATTGCTGTGCCGTGTCACCATGGCAATAGGGCACCTGCAGCACGTCAGCGAGCAGTGGTCCCCAGATGAAGCCATAGATATGATGCGGGGGAGCGACCCCGACTATACGGCACCGGTCTGAAAACGCGCTGGCAAGCAGTGAGACCTCGCTTTCAAGATGGGCTATCGGCAGACGATTAAGCCTTGGCTCTCCCGTCGTGCCCCCTGAGCGGAATCCAATATGGGTAGTGCCATCAGCGAGGCCTTCCCGGATCAGAGCCACCCAATCCTCAACGGCGTCTTTTCGCAGCAGCCATTCATCAAGGCCACTGGCTTCCAGGTCAAAAAACTCGTTGACCGCTCGAGCCAGCGCCAGTTGTTCTATTGAGTCAACCGCCAGTGGGCCGTCTCTGAGAGAGTTCCCGGCGGTGGCTTTGCTCACAAGATCGGCACTGCTGGCGCCTCGCTGGCTGGCCAGTTCGCTGCCGATCAGGTGGCTCAGTACCGCCAGGGTGGGGTGGGTTCCGAGCTGCATCAGACGCGCTTGACGAAAACCCAGTAGCTATTCCCATCGAGGGACTTTTTCATGTGCACCTTCACCTTCGTCGGCTTCATCTGATAGTCAAAGGTGTACTCGAACATGGTGCTCAGGTTGCCGCTCTTCACGCCTTCCTGAAATTTCCCGAAAAAGTCGTCCGTCTTGGTGCAGGGAGCGACTTCCGTGAAGAAGTTCTTGCCGATCACCTCTTCCGGCTTACGTCCGGTGATCTCGCCTTCTGCTTTGTTATAGCTGAGAATTTTGCCATTGGCATCAAGGTTGATGGCGCCAAAGGCCAGCTGGTCGATGTCACGATCACTCATCTCAGCAAGCTTGTTGCCGATATCTTCCGAACCAAAGTTAACGCGTTCCATTACTGCTCCTGAATTATTGAAGTGTGCACTGTTAACTACGCACATCGATCAGGCAGCGGACACTGGAGTTTGTAACGGAATGTATCGCCGCGCCCGGTCACGGTTACTCCGGGCGCCGGTACCGACTCAGGGCTCCTCGTAGGGTCTGTCAAGATCCTGAATGACGGAAAACGCTCCTCTCAGATCACCAGGCTCGTAGCCTGTCGCCTGGTCAGCCGGATACTGTTTTTCAAGCGCGGCCCTGATGGCTTCGGACTGGTTCTCTTCCGGTCCATGACAGCCCATGCACTGGGGTTTGACGCCGATCGGTTTCATGTAGCGCAGATAGCGGGAGTCGCCCACTTTCTGAATACTACTATGTTCAAGGTTTTTCATTGTCGCTCCCTGATCCAGTTGCTCCTGGAACCGGGTGAGTACCCGCGACTCATGGGCATCTGGCATACCCAGAAGCGGATTCCGTACCCGGGTCCCGACCCGGGTTATCCGCCAGCCGGTTTTGCGGGAAAGCCGGGATTTAATGGCCGGTGCGCGATCTCTGCACACCCGGATTGCCGCCTCTGGACCTTCTTCCTTCATCGCGGACCTGAGCTCAGAAGCAAGTTCGGTTGCCAGCTGATTGACGACCGACCGGGCGCCCTCTATGCGTTGATCTCGCTCGTGAACCTGAACCGGCTCGGATGGGATGGCAACTGCGGGGAGCAGCAGCAGGAATGCGAGTATGCGGATACAGTGAGTCATTGGATGGCCTGGTTTCAGTGTGCATTAGAATATTCTCATATTATTGCGATTAGGTTCTCTGTGGCAAATCGGAGTGTCCGGTTTTTGATGATTTCGGGTATGCGCGTCTATCCGTCTGATCGCGTTGGGTAGGATTTAGCTTTTGCATTGATTATTATCATGTTCTTTGTCTGCATTACGGGGCGTGATCCACCATGAAGCGAACTCAAAACAGCCAATCGCTGCCATCGCTGCAGTCACTGGTGGCTTTTGAGGCAACTGCGCGGCTGGGCTCCATGACGGCTGCTGCTGATGAGGAGCGCACGACTCAACCTGCGATCTCGCAGCGCATTCGCGCACTGGAGGAGTGGGCGGGCATGCCTCTGTTTGACCGTAAGGGTGGAAAGCTTCAGCTCACGGCCAAGGGAGAGCGTTTCCGTCGGGAGGTTTCATCTGGCCTGAGCGGGATTCGGGGCGCTTGCGACCGGCTGTTGCGTGAGGGAGAAGGGCCGGCGCCCTCGGTTGTGATTGCGGCCGGCTCGGGATTTCTGCACCTGTGGTTGCTGCCACATCTTCCGGCGATGAAGCAGGCGTTCCCCGAGGTCACATTCACACTCAAGCCTATTGACCGGGCGGACGACCCTGAGCTGCAGGCAGCAGATATTGCCATTCGTTTCGGCCCCTATCTGCCCCAGGAAGAAAGCCAGCTCCTCGCCAGGGAAGAGGTCTTCCCTGTAACCAGCCCTGACTACGCCCGCAGTAACGCCCTGGGCAGTGAGCTAAAGGCATCCGATCTGGACCACGTCACACTGCTGCACCAGGATATCCACGAACCGCGCTGGCTCGACTGGCTGCAGTGGTGTGATCAGGTCGGGATTGAACTAGCGCCAAGGGAAGATTATTTCGCCTATCACAACTATGCGCTGCTATTGCACGCGACGCTGGCGCGCCAGGGGGTGGCGCTGGGGTGGTCTATCCTGGTGGAGGAGTACCTGAAAACCGGGCAGCTGATTGCGTTGGGGCCGCGAATAAAGCGCACGGAGTATGGCTACTGGCTGAGCGCGAAACACCACCGCAGCGCGGTGGTGCAGCCTATCTGCGACTGGCTGATGGCTGCCATGCAGCCGTATCAGCCAGTCGATGCCAGGTATTAGGCGTGCTCACCTGTCTGCGCAAGCGGCTGCCGCGGTTCCTGCACCAGCGATAGCAACACGCCAAGGGTCATCAGGATGATAACGAAGCTGACGGGGAGTGCGGCGGCAATCAATGCCGTCTGCAGAGCGGAAAGTCCACCCAGCACCAGCAGTACGGCAGCCACCAGCCCAATCATTGCACCCCAGTAAACGCGGAAAACGTGTGGTGGCTCCTCGTCACCCAACGAGAGGATGGTCGTTACCACCAGGGTGCCCGAATCCGACGATGTGATGAACCAACTCATCAACAGGAACACCATCATTGCCGAAAGCAGCCAGCCAAACAAACCGGTACCGGCGATGCCATCAGCCGTGGCGAACAGCGCTGCGGGAAGCTTCCAGCCATTGACCAGTTCAATAATGCCTGCCGTGCCAGCTCCGCCGGAAGCAGACAGCTCCTGGTGAATGGCGGTACCTCCAAAGATCACCAGCCATGCAAAAGCGATCAGAGTTGGCACGAACAGAACGCCCAGAACGAATTCACGAAGCGTTCGGCCTTTGGAGATCCGGGCAATGAAAAGACCCACGAAAGGTGCCCAGGCCAGCCACCAGCCCCAATAGAAGATGGTCCAGGCCCGCTGCCATTCTCCGGTCTCCGGGGAGTCCGCTTTCCACAGACCCATGGGAACCACGTTGACGGCATAGTCGAAGAGGGTCTGAAAAAAGGTGGTTAGCAACCAAAGCGTAGGGCCCCCAACCAGGAAAACACCGACCACCATTACCGAGACCCAGATATTCATCTCGGAAATGATCCGGATGCCTTTTTTGACGCCCAACGCCGCCGACAGAATCGACAGGGTGGAAATCACCAGGATCAGTATGAGCTGGGTAGTCAAACCGTCGCTGATTCCAAACAGTCGCTCCAGTCCGACACTCATCTGGCTGACGCCAAGACCCAGTGAGGTTGCAACGCCGAATACGCAGCCGAGCACCCCGAAAATGTCGAAAACATGGCCTACAGGTCCGAAGATCCGTTCACCAATAAACGGATAGAGTGCTGAGCGCAGTGCCAGTGGAAGACCTTTACGGAATGCAAAGTACGCCAGGGACATACCGACGATCACGTAGATGGCCCAGCCATGGAGACCCCAGTGGAATACGGTGACCCGAAGGGCATCAATGGCGCGCTCCTGATTGAGTGACGTGGCGCCGGCCATATCGGCATGAGGATTATTCGGGTAATCGAAAGCGCCGGTATTATCAAAATAGAAAATCGGCTCTGCCACTCCGAAAAACAGAATCCCGATCCCAATACCCGCTGAGAACAGCATGGAAAACCAGGAAAAGTTCCCGAACTCCGGACGGCTGTCATCCGTTCCCAGGCGGATACTGCCGTAACGGGTGAAGATCAGAACAGCGCAGACCGCAAGCAGCGCCATGACTGTCACCAGGTAATAGCCGCTGAAAGTTGTTTCAATCCAGGTTCGGGCTGCGCCAAATACGGTGTCGGCGCTACCTGACAAGCCGGTGAACAGAACGAAGAGCAGGATGAGCAGGGTTGCGCCAATGGTCATGCGTTTGTGCATGCCACGGAACAGACCGCCCTGGGTAAGTTCGGTTACCTTGTAGTCTGTGGTGATAACCGCGTGGGGGTTGTCTTCCTGCAGATTAGGCGTTGGAGCGTCGTTTGAGGTAGCGATAATTGTGTCCTCTTTAAAGTCGGTCATCGGGCCGACGATCCCGCTGCATGCCCGGTTTGGGGGGGATGTAGTGGCAGCTGCCCGCAAATACAGGGCGCCTGCCACTCATGCAGTGCGTGACAACAGGGGCTTACCTTTAAGCCGGTTCCTCTTGACCGATCACGGCCGGATCAAAAGGCGCGCGCGAGAAAACCCGCCGCAACAGCGGTTCAAAATGGTCCAGCGTGGGTGTTGGGTAATCCGGGTCGAAAGAGGCCTGATCGTAGCGCTCGCAGAAATCGATGCAACTCTGGTACCACGGGTGGTCCCTGTAGCGATCGCGCTCATAGGGGTCCTCGCCGAAATGATGCGCATAATAGACTTTCTGGAAGAGGCCATGGTGCCGCACCACCCAGGTCACCTCCGCGCGCACGTAGGGTCGGATGATCGAGGCCGCGAGCTGAGAATGGTTGTAGGGTGCGAGCTCATCGCCCAGATCGTGGAGGAGAGCGCCTGCAATCATGTCGTCGTCCGCGCCATCGGCTTCGGCGCGCGCGGCCGTTTGCAGCGAATGCTCGAGGCGTGAGACCTGGTAACCGCTGAGGGTGTTTTCCAGATTGCGTAGCGCCTGCATCAAGCGATCCACCAGTCCCTGATTGAACGCCTCTTCCAGCTCATCCAGCAGCACGTAATCCTCGCGGGTGCCGTCTTTCATCTGACGAAAGGAAACCTGTTGCATTTATGCGACCTCTTCTGTGGTTTGATCCAGTTTCTGAAGACTTGCATAGCGCTCTCGCGGCCCGTCAGCGTCCAGGTAGCAGCCCTGGAGGTGGCGGTGCCCCTCACTGGGGTCATAGCTGGTGCGCCCGTGCAGTACCCGGCTGTTGTCGAACATCATCAGCTCGCCGGCATTGAGCGTGAAGCGTGCTTCGTAAGCGGGGTCGGAAAACAGCTGACCCAGGCGCTGGCGTGCCTGGTGGAACAGGCGTGTGTCCGCATCCGAAAGAAGCGGCAGGGCATCCAGGCGCGGACTGTAATGCACGCCCGTCGGGTTGCCGTGATCATCCGTCTGGATCATGGTGCGTTGGGTGGTCAGCTCGGTGCCTGCATCCACAAAACGAAAGCGAACCGGCGTGCGCTTGAGCAGCTCATAGCCTTCCGGGGTTTCGGCGCGCAGCTCCTCCAGCACTTTGAGGCTGTCCGCAAGCGTGGAAAGGCCGCCGCTGGTTTCGTTTACCAGGCAGTGCAGCAGCTGGATACCGGGGACCGGATTACGGTAGGGATTATCAGTGTGCGGTCCCAGAGCCACGCTACGGTAGGCCAGGTCATTACCAGTGGGCCGTGAATAGACTTCGAAATAGCGCCCGAAGTTGGTTTCCTTGACGTAGCCGAAATGGCTCCCCACCTCCAGGATGCGCTCTGGGTCCGTCGGCACGTTGTACAGGATCAGGTAGCCATACTGCAGGTAGGCTGACAGAGATGCCTTGAAGTAGGCGTTATCCTGCTGGACACGCACCCAATCAAAGCGCACGCGCTGCTGGTCCAGGCTGGAATCCCAGGGCTCCGCGGCTGGGAAAGGCGCTGTATTGCCCAGCTCCTGGGCCAGGGCGGTCAGGTCATACACTTCTTCATGACCATCGCTGAACGACAGTGAAACGCGGTCGGTGCCCACAGGTTCAGCCTTTTTCAGGGTCAGCGCGTCGTCGATGGCGTGGGAATCGAACAGACGCTGCTGTGTCATTGGTTCCAACTGGTCAGGCGCCTGCGTCCGTTCCCGCAGCCATAGCGGGCTGACCTCCATCGTTGAACGGCCGTCGTCGATGTGCACGGCTGCGGGCTGCTGGTGAATGATGAACGGATGCTGTGGCATAAGAACTCCCTCGGCTTGTTTGAATGCGGGCTGACGCTAGCGACGCGGCGTTATGATGGTTACTGCTGGCGCGAGGGAGTAGGGCCGGAGGCTTATCCTGCTCTATGCAATTTTCTTATGGGAAGCCTTTGCCTGTCTTCCGGATTTTGGCCGGCTGGTGTTAAATCAGTCACCTGAAAACAGCTATTGACGACAGATGCGGCGTCAGTAAAATACACACCCGTTGTCGAGGGCAGCACACAGCCCCATCAGAGAGCGGGAATAGCTCAGCTGGTAGAGCACCACCTTGCCAAGGTGGATGTCGCGAGTTCGAATCTCGTTTCCCGCTCCAGTTTCCTTCCCTGTTTCAGGCGCGGTGGCAGAGTGGTCATGCGACGGACTGCAACTCCGTTTACGCCGGTTCGATTCCGACCCGCGCCTCCATTAACCCGATGTCACCCCCTTTTCCGTGTAAGTCGCCCCAGTCGTGCGATGGCTGCGTCCACGCGGTCCGCATCCGCAACGCCACAGTTCACCCTGAGATAGCGCTGGAACCGTTCCGTTGAGGAGAACAGCGGACCCGGGGCGATGCTGATGCCTTCTTCCAGTGCGTGCTGTTGCAGGTTAAGGGTGTTGGCGTGCTCCGGCAGTTCCACCCAGAGCACGAATCCGCCCCGTGGTCGGCTGACCCGGGTGCCCCGGGGGAAGTGCTCCTGTATGCCGCGCGCAACACGGTTGACCTGGCGCTGATAGATCCGCCGGATACGCCGCAGGTAACGGTCGTAGCCGCCCTGGTCCAGGAACCGGGCGAGCGCGAGCGTCTGCAGGGTTGGGGCGGCCTGGTTGGTCGCGTACTTGAGGTAGGTGAGCTGGTCGCGGAAACGCCCGGGTACAGCCCAGCCGATCCTCATTCCGGTTCCCAGTGTCTTGGAAAAGGAACTGCAGTACAGAACACCCCCGTCCGTGTCCCAGGCCTTGGCCGCCCAGGGCCGATCACCGGAGAACCCCAGCTCGCCGTAGATGTCGTCCTCGATCAGGGGAATGCCATTGTCCGCAAGCAGCCGGACAGTCGCTTCCTTGCGTTCATTGGAGGCGAGGTGGCCCAGCGGATTGCCGTAGTTGGGCATGGCCACACAGGCCTGTATCGGCCATCGCTCGATGGCGCTTTCCAGGGTCTCCGGGTGGATGCCGCCACCGGGCTCGGTCGGTAACTCCAGAGCCCGCATGCCCTGGGATTCTATGGCCTGAAGAATGCCGTAGAAGGTGGGTGACTCAATAGCGATCACGTCTCCGGGATTGGCCACGGCGCGCAGGCTCAGGGAGATTGCTTCCTGGCAGCCACTGGTGATGACCACGTCATCCGGGCTGATGTGGCAGCCGGCATCCGCCATCCGGCGGGCGATCTGCACACGCAGGGATTCATCTCCGGGAGGGAAGTCATAGCCGGCCACACGGTTCCTGTGGACCCGCCGTGCATGCCCGATACAGCGGTCCAGGGCCGTAAGTGGCAGCAGCTCGGGATCGGGCACGGCGGTTCCCAGGGGAAGCAGGGCAGGGTCACCATACTGGCGGATCAGCTCCAGTACGCGGGCCTGGCCTGTGACCAGCGTGGGTCCGTCCTCAGTACTCTCAGGCTTGCGCCACTCCACAGGGGCGGCATCCGGTTCCTGAACGTAGAATCCGGAACGCGGCCGCGCACGGATGATGCCGCGATCCTCCAGAAGCTGGCACGCTTCCACGGCGGTGGCCAGGCTGACCCCGAACTGCTGTGACAGTTTGCGTATACCCGGCAGCCGGTCCCCCGGGCTGTAGACACTGTCCTCAATCTGCTGGGCGATCTGTCCCGCCACATCCTCGTAGAGCCACTTGCCCATCTGTACTCCTTAACTACATCGCCCCCTGATGCTGCCATAGGGGAAAACCGAAAACTGTAATGGTATCTTTTTTACGTTTCTGAATCTGTACCGTCAACGGAAATCTGCGTACAGTTCGTCTTGGTCGTGGTCGGACGCCGGCATCAAACCCGCCCGGCGTTCCCGTTCCCATCGCTGGCCAGCCTGGTCCTTCAGGCGGTGGTGCCAACCACCTACCGATGGGGAAGCGGTATGCAATACCTGCGTACGGTTAACCACGGCAGGACTCCCTATCTGATTCAAGCGGATGTTCCTGCGGACCAATTTTCAAGGAGAAACGAATCATGACAGCTGTAGAAAACGCGAATGCCGGCGAACAGTACGAGCAGTATACCCCCAGTTTCGCCGAATACTGGGATGACCTGGTCGGCTGGGACGATCGCCTGGAACGCGATGGACCCTTCTACGGACGGCTGCTCAACGCCCACGGCGCAAAAGACGTCGCCGACGTTGCCTGCGGTACCGGCGTCAACGCCGTAGCCCTGGCTCTGGGGGGCTTCAAGGTCACCGCCACTGACGGCTCAGAGAACATGCTCGAAAAGGCGCGGGAGAACGCCAAGGCACGCGGTGCGACTTTCAATAAATCCTGCGTAGCTGACTGGCTGACCCTGGACGATACCCTGGGCAAGGAACAATATGACGCCATCGTGTGCCTGGGTAACTCCTTTACCCACCTGTTCGACCACGAGCAGCGCCGCGATGCCCTGCACGCCATGTTCCGGACACTGCGCCCGGGTGGCATGCTGATCATCGACCACCGCAACTACGACACCATGCTGGACGAGGGCTACAGCTCCAAGCATGCGTACAACTATTGCGGTGACGGTGTGGATGTGGGCCCCGCCCAGCTGCATCGCGGTCTGGCGCAGTTCCACTACACGTTCAAGGACGGCAGCACTTTCCAGCTCAACATGTATCCGCTGCGTCAGAACTACGTAACGCACCTGCTCGAGGACGCGGGCTTCGTTAACGTTGAACGCTACGGCGACATGCAGCGTCCGTTCATCCTCAATCAGGTGGACTTCATTCAGCAGGTGGCTTTCCGTCCGCCGGAAGCATAAACACCGCTGCGTGATTGTGTTGAAAACCCCGCGGTTACGGCCGCGGGGTTTTCTGTTTCTGAACCTCTGATTGCGTTTCCTTCCAGGGGTTTATACAATCCTCCCGCCTTTCCTGATCCTTCTGCGGCTGTGGTGGAATGGGTAGACACTGGGGACTTAAAATCCCCTGCCTTCGGGCGTGCCGGTTCAAGTCCGGCCAGCCGCACCATTTCCAGTCTGAACATTGAGCCGCTGCCAAAGGGGTAGGGAACCGTTCCCGGTCTCTCCGGTTCCGCTTTGTCCGAAGTGTGCATTCCCGGGGGCTGCCCAGGGCGTCAGCGGGTGAGTTCCTCGGCCCGGGCATTATTTCCGGCTTCCCGGTGCACGGCGGCAAGATGCTCCCGGATCTCCGCGGCCTCGGGCGCCAGCTCATGGGCGGATTCCAGAATCTCGATACTCCGCTCAAGATCCCCGTTGCGGAAGAGTATCCAGCCGTAGGTATCCACAATGGAGGCGGCTTCCGGATTGGCATTATAGGCTTTTTCCGCCAGTTCCAGTGCCCGCTCCGGTTCGTCCTCATGAAGGAGCCAGGCAAGGTTGTTCAGGGCAACGGCGTTCTCGGGCGCCAGCTGCAGGGTCCGTTCGTAGGCGCTACGTGCCGCTTCCCGGTTGCCGGTACTCTGCTCCAGCATTGCCAGTTCGAGGTACAGCCTTGAGGACTGGGGGAACTTTTTGGTGGCTGCCTCAAGCACCTCAATGGCACGGCGACCGCGCTCCGCCTCACGCAGCACGCGCACCTGGCGTGCGACAGTCTGAGGCGAATCGGATTTGTCCCGGGCGAGCTGGTACAGGTCCGCTGCCTGGGAGTAGTTGCCCTCGCTGGCCATATAGTCCGCCTCCAGCAGGAAGGGCCGGGGAGAGCCGGGGTGCTGGGTCTTTATCGAGCGGAGAATGTCCCGGGCATCCGAGGCACGCTCCGCCTCAAACTGAAGCCGTGCCTCAAACAGCGCAAGTCCTTCATGTTCCGTATAGCGCTGGCGCCCCTGGCGCACGAGTTCCCGGGTGCGGCCGTCATTGCCACGGTCGGCGGTAGTGCGGGCAGCAGCGAGATAGGCGCCTGCAATCACAGAGACCTTCTGGCCGCTGTCATCGAGCCGGTTCTCGATGGCGGCAACCAGCTCGGAGGCCCGTTCATCATCACCACTTTCCAGTGCCACTTGCAGCAGATAGCGATGGGGGGCTGTTGCTGAATCACTTTCGTCGGCCACGCGGGCAAGAAAATCCCGCGTGGCGTCTTCAGCATCGTGATTCGCGGCAACGGACACAAGATCCCGAAGGTAGCGTGGGCTGTCCGGGGCGAGCTCAACAGCCCGACGCAGGTGCTCCAGGGCAGGCTTCGCGTTGCCATCCCGGGCATGGAGTGCACCCAGGGCATGGTGGCTGGCGGGAGACTCATCCATTCCGATGGCCCCCTGATAATGTTGCCGCGCCGCGTCCGAATCCCCGCGGAGCTGTGCTATGTCGCCAGCCAGGTTTTGGGCAAGGACACTGTCAGGCTGATCACTGCGCCACTGGTCCACTACCTTCCGGGCGGCTTCGTGCTCGCCTTGCTCAGCCAGGAAGCGGGCAAGAAACGCCCGTGGCTGTTCCGCATCCGGTGCGCGCTCAATGGCGGTTTCAAGCTGTGTCCGCGCCTCCTGATTGTTGCCCTCGGAGGCGAGGTATCGGGCAAACCGTACCCGCAGGTCGGTGTTGTCCGGCGCCATCGCCAGGGATTGCTCAATCATGGCACGACCGAGCTGGTCCTCACCGCTGCTGAGCGCGGCGACGCCGATCAGTGCGACCACTCCGGGGTCGTTGCCTTCGGGATCCAGCTCCTCCAGCATCCGGCGCGCTTCTTCAGGACGCTGGAGCTGGATCCGGGCCGCGGCCAGCATTTTGGTAAGCTCACCGGAGTCCACCTTATCCTGGTATTCCGACAGAAGTGACTCGGCATCATCCATACGACCCTGCTGGAACCGGATGATGCCCAGCAGGATGCCGGCGTCGTCATGACCTGGTGCCTGAGCAAGTACCTCCTCAAGATGGCCGGCAGCAATGGAAAGGTTACCCTCACCATAGGCCTCGCGGGCAGCCCGCATACCAGACCGGATGGTTCCCGGAGCGGAATTCGCCAGCATTTCCTCGTAGACGAATGCCTGGGAGGCATTGCCGTTCTCACGCAGCACGTCGATCAGCAGGGAAATGGTTTCGTATTTGCGACGGGTCATCACATCGTAACGTCCGATGCCCTCAAGGGCCTGGGTGTAGGCTTCCGCAGCCTCCTCGAACCGGCCTTCCTGATGGGCGATGCGGGCGCGCCAGAGCCACACCTCGGAGTCATCGGCGTCCTGCTCCCTGGCGGCTGCCAGATGTTCCCGGGCGGCCTCTTTATCACCCTGCTGCCAGGCGAGCCGGGAAAACCCCAGATGGGCCATGATGGCGCCCGGGTTGGTATCCAGGGCCCGCTTGTACGCTTTGCGGGCGGCGTCGGCATCACCCGCCTGACGGTGGGCATCGCCAGCGAGCCGGTGCGCGGTAATCTGCTGGTTGCGCTCAGGCTCCCGGAGGGAATCGAGAGCCTCAATAGCACCGTCCCAGTCCTCGCGGATCAATCGTGCCTGGGCGCGGGCGAGCGCCATGCGGTTGAGGTGATCCCGGTTCTCTGGGTCTTCCGTATCAATCCTTGCAGCGAGCTCATCAAGCTGGCGTTCCGCGGTATCTCCATCCCCCGCAGTAATCAGGTTTCTGATGACCAGGAACCAGGGCTCGAACTGGTCCGGCTTCAGCTCCATAGCATTGCGGGCCTCCTGGGTGCTGGCCTGGAGCTCACCCTGTTCGCGGAAGAACTGCGCCTGATCCATATGACTCAGAAACTCGACTTCCTCCTGGCTCATCTGGTCGTCGTTGCTGCAACCGGCCAGAAGAGCCAGAAGCAGGGCCAGCGGAAGCCATGGCTGGATAGATTTCATTGGACCCCCTGAGCGACCGAGGTCGCGATGCTGTACTTGTCGGTGAGGTTATAGAGTGTTGGTCGCGTAACGCCCAGAAGCCGTGCTGCCTGCGCCATGTTGTAGTCGGCGCACAGCAGTGCCTGGGTAATGGCGCGCCGCTCCGCCTCCTCACGGACCTGGCGCAGGTTCAGTGCGGAACCGGTGCTGTCGTCCGCGGCGTCGAGCTCCAGATCAGCGGCTGTGATGCGCTTACCTTCGGCCATGATGGTGGCACGCTTGACCTTGTTGATCATCTCACGGACGTTGCCTGGCCAGTTATAGGCCCGCACTGCGCGCAGCGCATCTTCCGAGAAGGTCAGGGTGGTCCGGTTCATCTGGCCAGCAAACTCCCTGAGAAGGGACTGGGCGATCAGAACAGCATCGCCTTCACGTGCCCTCAAGGGGGGAACTGGTACGGTGATCTCGCTCAGGCGGTAATAGAGATCCTCTCGGAACTGCTGATTGCGGATCAGGGTCTCAAGATCCTGATGAGTGGCGGCCACCACCCGCACATCCACCGGAATGGAACGCACGCCACCAACACGCTCGATGACCCGCTCCTGCAGGAAGCGCAGCATCTTGACCTGCAGCGACAGCGGCATATCACCAATCTCGTCCAGGAAGAGCGTGCCACCGTGTGCCATCTCGACCTTTCCCTGTTTACTCTGGCTGGCACCTGTGAAGGCGCCTTTCTCATGGCCGAACAGCTCGCTTTCGAGCAGGTTCTCCGGGATGGCCGCGCAGTTGATGGCCGCAAAGGGCTTGTTGAGCCGGGGGCTGAGATCGTGCAGTGCACGTGCCAGCACCTCTTTTCCGGTTCCGGTTTCACCGGTGATGAGTGTGGTCACGTCCGCAGGTGCGATCTTCTCGATCGTTCGGCAGGTGGCGATCATCTGAGGGCTTGAAGCAATAATGCCCTTGAGGCGGGCGCCATTATGACCAACAGCCAGCCGTTCGTTCTCCCGCTCAAGTTCGTGGAGGCGGAAAGCGCGGCTGACGACAAAGTTGAGGATATCGCTGTCCAGCGGCTTCTGATAGAAGTCCGCGGCGCCCATGCCCACGGCTCTCACCGCGTTCTCACGGTCTTCGCGCCCGGTTACGACAATAACCTTGGTGGCAGGTGCCAGGCCAAGGATATCCTCTAGAAGACGGAAGCCTTCGCTGGCGCCACCGGGATCCGGTGGCAGTCCCAGATCGAGAGTCACAACCTGCGGTTCACATCGGCGAAGGGCGGCCATGGCCTCCTCGCGGTCCTCTGCGACGGTGACCTCGGTACTTCCGTCAAAACACCACCGCATCTGGCTCTGCAGGCCAGGGTCATCTTCTATGATGAGCAGACGACGTGCTTCGGCATTTCCCTGCATGGATTTTCCTTACTGCGGTCAGCGCGATCAGCGCCCCTCAGGCTGAGCGTATGCTTTCTGCCTGCTGATGCCAATAGTGAATGATCATTAACGTGATTTCTGCAGCATTTAGGGCTCTGAATGGGCATCAGGCGAGGCCAAGGGCAGCCGGATGGTGAAGCAGGAGCCCACTCCGGGTTCGCTGGTGACGTCCATGGCGCCCCCGATCTGTTTGACGTATTCCTGGGCCTGGTAGGCCCCGATACCCATTCCGGTCAGGCCCTTGGTGCTCTGGAAAGGACGGAAGAGCGAGTCCCTGATAAAGGTTTCACTCATGCCGTCGCCGGTATCCTGCACAAACAGCACCGCGGCCCCGCTGCCCGCCTTGAGGGTGAGGCTCACTTCGCCGTCCCGGCGCGTCGCATCCTGGGCGTTCTGCACCAGATGGGAGAGTACGTTCTGCAGCTGCTGTGGATCGGCCCGGACAATCACATTGGATAAGGGACCCTCATAGACCGGCGCGGGTTCCTGGTTACCGCGCTGATCCACCACCTGCTGAGCGAGGGCGGCAACATCCAGTTCGGTTTCCCGTTCCGCGGTTTCCGGTTGACGGATGTGTTCGACAAGTCGCGACATCTTATTTACGGCGTGATCGGTGGTGGCGATCATGTCATCGATGAACTGGGGGTTGTCGCGGTGTTTGGGGGCGTTGCTGACCAGCAGGGAAAGCTGGGCGATCAGTGTCTTGAGGTCGTGCACCATGAACGCGGAAGCCTTGTTGACGGCCTCGAACTGCAGCGCTCTGGAAAGGCGGCTCTGGGCGTCCGCCTGGGCGAGGAAGTTGCTCAGCTGGCGGCCCACCACGCGGATCAGGTCGAAATTCTCCCAGTTGAGCTCAACCCGGGTATAGGGAGAGCCAACGAGGGCGATGCCATAGAGCTCCCGCCCGAGGTAGAGAGGAATGATGAGCCACTGGTCGTTGAAACCGAGAATGGCATCGGGAATCTCGAGCAGGTTGTAGCGCACGGGATCGACGGAGTATTCGTCCATGTCCAGGATCCATTCACGCTCGCGAAAGAATGCCGTCAGTTCCGCATCTCCGTCGATCTGTGTGTGTTTGGGCGGCACCAGCCCCACGGATGCCTGGAATGAGAAATGGCCTTCATCGTCCCGCAGCCACAGGGCTCCGGTGCGACTTTCGACAAGTCCGGCAAGGGTGCGGATGGCCCGTTCCGGCAAGGGGGGGTCCTCGTTGAGGTTGCTGAAGGTCTCGGTCATCTTCAGCCACTCGTCGCGGTAATCGTACTTGTAGTCAAAGAAATTCTGGCTGACGAACATCATGACCCGTGCCCGGAACCAGCTGGAGGCCATCAGCAGCACAAACAGGAGCACGAAGGCAGCGATGAACACCACCTGCAGGCCTTCCCCCCACTCCCCCCCGGCAAGCCGGACATAGTAGCCCCCGATCGCGACGATCAGCAGATAGATGCCCGCGAAGACCAGCGTGCCGGCGTGAAAGACAAAGGTGCGTGACAGCTGCAGCTGGACGGGCTGACGCCGGGCGTTGATCAGGTTGACGGCGAAAAGGGGCGTCAGCAGGGCGTTGACCGCGCCACGGGCGTCCCAGAGTCCGCTGGCCATACGGTTGAAGAGCAGTGCATCCGCATAGAGAAGGAATTCATAGAGGAAAACGCCAGTGATGCCGAAGCACAGATAGCGGATACTGGAACGCCCATAGGCCGAGGCATTGCGCCAGATCTGTTCCAGCACGCTGATTCCCAGCAGCGAAATGGCAAGCTGTGCGAACAGCATCGCCCGCGCTGACAGCAGGTTTATATCCAGTGCCCATCCTGTCAGGGCGGAAACGATGAGGACGGCCAGAATCGTGAGCAGAGCACCACTGGCAAACAGCAACAGCCGGCGGGAGAACAGGCTGTGATCCCGGGCATCGCGGATCAGCGCGAAGAGCACCAGGATCCAGGCGCTGTTACGGGCGAGTTCGATAACATAGCGCAGGGCGAATTCGGGCCAGCCCCAAAGGGTCTGCGCCACGATAGCAATGGCCCAGAGTGCGGTTAGGCTGGCGGCCAGAAACAGGGCCCTGTCGGTACCCCGACGCAGGTAGCGGCAGGCGGTAAAGCCTGCGAGGACACTATAGACCACCGCCGCCGCAAGGTGGCTGACAACACCGAACTCCAGCAACTGTTACTCCCTTTGCTCATTCGGAGTCGCGGGCGTTCAGGACTGGTACCGAAGCTCGCGATAGTAACGGAAAATCGTCTCCAGGCGGCGTTCCGGCTCGAACTGGAAACGCTGGGCGAACTGGCGACCATCAATAATGACAGGATACTTGAAAAAATCCATCAGATAGGGTGGGAAACGTCTCATATTGAGAGCCCGAAGCAGGGTGCGGGGCAGCATCGGGGGGATGGAGGGAACGGGAATCGGCCGACAGCCGCAGGCCTCCAGTGCATCGCGGTAGTCCACCCAGTCCTGGGGTGCGACATTGAAGATGCCCGTGTGCGGCTGGCGGTAGGCCGTTTCGATCGCGCGAGCCATGTCCTCGCTGTGGATGAACTGCATCATGGGCGAGAAACCGGCCATGACCGGCGCATTGTGCGAGGCCAGGAGATTGCTGATGGTGTTGCGCACACCTGGGCCCACGATGTTGCACGGCCGCAGGATGGTGATGTTGAGATCCGGGTTCCGCCAGAGATAGATGGTGGCCAGGTTCTCCAGCTCCACGGAATCCACCAGATCCATGCTCAGCCCGGCGCTCTTGAGTGGGTAGGATTCGTCGATCAGTGCGGGATTGAACGCATTGGCACCGTAGACATGATAGGTGGACAGGACGATGACCCGGCGTACGCCATAGCGGTCACTGAGCGACAGAAGCCGGTCGGTGCCCAGCACATTGGCGTTGTAGCGGCTCATCCGGGTCCCCTGGCTGGACATGATGCGACCGAGGTGGACAACGCCGTCAAAGCGGTAGCGCCGGAATAGATCCTCGAAACCACGTTTCTGGAAGTCCACCCGGTAACTGGCGACGTCGGGGCCGAGCCAGACCTCCTCGCGGAAGTCCACGGCAACGATCCGGTAATCCGCCCGCAGGCGCTGTATGACCTGCTGGGCCAGGGCACCGCCGGCACCGGTAACCAGCAGGGTGGGCCTGTTCTCCGCTGAACCGCTCAAAACACCCGCTCCCGTTCGCTCAGGCCCTGGTCGATCAGATCACTGATGGCACTGCGGACCCTGTCCACATGCCGCGCCATGATCTCTTCGGTCATTTCCGGGTCCGGCTGGAAGTGCATGGGTTCGCCGAAGCGCAGCAGCACCCGGCTCGGGAGAACCACAGGTGCGGCGACGGGCACATAGGGGACGCCGAGCCAGCGTGCCAGAGGACGGACGTTACCGAACGCCGGCATGGTTTCCTCACAGCCAACAACCCCGACAGGAACAACGGTGGCGTTGTGCTCCATCGCCAGACGCATGAAGCCGCTGCCAAAGCGCTTGAGCTGGTAGCGCTCGCGGTAGGGCTTGCCGGAGCCCCGGATGCCCTCCGGGAAGATGATCACCGCTTCGCCGTTTTCCAGCATGCGGGCGCAATTGGCAGGGTCACCGAGAACGGCCCCTACCTGGTTCAGCAGGTTGCCCAGCCAGGGCACGGTGGGGAAGAAGCGTTCGATCATGGCGCGGGGCAGGCGGGGGTTCCTCGCCCGGTTGGCGAGGGTGTACCCGATCATGAGGCCATCCAGGGGCAGCTGGCCGCTGTGGTTGGCCACCAGCAGTACTGGCCCTTCGTCCGGTACGCGCTCTTCACCCCGGCTGTCCACCCGGAACCAGTAATCGTGGATGGGCCGGACCAGTGTCATACCGATCTTGGCGGCGTCCTCCTGAAAGCCCCAGGGATCATGGCCAAGGCTGCCGGTGACCTTGCGCATGCGATCCACCTGACGGTCGACCGCCTCGGGCACAATCCGTTTCTTCAGATACTGTCTCAGTTTCATGCCGGGCCCCGGGTTCAGGTATAATGGGATTCTCACAGAAAGCATGCGCCGGAGTCCAAGCCCATGGCGGAAAATAAAGACGAAGACCCCAGCACTGAAACCAGCCATGAACAGCAGCAGATGGCCGAGCGGATCAAGGATTCCGCCCGCCAGATCTGGCTGGCGGGGCTGGGAGCCTATACCAAGGCGGAGGAGGACGCAGGCCGGTTCTTCGAGCGTCTGGTCAAGGAGGGCGAGGACATTGAGGAACGCACCCGTGGGGTCGTCAACCGGCAGGTTAAAGCCGTTGAGGACAGTGTGGACGGAGTTCGGGAACGCGCTTCCGGTACCTGGAACCGGCTGGAATCCGTGTTTGACGAACGTGTTTCAAAGGCACTGGATCGGCTGGGTATTCCTGCGCCTGGGCGGGTCCGTGACCTGGAGCATCAGGTACAGCACCTGCAGGACGAGGTGGAAAAGCTGCGCAGAGAGCTGGAACAGCAGCGCGGTGACTGAGCCCGCCTAGAGATAGTCCTCGCTCATCGCCTCCAGTGCCTCGCGCTCCTCGGCACGCAGGTAGGGGGCGACCAGAACCATGACCTGGTAGACACCCCGCCCCAGATCCACCGAATCCTTCTGGTTCAGGTGTGACAGCATCTCGAAGCTCAGCCAGTAGGTCAGGGTCAGCACGATCTGGTGGCACAGCGCCTCCACTTCCCGGTCGCTTGCCGAGAGGATGCCCTGTTCACGGAAACTGGCGCAGATACGGCGCGTGGCCTGGTACTTCTGTTTCACAATGCGCTGGAAGCGCGGCTGCAGGACCGGGTAGCGGGAGAGGACATTGACCAGGTCCTGGTAGAGAAAGCGGTAGCGGGCGATGGTTTCGAACAGCAGATGCAGGAACAGCCACTGGTCGTCCACCGAGATTTCGACCTCCGGTACCGCAAGCAGCTCCTGGATCTCGTGTTCATAGCGGTCGTAGAGCTCGGTGACGATCTCACTCTTGCTCTTGAAATGGTAATACAGGTTGCCCGGGCTGATGTCGATCTCGTCAGCGATCTGCAGCGTGGTCACGTTGGACTCCCCGTCCGCGTTGAACAGCTCAAGGCTGGCGTCGAGGATCCGATCACGGGTCTTGCGCTTCATGCGGCCGCACCATCCCAGTGCTCGGTTTACCGGCGAAAGTCAGCCCATACCGGACAGTGGTCGGAGGGCTTGGTCATACTCCGGATACTGTAGGAAATACCACCGTCTGTCACGCGCTGGGCCAGGGCATCCGTCGCCAGGATCAGGTCGATCCGCAGGCCCCGCTTGGGATCCCGCTCAAACCCACGGCTGCGGTAGTCAAACCAGCTGAAGTCGTCATCGGTCTCGGGGTAGAGATGGCGGTAGACATCGTTCAGCCCCCAGCTCTTGACCTGCTGCAGCCATTCCCGTTCTTCCGGCAGGAAGGAGCACTTGCCTTCGCGCAGCCAGCGCTTGCGGTTGTCCTCACCAATGCCCACATCAAGATCGGTGGAGGAGATATTGAGATCCCCCATCACCATCAGCGGGTGTTCGGGTGAATACTGCTCCCGCAGCAGGCGCTGGAGATCCTGGTAGAACCGCTCCTTGGCGGGGAACTTGGTGGGGTGATCCCGGCTTTCCCCCTGTGGGAAATAGCCATTGATGACCGTCACTGTTTCATCCCCCACCGGAATGTCCGCCGTGATCAGCCGGCGCTGGGCATCGTCGTCGTCCCACGGGTAGCCACGCTGGACACGTACCGGCTCGTTCCGGCTCATCAGCGCCACACCGTAGTGGCCTTTCTGGCCGAACCAGTTCACGTGATACCCCAGCTGTTCCACCTCCGCGGCGGGAAACTGGTCATCCGCAACCTTTGTTTCCTGAAGCCCGATCACATCGGGCTGGTAATCGTTCACGAGCTGCTCGAGCTGGTGCATCCGTGCGCGGATGCCATTCACGTTAAAGGTAACGAAGCGCATGAGGTCCGGGTCTTTCTGCATGTGTGCGAAGTCGGTGTACAACGGCGCCATACCCTACCACAGCTCGACCACGGGTGCAGGGGCTCAGTGGCAACCGGGCGCGTTTTCATGCTCATAGCGGATGTGCGCCCTGTGATTGTCCTCGGGATTGCGAAGAATGTTGGTGAGCCCATGGAAATCAGTGAGCTGGCGCTTATCGTTGAAGGCAAGGTGAAGGGGGTCCACGAACCAGCTGGAGACCCAGCCCGCCACGCTGATGCGGAACACATGCTCCCCATCCAGGGCCTGCATTTGTGCGGGTTCGGCATCGAAAGCGTAGAACTTGCCCCTGGTGGGAACCAGGAACTGGATGCGGACATCCTCACCGTCCTCGACCAGGGTTTCCCAGTTCTGGCGCACCATAACCTCAAATCCGGCGTCGATCACGCCATTATCCGGGGCCTTGATGCGATAGCTGGACTCGTCTCCGCTGCTGGCACGGTAGCGGATCCGCACCCGTCCATTTTCCGGGTTGCGAACCTGCATGCGCTCACCGAAGCGCTGATCTTCCAGCGTGAAGCTCGGACGCGAGGGGGTATCACCATAATCCAGGGTTTTCTGGGCGATGATGTCACCCTCCGGGTCGCGGTAGGTCACTTGGTGTTCACGGGGCGCCCAGAACCCATTACGGCATTCGCCGGTCTGACGGTGCTGCTCGGTATAGACGATTTTCCCGGAATCAAGGGATTCGGCGCTACCGCTGAAGCGGATTTCCTTCTCCGCCGATGCCGTGATCGTGATCCCGGCCAGCAGCAATCCGGCCAGAAAGCGGTTACCAGCGTTGCTCATAGAGAGGCACTTCCTCAATGGATTCCAGCCACTGGCTGATACGCACCAGCACAGGGTATATCAGCCCCCAGCCAACGCCGATGGCCACGATGCCCCAGAGGCCGTAACCGATCTCGATGGTGCCGACGCTTTCAGCCGCAGCGTAAGCGAGAGCGCCCGCGAACGGTGGCAGACCAAAGAGTACCAGCCGGTAATGACGCATCCAGTAGAGGCAGTGGTTCACGGCGGTGGCAAAAACCGCCCAAAGCATGACCAGCCATACCGGAATCATGCCGCTGGCATAGGCGCCTTCGTGGCCGGGGAAGCTGAGAATGCCGAGGTTCTGGTGGAGAACATCCAATACGCTGCCGAGCACGGTGGCCATGAGGATGAAGCGGAATTCGCGCTGCGGAAAGGCGCTGATGAACATCAGGTGGGCAGCGACCACGGCCACGCCGGCGAGAGCCGCCAGCTGGCCGGGATACAGCACGGCCACGAACCACCCGAGTTGGAAGAGGATGAAGTTCGCGAGACTGCGCATGCTCAGGTTCTCCCATCGGTGAGGTCGCCGGCGGCTACGATGCAGGAGCGGCGGTTGTCTGGCTTGCCCATCAGAAGCTGGATGTTGCCGATGCGCCGCTCCGCGAATCCAGCCTCGCAATAGGCGAAGTAGTACCGCCACAGGCGGATGAACGCGTCAGAGTACCCGAGGCTGCGGATGGCGTCACGGTTGGCCTCAAAGCGCTCCCGCCAGCAGGCGAGGGTGCGTGCGTAATGCAGGCCAATGTCCTCTGCATGGCTGAAGACCAGGTCCGAGTGGTCCCGTACTGCGCCCAGTATGGCGCCCAGCGATGGGATGAAGCTGCCCGGGAAAATGTAGCGCTGGATGAAGTCCACGTTCTTCAGGGCACGCTCGTATCGCTGCTCAGGGAGTGTGATTGCCTGGATCAGGGCGAGGCCGTCCGGTTTGAGCAGCGCGCTGAGCTGTTCCATGTATTCGCCAAGAAACTGCGGCCCCACCGCCTCGATCATTTCGATGGAGACGAGTTTATCGTAGGTCCCTTCAAGGTTGCGGTAATCCTCGTAGAGCAGCGTTATGCGGTCATCCAGACCCTGAGCCGCAATCTGTTCCCGGGCCCATTCGTACTGCTGGGCGGAGATCGTTGTGGTGGTCACATGGCAGCCATAGTGCTGTGCCGCGTGGAGGGCGAAACCGCCCCAGCCGGTGCCGATTTCCACCACCTGGTCCCCTGGGCGCAGATCCAGCTTCTGGCAGATCCGGTCCAGCTTGTAGCGGGAGGCCTCTTCCAGAGTACTTTCCGCAGAGGGGAAGATGGCGGCGGAGTACATCATGGTTGGGTCGAGGAAGCGCTCGAAGAGGTCATTGCCGAGGTCGTAGTGTGCCTCGATGTTCTTGCGCGCGCCGGTGCGTGTGTTGCGGTTGAGCCAGTGGAGGGAGCGCCGGGCCGGCCGGGTTACCCAGGAGACCCGGTCCTCGAACCCGTTCATGCGGTCGTTGTTACGGGCAAAGAAGCGCAGAAGACCCGTCAGGTCGGGGGAATCCCAGTCTCCGGCCACATAGGCCTCGGCGGCGCCGATACTGCCACCGGAGACCATGTCCCGCCAGGCGGAGGCGTCGTGTACGGTCAACTGCACCGGATGGTGTAGACCGTCGTCGCTGCCGAACCAGCTCTCACGGTCGCCTTCAACCACGCGCAGCTGACCCTGTTCGAGATTGCGCAGCGTTGCCGTAACCAGGACGCGAGCCCAGTGATCGACGGGCGCCAGTGATGAGCGCGGTGCTGTTATTTTCAGGTTTTCCATGATGTTACCGTTCCAAACTGATCCGATGATGCATTGGCTGGCACGCCCAGTGCCGGTTCCAGGTTGCTGGCGGAGGCACCCTCCCACTGGGGGTGATCGTGGAAGACCGCCCCCTTACGCCAGAGCCGGAAGGCGTTGAGGTGAATGCCAAGGCTGGCTTTCAGGGTCTCCGCCGGGAAGCGCCGCAGCGCACGTCCCGCCACTTCCGGGGTGAGGGGCTGACGGTCGGTGGCCAGTGTGGCATCGAAGACCCGGCCCTCATGGCCACGTACCGTCATGTGCACACGCAGCGCTTCGGGATGGAACCCGAACAGCCATTCGTAATCCTGTTCCATGGGGTTGAAGGGTGAGACATGGAACTGCTTGGCGAAACGGTAGCGACGGCTCTGCCACCCGTTACCTGTTTCCGTGATACTGCCGCCCGAAAGCACGTAGCTGTGGCGCTGCTCCCAGGGCGTATTGGTGATCTGGGCCAGTATGGCCTCGGGCACCGGGTTCCTCTGGGCGTCCGCGTCCCGGGCGTAGCAGAAGTAGAAGCTCACCGGATTGAAGATCCAGCCCCAGTAACGCGGATGGGTGATGAGCTCGATCGGCCCGGTGGGGCGGTTGCCGGTGGCAATCTCAACATGACGGCGTACGGCCCCGTCCAGTGATCCGTTACCGGGCTGGAAATAGTCGCGGCGCCGGAACCAGACCTGGTTCGGGCGTCTTGTTGAGATGCCGGGATTAAGACCTTCCAGCCTGTCCCATTCGTCCAGGCGCACGGCGTACATCCCCATGGGATACTCAAAGTCATGCCGTACCGGCATCATCCGCCGGTGGCGGATTCTGCCTTCGAGAAATCCGCTCTTGAGAGGCTCAGCACTCATTCCAGTGTTTCTCCCAGTGCTTCACAAACGCGCAGGGCGCTGCGCACGCCATCCTCGTGGAACCCGTTGAACCAATAGGCACCACAGTAATGAGTACGATGGTGGCCCCCGATCCGTTCATAGCGGCTTTGGGCATTGATGCCCTCCAGGGTGAAGCGCGGGTGCGAATAGCTGAACCGCTTGATAATGCGGGAGGGATCAATGGCATGCGTGCGGTTCAGCGTCACGCAGAAAGTCTCTGGGGCGTCGCGGAAATTCTGCAGGATGTTCATGTTGTAGGTGACGGAAACCGGCTCATCCGCCGACTCTGGCAGATGGTAGTTCCAGGCGGCCCAGGCACGGCGGCTGCGTGGCAGTACCGAGGGGTCTGTATGCAGGACCACGTCATTGGGCTGGTAGGGCAGTGCGCCCAGGATGGTGTTTTCCGCTTCCGTGGCGTCCGACAGCATGGCCAGTGCCTGATCGGCATGGCTGGCGATGATGACCTGGTCAAAGCGTTCATTGCCGCGCCTCGAGGTCAGTGTGACCCCTTCCGCGTCCCGGGAGACGGTATTAACCGGCGTATTGGTGTAAACGCGTTGCCCTAGGGGCGCGGTCAACGCCGGGATATAGGCCTCGGAGCCGCCTTGGATGACCCGCCATTCAGGCCTGTCGGAGACGGACAGCATGCCGTGGTTGTTAAAGAACCGCAGGAAGAAACGCACCGGGAAACGGTCCATATCGCTCTCCGAAGCGGACCAGATCGCGGCTCCCATGGGAATGATGTAATGCTGCCGGAAATACCGCGAAAACCCATGGCGCTGCAGGTAATAACCCAGTGTTTCCGTCTCTGCGATCCGGTCGTTGACCAGGTCGTCCCGGGTAAGACGGTTGAAGCGCAGGATTTCGCCGACCATTCCCAGGAACCATGGATTGACCAGATTGCGGCGCTGGGCAAACAGCGCGTTCAGGCTGGTGCCGTTGTACTCGAGACCCGTGGCGCCTCCGTGCACGCTGAAGCTCATGGTCGAGGTCTCCGAGGCAATGCCCAGCTGATCCATGATCCGGATGAACCCCGGGTAAGTCCAGTCGTTGTAGACGATGAAGCCGGTATTCACCGGCCAGCTCCGGCCGCCGGCCTCAACGTGTTCGGTGTTGGTGTGGCCACCCAGTTGATGCTCGGCCTCGTAGAGATGAACCTCGTGCCGGCGGCTCAACAGCCAGGCGCAGACAAGTCCCGAGATGCCACTGCCGATGACGGCAATTCGCTGTGGTTCAGTCATGGAAGTGATCAGTCGTTTGATTCCTTGGCGTTACGGGACATGGCCGCCGCCATACGGTCCCGCAGTGACCGTGGCAGACAGGCGAACAGCTTGAGCATCAGCGTGAACCGTCTGGGGAAGTGGATATCCGGCCTGTGTCGCGTCAGGTCCCGAACCATGATGCGCGCGGCATCCTCCGCCTCCATCAGGAAGGGCATCGAGAAATCATTCTGATCGGTAAGCGGTGTGCGCACGAATCCGGGGGAGATCAGTGACACGTCGATCCCTTCTCCCGCCAGGTCAGCGCGCAGCGATTCCGCAAGGTAGGCCAGGCCCGCCTTGGAGGCGCCATAGGCTTCCGCACGGGTGAACGGGAACCACCAGGCGGAGGAGCCGACCACTGCCAGCAGGGGGTGGCGCTCCCGGTTCCGGCTGGTCCGGAGTACCGGCAGAACGGCCTCAATCGCCCGGGCTGTGCCGACAATGTTGGTGTTGACCACCCGGGAGACCAACTCCGCGTCGAAATCCGACACATCCATGTATTCACAGGTGCCCGCGTTGAGAATGGCCCAGTCAATGGGCGCCATGGCGTGCAGCTGTTCGCGGAAGTAGCGGCAGTCCTGGGGGCTGGTCACGTCTCCCGCCAGGGGGGTGACCGCGTTACCGTATTCAGCCACGATCTCATTGAGCCTGTCGCGGTTGCGCCCGGTTGCAATGACCCGGTGCCCCTGGCGGACAAGTTCGGCGAGAACCGCCAGCCCGATGCCCGAAGTAGCGCCGGTGAGCCACACCGTCAGATTGGTGGTGTTGTGCTCGTTGCTCATACCGCTCTGCTCCTGATCCACTGAATGATCCGGCCGAGCACCGGAATGTTCTCGTAGAGAAGCTCGCCCGCGTCGTAGTAGTCGCGGTGGAAGACGATCAGATCATCCTGCCCCTTCAGGAGGCTCACCCCTTCGACGATGAAAGACCGGCCATGGGCCAGTTTGGGGTGCTCCAGCGTCATACTCCAGGGCAGCATGACGCTGTGGGCATTGCTTGCCGGCTCACCGAAATCGAACTCACAGCTGGTGACATTGACATAGGCCGAGCGCAGATACTGCGCCAGTGATTCCGTACCCCGGCGCTCCACCAGCGGGTCCCGAAACAGGACTTGGTCGTGGTAGCACTCCTCCATCAGGGCCTCAATGTCCGGAGGTGCACGATTGAACAGCGACTGGAAGCGCGCGACCTGTTTACTGCTCAGCGTCATGGCCATGCCTCTGTCGATCCCTTTCCAGGGTTTCCTGATAAACCGCTTTGGGAATGGGTTTCAGGTTATGGATGATGCCGGCCTTTTCCATCAGCCACAGCAGGTAGAAGGTGATGTCGATCTCCCACCAGCGAAAGCCCTGGCGTGCGGATGTCGGGCAGCGGTGGTGATTGTTGTGCCAGCCCTCGCCGAGGGTGAGCAGGGCCAGCCAGAAATTGTTGCGGCTGTCGTCAGAGGTCTCGAAGCGCCTCCGGCCCCATACGTGGGCCAGGGAATTGATGGAGACAGTGCCGTGGAAGACCGCCACGGTTGAGATGAAGAAGCCCCAGATCGTCAGCTGGGGGCCGTTGGTGCCAAGGGCCGGAGCCCAGGCGGCCAGAGCCTCACCCAGCGCGTAGATGCCAACCACGCAGACCAGCGGAACAATGGCGTCAAAACGGTTCAGGAACCGGAGCTCCGGGTAGCGGGCCCAATCCCCAACCCGGCGGTAATCAGTCAGGAAAGCCGCGTCACAGGTAAACCAGCCCACATGGGACCACCAGAACCCCTGCTGCTCTGGGGAGTGGAGATCCTTGTCGGTATCCGAGTGCTGGTGATGATGGCGGTGATGGGCGGCCCACCAGAGTGGTCCACGCTGCACGGCGCTACTGCCGATCACCGCGAAGATGAACTGCCAGAAACGGTTGGTACTGAAAGTCTTATGGGCAAAGTACCGGTGATAGAAGCCGGTTATCGCGAACATGCGCAGCACGAAGAAACCGATGGCGAACCAGACGGCAAAGGGACTCACGCCGACCCAGATCACCCCCAGGCATGCCAGGTGCAGGCCAATGAAGGGGATGATCCGGATCCAGTTGAGCCGGGTGCTGTTGGCATCAATGTGTTCAGCGCCCGCTTCGGAGTCGAACCACCTGAGGAAGCTGTAAAGGAGATTGCGTGCCTGTGCCATGATATTCCGACCTTGGGATTCTGTAACCGCTATTGCGCTGATGCGACCATCATACAACGACCTATACGCCGGTGTAGTAGGGGCGGATCAAAAACGCGGCTGGGGGGCGGGGCAATAGGGGAGATTGGGAGAATCAATCATGCCCGTAGAGGCTCGGGCAGTCTGTAGAAATGGACGATGGTGCTGTCAGCGAACTTCTGGAAGAAGGTGGACATGTCCGTAATGCGCTCCAGATGGCGCTTACCGGTCACCGCGTCGCGCGCAAGGACCTGAATGCCGTCGAAGTGGTCGCGAATGTGGGAGAAACGGGCATGCATGGTGCAGGTCACAATCTCCTGAACCGGGGCCTCAAGGGCACGGGAGAGGTAGTGACGGTGGGCCTCAATGGCCTCGGGATCCAGCCCCTCCCGGGTGTCGACGTGCTTCAGACGGACCCGGTCCACCACACAGCGCGAACAGCTGGCCGGGTTGGCGCGGGCCTTGCGCCGGAAAGCTTCCCAGAAAAAAGTGTCCGTAATGTCCGCGAAGTTGCGGATGTCGCCAAGGCAGTTGTCCACCCAATCAAGTACGTCCCTGTCCTCAAGCACTTCGTTGATTGCTTCCCGCAGCAGCCAGTCAAAGCCCAGCGCCGTCTTGTGGGCATAGACCTTGCGGTACATCTGGTAGCGGGAATAGACGAAGTCCTCGAGTGCCCCCAGCCCTTTCTGGGTGACAGCCAGTCCCAGCCAGGGGGAGTCCAGGCTCCAGCCGAAGCGCAGGTTGTTCAGCAGGTGATCCAGGTTGAAACCACCAATGGTCACCGAGGAATGGAAGCCGTCCCGCAGCATGTAGTCGGCGCGGTCGGCATCGATCTCGCCAGAGACCACCGAGGACAGCAGATCCATCACCAGGCGTGGGACCGCGCTCGTCTCAAGGGCGCCGGCGTGAGCGTCCGGGCCGGCGATAAAGGCCCAGAAGGTGTGGGCGTGCTGCTGGAAGCGTTCGCTGGGCGCGGGCTCGGTGGTCTCCATGACGCCGAGCACATCCTGGATCTCAATGCCGGAACGTCCCGGCAGGTCCATATCCGAGAGCACTTCCCAGGCAATGCGCACCGAGTAGTGCTCGTGCTCCAGTACATCTGGCAGTTCAGGATAGAAGGTGCTGGCATCGATGCCCGCCCAGAGCTGATCAAAGCGCCCCGGAGCCTGCATCAGCTGCTGGATGCGGTCGGCCTGGTTGAACTGGTGCGAGAAACTGGAATGACCACTGTCGTGGAGCAGGCAGGCCAGACGGATGACCTTGGCCATGTAGTCGATCGCATCCAGCTGCTCAAATGTCAGTTCGGGATGGCGGCTGAGCTGGCGTTCTCGCAGGTAGGCGTCCATCATGGCGCGGAACATCCGGTCACCCACGTGCATCACGCCAATACTGTGCAGGAAGCGTGAGTGGGTGGCGCCGGGAAACACCAGACTCAGAATGTCATTCTGGCAGATGTTGCGCAGGCGCTGGAAAAGACGGTGGTCAATGACATCCACCTCATGGCGGTGGAGCCTTATGCCACCATGGACAGGGTCCATGATCAGCTTGTCGTAGGCACCGAGCAGGTCATCCAGGGCACTTCGCGTCATCGGGCTTTCCGCTTGCCTAAGTTGCGCAACAGGGCCAGACTCTAGCACATCAGCCGCGCCCGCGTACCGCCGCGCCGGGCGGGATATTCGCTGTCTTTGGGAGCGGTGCCCATGGCCACCCGCACGGAACACATTCTCATCATTGATCCGGAGGCTGACAGCCGCAATGAGCTGTGCCGCCACCTTCAGGTCCGTGGGTATTACGTGACCGCATGTGAAAGCCTGATGGAGGGGGTTGCCAGTCTGAGTGCGACACCACCGGATCTGATCTTTGCCGATCTGCCGGCTGCCCATATCAGCGATCTTGCGCGCGAGGCCACGAGCGGCGGCGTGGAGGCGCCCGTGATCGCACTGAGTGGTGCCAGCACAGCGGATGAAGTGGTTGCAGTCATGCGGGCAGGCGCCTCGGAAGTGGTGCTTAAGCCCCTGGATGACAAGAATGCCGTGGACGACGCGCTGGCCAAGCTTTTTGAACGGATACGGGTGGCCCGACTCAACGAGGTCTACCGTGAGGAACTGGAACGCAAGAATCTGAACCTGCGCGAGGGGATCTCCGAGCTGCGTGCGGACCAGAGTGCCGGGCGCAAGGTACAGATGAAGATGCTCCCCGACCCGGACCAGTCAATGGCCGGGGTACACATGACGCACTGCATCCAGCCATCGTTGTACCTCAGCGGTGATTTCCTGGATTACATGAAGCTTGATGAGCACCTGAGCCTGGTCTACATCGCCGATGTGTCCGGGCACGGGGCCAGCAGCGCCTTCGTAACGGTACTGCTCAAAAACCTCACCAACCGCCTCCAGCGCAATCTGCGGCGCGGCTCCAGTGAGGACATCCTGGATCCGGAGCGGTTCCTTCAGAGGGTCAACCATGAACTGCTGGAAACCGGTCTGGGTAAACACGTGACCCTCTTTGTGGGCCTGGTGGACACCCAGGCCCGTGAGCTGCGTTACTCCGTGGGCGGCCACTTCCCCATGCCGATCCTCCTGGATGGGAATGGCGCACGCTTCCTTGAGGGCAGCGGCCTCCCTGTAGGGCTGTTCAACAAGCCCGACTGGGCCCATTACAGTGAGCGGCTGAACCCCGGCTTCCGGTTGATCCTGTTCTCGGACGGCATTCTTGAAGTGATCGATGCCCCCAGCCTGGACGAGAAGGAAAAACGGTTACTTGAACTCGTGCAATCTGGACGTCACACTGTCGAAAGACTCAGTGAGTCGTTACAGATCGAGGCAATGGACGAACTTCCCGATGACATTGCCATAGTGACGGTGACCGACGGACGTGCTGCTGATGAGTGATTGCAAGATTCTGCAGGCTCAGGAGCGGGGTATTTACGTACTCAAGTTCATCGGAGAAGTACGTCTCAATCTTTGCTCAACGCTGGACCAGATCATTGATGACATGTTCGGAAACCCCGAGTTCCGGACTGTGGTGGTGGATCTCACCGAGACGGAAGTGATCGACAGCACCACACTCGGGCTGCTGGCCAAAATCGCCATGGCCTCCGAGGAACGCAGCCACTTCCTGCCCACACTGATCACCACCAACCCTGACGTCACCCGCATCATCCATTCCATGGGTTTCGACCGCATCTTCCTGATCGTGCGCGAACCGGCACGGGATCCCCAGGAACTCGAGGAGATTCCGCTCATGCGCGCCAGTGAGCAGGAAGTGCGGGACAAGGTCCTGGATGCGCACCGGACCCTGATGAGCATGAACCATCACAATCAGGAACAGTTCCAGAATCTGGTGCGTGCCCTGGAATGCGAAGCCCCCTGAACCCATCTGAACAAACCGAATAAGCCCGCTTCATGGAGAACGCGATTCAGACCACTGTGTTGGGTGGTGGCAGTTTCGGCACCGCCATGGCCCAGGTACTGGCCGAGAACGGGCATCCCGTCCGACTCTGGATGCGCAGTGCCGAGCAGGCAGAGGCCATCCGCCACACCCGCATCAACCACCAGTATTTCCCGGAACTCGAGCTGGACTCGCTGGTTGAACCCACCACCGACATGGGTGGTGCCATCGAGCAGGCAGAGCTGGTGTTCGTGGCACTGCCCAGCAAGGTCTTCCGTGATGTGATCCGAAACGCTGCCGGCCATTTCCGCGACCAGCAGATGGTGGTCAGCCTCACCAAGGGGATTGAGCGCGACGGTTTCCGGCTCATGAGCCAGGTACTGAAGGAAGAGCTGCCCGGCACCCGGGTGGGGGTCCTGAGCGGGCCCAACCTAGCCGGCGAGCTCGTCCAGCATGAGATTACCGCTTCCGTGATCGCTTCCGAGGACCGGGAACTGCGGGAGCGTGTCCAGCAGGCCCTGGGGAACGCCTATTTCCGTATCTATGCCAACCTGGATGTGTACGGTGTTGAGCTTGGCGGCGCACTCAAGAACATCTATGCGGTGGTTTCCGGCCTGGCCGATGCCAGGGGTATGGGCGAGAACACCAAGTCCATGCTGATTACCCGCAGCCTGGCGGAAATGAGCCGCTTTGCCGTGAGCATGGGGGCCAACCCCATGACGTTCCTGGGGCTGGCCGGCGTCGGGGACCTGATCGTGACGTGCAGCTCCAGTCTGAGCCGCAATTACCGGGTCGGCTATGCCGTCGGGCAGGGCAGCACTCTGGATGAGGCCGTGACAGAGCTCGGGCAGGTGGCAGAGGGGGTCCGGACTCTGGAGCTGGTCCACGAGAAAGCCATCGAGCTGGACGTCTACATGCCCCTGGTGCGGGGGCTCTACCAGATCCTTTACCGGGGAGCTTCCATCACCGATGTGGTGGGAGCGCTCATGAATGCCACCCAGAACAGCGACGTGGAGTTCATTCTGCCCCGTCAGGGCGAGGGTTCCGCCATCTGATCAGCCCTGGCGCACGAGGCGTTCCAGGGTGTCCAGGGCCTGCTCCAGTGCGGCATAAGGGGTATAGAAGTGGGGCGAGAACCGTACCCCGCCGCCGCGGCTGGCGCTGATAACCCGCTGCTGGGCCAGCCGGTCACAGAGATGGCGGTTGTCCAGCCCATCGACCTGTACGGTGTAGATGCCCAGCCGGCGCTGTGGCTCCCGGGGCGTCACGGGGGTAATGCCCTTAATGCGATCCAGACCGCTCGCCAGGCGGCTCACGCGCTGGTCAATCAGGCTCCTGACCTGATCCAGTCCCACTTCAAGCAGCAGACCGGTGCTGGCCTCAAGGGCATGGGCTGCGAGCAGATTGGGGCTGCCGCACTCAAAGCGCCGTGCGTCCGGAGCCGGGGCCCAGTCCTTACGGTTGAAGTTGCCGGGGTCGGCAACCATGTGCCAACCGTATTCATAGAGTTTCAGTGACTCCCGCCATTCCGGTGCTACATAGAAAAAGGCCAGGCCTTCGGGTCCCAGCATCCACTTGTGGCCATCCGCCATGGCGAAATTGGCGCCCGCGGCCTGGACATCCAGCGGCTCGGCACCGGCAGTCTGGATGGCGTCCAGACAGAACAGGATGCCATGGCTGTCACAGAGCGCGCCCAGATGGGCGGCGTCAAGACGCAGGCCGGTGCCGTACTGGACTGAACTGACCGACATCAGGCGGGTTCTGTCAGTGATCAGGTCCTCAATCGCGCCTTCCGGTGTGACGTCCTGGCGGTCGATATCCGCCACCCGTATGCGGACGCCACGGCTCACAAGGGACTCCCACACAATCCGGTTGGAGGGGAATTCCTGGCTCGTGATGATGATTTCATCCCCTTCATGCCAGTCCAGGCCAGCCGCAACCATGGAAAGCGCTTCGGAGGTGTTCTTGCACAGGGCGATGTCCTGCGCGGACGGTGCATTGATCAGCCGGGCCAGGTTGTGCCTGAGCTGGTCCTCAACAGTGAGCCACTGGGGATAGTGAGTGGCCCCCAGGTGGCTGTTTTCATGGGCGAAGCGGGCAACGGCATCACTGGCACGCCGCGGCCAGGGTGCCACGGCCGCGTGGTTGAGATAGGCAAGCCCCGACTCAAGCGGGAATTCACTCAGCAGCTGCGTGGCTGAAAAACGCTCCGTCATGCTCCGTCTCCGTCATGTCCGTCATTGAAGGGGAGGGCTCGCACCGCTAGTATCGGACCTGTTCCATGCACTGATTGCGCCGGAGGGCTGCAGATGGGGGAACCCGATTCCCAGGCGGAACTGGCCCGACAATTCGAACACGTCGCCCAGTACGATACAACCGGAAAGGGCCCGCCGGTGGATCAGTGGGATCCGCCGTTCACGGACGACCTGGAACTGTTCATCAACCGTAATGGCCGCTGGTTCTACCAGGGCCGTGAAATCGAACGGCTGGCGCTGCGCCGACTTTTCGCCTCCATCATGCGTCGTGAATCAGATGGTTACTACTATCTTCTAACACCGCACGAGAAGTACCGCATCCAGGTGGAAGATGTTCCCTTCCTCGCACACAGCGTTGAGCAGGAAGGTGAGGGGGATGGGCGCGTTCTCTGGCTGCATACGGATGTGGAGGACCGCTTCCCGATCGGTGACTCGCACCCGCTGATCGTTCGAACGGATGATAAAAGCGGCGAACCCCAGCCCTATGTGATGGTACGGCGAGGGCTCCAGGCCCGGATCGAGCGCAGTGCCTTCTACCACCTCACGGAACTGGCTGAGGAGCGGGCCATCAACGGCGCAACCCACGTCGGGGTGGTCAGTCAGGGCAGTTTCTTTTCCCTGGGCCGGATCGGCTGATCACGGTTTTCAAAGCCGCCATTATTTTCTATCATGGAGTATGGGTGCCTGTATTGAGCAGCACCCTTGCGTCCCGGATCGTCGTAAGTCCCTCTGTACAGGCCGCTGTTCAGCAACACTTTCGATCCACCGCACTATTGTTATTACGACGTTTCTGTCCTATACGCAAGGAGTCAACATGACCGAATCCCGTGTCGTCAGCATCCACTACACCCTCAAGAACGACGAGGGTGAGGTTCTGGATTCTTCCCGCGAGCGTGAGCCGCTCAGCTATCTGGAAGGGGCCCAGAACATCATCAGTGGCCTGGAAGAAGCACTGACCGACAAGGCCCAGGGTGACGAAGCCCAGGTATCCCTGGATCCGGAGAACGCTTACGGCGAAGTCCGCGAAGAACTGGTCCAGCCCGTCCCGAGCTCCGCTTTTGAGGGCGTTGAGAAGGTCGAGCCCGGCATGCAGTTCCAGGCGGAAACGCCCGGCGGCCCGCAGATCGTACGCGTGGTATCCGTTGAGGATGAGACCGTGACCATCGATGCCAACCATCCGCTCGCCGGCCAGCGTCTGCACTTCGATGTTGAGGTGGTTGATACGCGTGAGCCGTCCGACGAAGAGAAAGAGCACGGCCACGTGCACTGAGTCTTTCTCCAAGCACTGAATCAGCAGCGTTTTCAGTGCAACGGACATAAAAAAGGCGACCCGCGGGTCGCCTTTTTTTGTACCTACCCCTTACATATTGGGATAGTTGGGGCCACCGCCCCCTTCGGGGACCACCCACTGGATGTTCTGGGCCGGGTCCTTGATGTCGCAGGTCTTGCAGTGGATGCAGTTCTGCGCGTTGATCTGGAACTTCTTGCCGCTGCCGTCCTCGGCATCCACCACCTCGTACACGCCCACCGGGCAGTAACGCTGTGCCGGCTCGTCGTAGGTCGGCAGGTTATCCCGGATGGGAATCTCCGGATCCTTGAGCTGCAGGTGGCAGGGCTGGTCTTCCTCGTGATTGGTGTTCGACATGAACGCCGAGGACAGCCGGTCGAAGGTCAGCTTGTTGTCCGGCTTCGGGTAGTCGATCTTCGAACACTCAGAGGCCGGCTTAAGCGCCGCGTGATCCGGCGTGGTGTCGTGGAAGGTGATCGGCAGCGGCCGGCGCAGGATGTTCTGCTCCAGGTAGGCGATGCCGCCACCGATCACGGTGCCGAACTTGTGCATGGCCGGGCTGAAGTTGCGCTCGGCGAACAGTTCCCGGAAGAGCCAGCTGTTCTCGAACTTCTCCGCAAAGGCGGTCAGGTCGTCGCCGCCTTCAGAGCCCTTCTGGATCGCCTCGAAAACCGCTTCAGCGCCCAGCATCCCGGACTTCATGGCGGTGTGCGAGCCCTTGATCTTGGACGAGTTCAGCGTGCCCGCGTCACAGCCCAGCAGCAGCCCGCCGGGGAAATGCATCCGGGGCAGACTGTTGTAACCGCCCTTGGTGATGGCCCGCGCCCCGTAGGATACCCGCTTGCCGCCTTCCAGGTGCTGTTTGATGGTCGGGTGCGTCTTCATCCGCTGGAATTCCTCGAACGGCGAGACGTAGGGGTTGGAGTAGGACAGGTCGGTGATCAGCCCGACATAGACCTGGCCGTTTTCCAGGTGATACAGGAACCCACCCCCGGTGGAGCCGCTCTCGGACAGCGGCCAGCCCGCGGTGTGCACCACCAGCCCGGGTTCGTGGTTGGCCGGGTCGATGTCCCACAGCTCCTTGATGCCAAGGCCGTAGTGCTGCGGGTCCTTGCCCTCGTCCAGGTTGAACTGCTGCAGCAGGTCCTTGCCCAGGTGCCCCCGGCAGCCTTCGCTGAACAGGGTGTATTTCGCCCGCAGCTCCATGGGTGGCATGTAGCCGTCCTTGTGGTTGCCCTCGGCGTCGACGCCGAACTCGCCGGTGAGGATGCCCTTGACCACGCCATCCTCGTACAGGACTTCGGCGGCCGGGAAACCCGGATAGATCTCGACGCCCAGCTGTTCGGCCTGCTCGCCGAGCCAGCGGCACAGGTTGGCCAGGCTGATGATGTAGTTGCCATGGTTGTGCATGTTCTTTGGCACAAAGGCGTTGGGCGCCTTGCGGGCACTGTCGGCGCCGCGCAGGAAGTAGATGTCATCCCGGGTAACCGGCGTGTTCAGCGGGGCACCGCGCTCCTTCCAGTCGGGGAAGAGCTCATTGAGGCTGGTCGGCTCGAAAACGGTGCCGGCGATGATGTGGGCACCGACCTCGGATCCCTTCTCGACAACACAGACGGTCAGTTCCTGCTCCGCCTCGTTGGCCAGCTGCTGGATACGGCAGGCAGCCGAGAGTCCAGCAGGGCCCGCCCCCACGATCAGGACGTCAAACTCCATCGATTCGCGTTCCACGATAGTCTCCTCAGGATTTCCAATGGGCAATCTGTGGCTTTACGTTGCCACAGGATATATCATCATGGAAATCAAACAAACGTTTGTTTGAATGACATTGAGCAATGGCATCCCGTCCCTGGAGCTATTGACCCCCTGTGGTTTTGTCGTCAGTATTAGGGCGCTTTTGCCGGGGACGCCCGCCGCATGAACATTCTAAACCCATGGCAGGAAACGAGGAATCTATGAAGGTTCTGGTCGCTGTAAAACGAGTGATTGACTACAACGTCAAGGTTCGCGTCAAGCCGGATAACACCGGCGTGGACCTGTCCAACGTCAAGATGGCAATGAACCCATTCTGCGAGATCGCCGTTGAGGAAGCGGTCCGTCTCAAGGAGAAGGGCGTTGCCACCGAGATTGTCGCCGTGACCATCGGTCCCAAGGTCAGCCAGGAGCAGCTGCGCACCGCGCTGGCACTGGGCGCTGACCGCGCCATCCAGGTCGAGACGGACGAAGATGTCCAGTCCCTGGATGCGGCCAAGATGCTCAAGGCCGTCGTGGACAAGGAAGAGCCGAACCTGGTGATCATGGGCAAACAGTCCATCGACACCGATAACAACCAGACCGGCCAGATGCTGGCCCAGCTGGCCGGGATGCCCCAGGGCACCTTTGCCTCCGAGGTCGAGGTGGAAGGTGAAAAGGTCAAGGTGACCCGTGAGATCGACGGCGGCCTGATGACCGTTTCCCTGAACCTGCCGGCCGTGGTTACCACGGATCTGCGCCTGAACGAACCGCGCTACGCTTCGCTCCCCAACATCATGAAGGCCAAGAAGAAGCCGCTCGAGGCCATCAGCCCGGCCGACCTGGGCGTCGATGTTGCGCCGCGGCTCAAGACACTCAAGGTTGAAGAGCCGCAGCCGCGTCAGCCCGGTGTCAAGGTCGAGAGCGTTGAGGAGCTGGTCGACAAACTGAAGAACGAAGCGAAGGTGATTTAAATGAGTACACTGGTTATTGCAGATCACAACAAGGGTGAGCTGGCCGGGTCGACACTCAGTGTTATCGCCGCTGCCAAGTCTGCTGGTGGTGACATCGACGTTCTGGTCGCCGGCAAGGACATCGGCGGTGTTGCCGAACAGGCCGCCAAGGCGGACGGCGTCAACAAGGTGCTCGCTGCCGACAATGACGCTTACGGGCATGATCTCGCCGAGAATCTCAGTCTGCTGATCGCGGAAGTGGGCAAGGGCTACAGCCATCTGTTCGCCTCCGCCGGCACCGTTGGCAAGGACACCATGCCGCGTGTTGCCGCCATGCTCGACGTGGCGCAGGTTTCCGACATCATCGGTGTGCAGTCCGAGGACACCTTCGTTCGCCCGATCTACGCCGGTAACGCGATTGCGACTGTGCAGTCCAGTGACAGCGTCAAGGTGATCACCGTTCGGACCACCAGCTTTGACCCGGTTGCGGCTGAAGGCGGTTCAGCTTCGGTTGAATCCGTGGAATCAGCGCACGACGCCGGCCTTTCCGAGTTCGTCAGCGAAGAGCTGGCCGAATCCGATCGTCCGGATCTGGCAGCTGCCGACGTGGTCATCTCCGGTGGTCGCGGCATGCAGAATGGCGACAACTTCAAGATGCTGGAGTCTGTCGCCGACGTTCTGGGCGCCGCCATCGGCGCGTCCCGTGCCGCCGTCGACGCTGGGTTCGTACCAAACGACATGCAGGTCGGCCAGACCGGCAAGATCGTGGCCCCGAACCTCTACATCGCCGTCGGCATTTCCGGTGCCATCCAGCACCTGGCTGGCATGGGCGATTCCAAGTTCATTGTGGCCATCAACAAGGACGAGGACGCGCCCATTTTCCAGGTGGCGGACTACGGCCTTGTAGCGGACCTGTTTGATGCGGTACCGCAGCTTGAGGAAGAACTCAAGAAGGTGGTCTGACGGAACGCCCGTATCAGGCTATGATGAAAGCCGTACCCTCCGGGGTGCGGCTTTTCTGTTTACAACGATCCGAAAAGTGGACTCATGCTGACGCAGACGCACGCAATCGCTGGCGCTGCAACACTCGTTGCGCTGATTGCCTCAGTCGTTCTCCACTGTATGGCCGCTACGGCGCTCATGCGGCGCTTTGATGGCACCAGCCTGCACCAGTCCCTATGTATGGTCCTGATGGTTCTGGGGCTTTTTGTAGCCCACGTCATTGAGATCTGGCTGTTCGGTTTGGTCTCTTGGACGCTGGCCCAGATTGAGGGTGCGGGTTCTGTAACCGGAGGCCATGTGTCCGGCGTGATGGACTACATCTACTTTTCCGCCGTGACCTATACCACTTTGGGGTATGGGGAGGTTTATCCTGTTGGCCCCATCCGTTTCATTTTTGGCGTGGAGGCGCTGATCGGCTTCATGCTGATCACCTGGTCCGCCTCCGTTACCTTTCTTCAGATGCAGCGTTTCTGGCGCTGACTGGCTGGAACGGTCAGGGCGTAATTTGTGCGACCGCCTGCTCCGCGGCTTCACGATACGGGTGAAGAATCAAGTCCACGTTCCTGTGTTTCCAGTGAATTTCGTCATCCTCCCGGAAGCTGGCAATGGCGATGCGCCCGGATCTCGCAAAAAGGGCGAGCCCCTGCATCAGAATTTCGTTCACTTCGCGCCGGGGCAGTGTGCTGACAACCCACTTCGCGGTGTGGACCGGCAGATGGGACAGGAACTCAATGTCCTCCGCGTCACCAAAGACGGCATGTATCCCCTCGGTCTGGGCCCGTTCGACCCGTCCCGGATCAATATCAACACCAATGACGTCTTCCCCGCGTTCGATGAGTTGACCGGCAATGCGTCGCCCCAGACGTCCCAGTCCAATGATGATGATCGGAGCCGCCTGCCCCTGTGTATAGTCGTCGAGTTCACGGTAGGTCAGAGTACGCTCGAACGGCGAGAGCCACCCCCGAACCCGCTCAAAAAGCTGTTCCGAGTAGAGAATCATGTAGGTTGAGGTCGTGATGGTCACGATACCGACCAGCGTCACCACACCGAGCACGTTATCGCCGATGTGGCCGAGGCCCAGCCCCATGGTTATGAAGATGATCGAGAACTCGCTGATCTGAGCCACGGTCAGCCCCGCCTTGAACCCAGTACGACGCCGATACCCCATGCCTCCCATAATGGCCATGACGATCAGGGGATTGCCGATCAGAACGAACAGGGAGAGAACCAGGGCAGGAAAGAGGTTGTCTCCAATAAGGCTCAGGTTGAGCTGTTCACCCATGTAGATGAAAAAGAACAGGAGCAGGAAGTCCCGCAGGCTCGTCAGCCGGCTTGTGATCACGTCCTTGACGGCCGTGTTGGCCAGGGAGAAGCCGGCAATGAACGCCCCGACTTCCTTTGAAAGCCCCAGGATGTCCGCTCCCGCCGCAAGCATGGTCCCCCACGCGATGGCGAACAGCATCAGCATCTCGACGGAGCGGGCCAGGCTGCGCATCAGCCCCGGAATCACATACCGCATCAGCAATGGCAGGACGACCACCATGAACACCACGCTGATGCCAAGGCCCTGAAGCGGCGGGATAAGCTGGTCATCCGCGGTGGGGATGGTGAGGTTCAGGCCCAGCATGGCGAGAACAACTGCGATGTCCTGGACGATCAGGAAGCCCATGGCGATGCGGCCATGCAGGGATTCCAGCTCGCCTTTGTCGGAAAGGAGCTTGACGATGATGATGGTGCTGGAAAAGGTCAGGGCGATGGCGATATAGAGCGCATCGATTGGGGAAAAGCCGAGCAGAAGCGTCAGACCGAAACCGATCAGGATGGTGAATGCAAGCTGACCCAGTCCCGTCGCCAGGGCCACAGGCCCCAGGGAACGCACAATCCTCAGATCCAGTTTGAGACCAACGACGAACAGCAGAATGGTGATGCCCCAGTGAGCAAGGAGGTCAATCTGTGTGTGGGCGGAGACAATGCCCAGTATGCTGGGGCCTACAATGATGCCGACCGCCAGGTACGCAATAAGCAGTGGCTGGCGCAGGAGCATGGAAAAATAACCCACAACCACGGCGATCAACAGCAGTAACGTGAACTCCTGATAGATTTCCATGCGAGATGCCTCCGTTATGATCCAGCCATCAATGCTACAATCGGGCTTTTGAGTGCGGTACCCGAAGCCCGCGTCCGTGATAATCAGGACACAGCCTAGTCAATGTTAATCGAAGTTGTCTCTCTTTCATTTGCGTTTGTTTTCGGTCTCATGGTGCGCCAGGTCGGTCTGCCGCCTCTGATTGGATTTCTCGCCGCCGGGTTTGCGCTCAACCTTTGGGGGCAGGCATTTGGGCTCCCGCCCCAGGCAGGGCCGTTCCTGGATCATGTGGCGCATCTCGGCGTCCTCATGCTGCTGTTCTCGGTCGGGCTGAAGCTCAAGATCCGGCATCTGGTGGAGCCGGCCGTGGTGGGTGGCGCCATCCTGCATTTCATGATCAGTGTCGGCATCCTGGGAACAGGAATCCTCTATCTTCTGGAGATCAGCACGGCGAATGCGCTGCTGCTGGCAACCGCCCTGGCATTCTCCAGTACCGTGCTGGCGGCCAAGGTTCTGGAGGCCAAGGGGGAGCTTCGCTCCTTCCACGGGCGGGTAGCCATCGGCATTCTCATCCTGCAGGACCTCATCGCCCTTGTGGTTCTGAGCGTGGCCGGTGGGCAGACACCCTCGCCCTGGGCCCTGGTGGTGCTGGCACTGCCGCTTCTGCGCCCGGTCATGCACTGGCTGATGGATGTAGCCGGGCACGAGGAGCTGCTGGTTCTGATGGGCGTGGTCCTGGCGGTTGCTGTCGGGGGCTATGGCTTTGAGGTGGTGGGACTCAGTCCGGAGGTGGGCGCCCTGGCAATGGGCGTCCTGCTGGCGAATCATCCCCGGGCCCAGGAGCTGTCCCATTCCCTGTGGGGGCTGAAGGAAATCCTTCTGGTCGGTTTTTTTCTGCAGATCGGTATGTCGGGTCTTCCGGACCAGCAGGCGCTGCTGTTCGCGCTCGGCATGGCGCTGTTGCTGCCCCTCAAGGGCATCCTGTTCTTCTTCCTGCTCATTCTTTTCCGCCTGCGCAGCCGCAATGCCTTTCTGGGGGCGCTCAGCCTGATGAGCTACAGTGAGTTCGGGCTGATTGTGGCTGCCAGTGTGCTTGAGGCCTGGCTGGTGCCCCTCGCGATTACAGTCGCGGTCTCCTTCCTGGTGGCGGCACCGCTCAACCGCATCGCGCATCCGCTGTTTGACCGGATGGAGCCCTGGCTGAGGCGGTTCGAGCGGTCCAGTGATCACCCGGACCAGCAGCCGCTGTCACTGGGCCAGGCGGACATCCTGATTGTTGGGATGGGGCGCACCGGGCAGGCGGCGTACACCGCTGTTGGTGCAGGTGGACTCACCGTTGTGGGCATGGACGCGGATCCGGACAAGGTGGCAAACCAGTGCACCCGGGGCCACAACGTGGTCTACGCGGACGCCGAGGATATCGAACTGTGGCAGGGGCTGGACCTGGAGGGCCTGCAGGCGGTCATCCTTGCCATGCCACACCTGGAGGGGAAACTGATCGCAGCCCGCAACCTCCGGAAGATGGGGTTCACCGGTCCGATTGTTGCCAATACCTTCCATGACGACGAGGCGGCACCGCTGCAGCGAGCCGGCGTTTCCGAAACCTACCAGGCCATGGCCGGCGCCGGCATCGGTATCGCGGACAAGACCCGCGAGGCGCTCAGCACAACTCACGCGCCGCCTGCGGGCGCCTAGTCCCGCAGTTGCGCCAGATTCCGGAAATGGTCCAACGCGTTCGGGTTGGCCAGCGCCTCACGGTTCTTCACGGATTCACCGTGGATCACGTTGCGCACCGCCAGCTCCACGATCTTGCCGCTGAGCGTGCGTGGAATGTCCGGTACCTGGATGATTTTCGCCGGCACATGGCGTGGTGTGGTGTTCTCCCGGATAACGTGTCGTAGGCGCTCGCAGAGCTCATCGTTGAGCGCCACGTCCTCGCGGAGTCGCACAAAGAGCACGACGCGCTGATCGTCACCCCATTGCTGGCCCACGGCGATGGATTCCAGGACGTCATCCAGTTTTTCGACCTGACGGTAGATCTCGGCGGTTCCGATGCGTACCCCACCCGGGTTCAGTACCGCATCCGCCCGGCCGTGGATGATCATGCCGCGCTGGGCGGGGGTGTCCTCTGTCGCCGGGTGTTCGCGGATTTCACCAAAGTCTCCGTGGGCCCAGGTGTTGGGGAAGCGGTTGAAGTAGGCGCTGTGGAAGCGCCCGCCCTCAGGGTCGTTCCAGAAGCCGACCGGCATGCAGGGAAAAGGCGCGCGGCACACCAGCTCGCCTTTCTGCCCGGCCACCGGCTGCCCCTCGTCGTTATAGATGGCTACGTCCATGCCAAGGCCGAGGCACTGGAGTTCGCCCCGGTAGACCGGCAGGGTCGGGTTGCCGAGGGCGAAGCAGGAGACAATATCGGTGCCGCCGGAGATGGAGGACAGGCAGACGTCCGGTTTCACGTCCCGGTAGATGTAGTCAAAGCTTTCATGGGCCAGAGGGCTGCCGGTGGAAAGAATCGCCTTCAGCGGGTCCAGGCCGTGGGTCTCCGCGGGTTTCAGGCCCTGTTTCCCGCAGGCGGCGTAGTATTTGGCGCTGGCGCCGAAGACGGTAATGCCGTGTTCCTCGGCCAGGTTCCAGAGGACCTCCGGCGTGGGGGCCATGGGCGAGCCGTCGTAGAGGACGGCGGTGGCGCCCAGGGCCAGGGTGCTGGCGAGCCAGTTCCACATCATCCAGCCGGTGGTGGTGTAGTAGAAGACCACGTCGTCCGGGCCTACATCGGTGTGCAGACCCAGCTCCTTGAGATGCTGGAGAAGGGTGCCGCCGATGCCGTGGACGATGCACTTGGGCGCGCCGGTGGTGCCGGAGGAGTAGAGGATGTAGAGCGGGTCGTCAAAGGCCATGGGGGTAAACCCGGCGGCGGGTTCGGCCATCAGGGCGTCCTTCCATCCGACGGTGTTGGCGGCGTCGTCCCAGGGGCAGTCGGGCTGGTTGTCGATCCGGATATGAACGGAGAGGCTGGGCAGTGCGCCTGCGAGCTGTTCGACGCGCGCGCGGGTATCAATCGCCTTGCCGTTGTACTGGTAGCCATTGACGGCGATCAGGGCCCTGGGTTCGATCTGGCCAAAGCGTTCCAGCACACCCTGGAAGCCGAAGTCCGGAGAGCAGGAGGACCATACGGCGCCCAGGCGGGCGGTGGCCAGCATGCCGATGATGGCTTCGATGCCGTTGGTGATGAAGGCGGCAACACGATCGCCCTTGCTGACGCCGTGTTCCTGGAGGGTGCCGGCGAGGCGGGCGCTGTGTTCACGCAGTTCGCCGTAGGTCATCTGGCGGCCGCGGCCGTCTTCGCGTTGCTCGATAAGGGCGACACGGTCGGGTTCGCCGCGCAGAAGGTTTTCGGCAAAGTTGAGGCGGGCGCCGCCGAACCAGGTGGCGCCGGGCATCTGGTCGCCGTTCTCGAAGATGCGGCGGGCCTGGTACTGGCCGCGGACGTCGAAGTATTGCCAGATGGTTTCCCAGAATGCCGCGGGGTTGTCGATGCTCCATTGGTGGAGGCTCTGCCAGGTGTTGCCCGGTTGATGGCCCTGGGTCTGGAGCCAGTTGTGGTAGTGGGTGATGCGGGCGTTCTGGATTCGTTCCTGTGACGGTTGCCAGATTGGGGCTTCAGTCATGGGTTGGGTTCCTGGGTTGTTTGGGCGCTTGTCTGCCGCTCAGCTTAACATTGCATCGCCTGCGCGACTTTCGAGGGTGTACGTCGATCAAGTCTGTGGCAGATGTCGTTGCCGATGCGGCATACCGCCTCGAGGTCGACGCCGGTGTGCAGGCCCTGGCCTTCAAGGAGGTACAACAGGTCCTCGGTGGCGAGGTTGCCGGAGGCGCCTTTGGCGTAGGGGCAGCCGCCGAGGCCGGCGGCGGCGCTGTCGAAGGTCCTGATGCCGCGGTTGAGGCCCTGGAGGATGTTGGCAAGGGCCTGGCCGTAGGTGTCGTGGCAGTGCAGGGCGAGTCGCTCTGCCGGCACGAGAGGGAGGACAGCATCCAGGATGGCATCGATTTCCCTGGGCCGGGCGACGCCGGTGGTGTCGCCCAGGGAGATGTCGTTGCAGCCGAGTCCCAGCAGGCGTTCGGTGACGTCGGCGACGGCCCCGGGCTGGATTCGGCCGGCGTAGGGGCAGGCGGCGATGGTGGAGATGTAGCCGCGTACGCGGAGACCGGCGTTATTGGCCGCTTCAATCAAGGGGGCGAAGCGCTCGAGGCTTTCGGTGATGCTGCAGTTGATGTTTTTCTGCGTGAACGCATCGGAGGCGGCGGTGAAGACGGCGATGCGGTCCACCCGGGAAGCCAGGGCAGCGTCGAGGCCTTTCTGGTTGGGGATCAGGGTTTCAACGGAAAGACCGGGGCGCCGCTGGATGCCGGCGATGACCTGGTCAGTGCTGGCCATCTGGGGAACCCATTTTGGCGAGACGAAACTGCCGGCCTCGATACGGTTCAGGCCGGCGTCGGCGAGGGCGTTGAACCAGCGGGCGCGGGTTGTGGCGTCGACGGGGGTACGTTCGTTCTGGAGGCCGTCGCGCAGGCCGACTTCGACGATTTCGGCATGGTCGCTCATGGGGTGTCTCCGTCCGGGTCGAAGGCGAGCAGGGTCTGGCCGGAGCTGAGGCTGTCGCCTTCACTGCAGTAGAGTTCCGTGACCGTGCCGTCGGCCGGGGCGGTGATGGTGTGTTCCATTTTCATGGCTTCCATGACCACCAGCGGCTGACCCTTGTTGGCCCGCTCGCCAGCGGCGCAGTGCAGCGCGACCACGCGCCCGTGCATGGGGGCGGTCAGGTTGCCGGTGTCCGCTTCGGCCAGATCCATTTCCGGGTGGTTAACCCGCACGGTCCAGGCTTCGCCCTCGGCAAAGAGCGTCACCCCTGCCGGTGGGCGGCTGATGGCGGTGAGGGACAGTTCCCGGCGGCACCGTCCGGGGGATTCCATCAATACCGTGCCCTGATGGCCCCGGCGGTGCCAGCGCAGGGTCAGGGGGTGATCGGAGAGGCCCCGGACCCGGACCTGATGCCAATCGCCGGTCCTGAGCTGGAGGGCGTATTCCAGGGTATGGCGTTCGCCGTGGTGGACTTCCGCCCGCTGCCACGGCTCGCCAACGGGGCGCCATCCGGTCAGGGCGTCCCAGGGGTCGGCTGAGGCGGTTTCCGGCTGCTGGAGCCAGAGCCAGCCCAGCAGGCCCAGTGCCAGGGCGGTTTCCCCGGTGATTGCTGGCTTTACCAGATCCGCTTCATGTTGTTCCACAAAATGTGTCTGTAGATCGCTGTTAATGAAAGAGTCATGGTCCAGTATCCGGCACAGGTAGCCGATATTGGTGGGGAATCCGCCCAGATGGTAACGCATCAGGGCCCCGCGCAGGCGGCTAATGGCGGCGTGGCGATCCGTGCCATGGGTGATGACCTTGGCGAGCATGGGGTCGTAATGGTTTGAGACCGTCAACTCCTGGGCAATACCGGAGTCAATGCGTATGCCGGCCATGTTTTCGGGCTCATCCAGATACTGGATGCGGCCGCTGGTCGGGAGGAAACCTTGGTCCGGATCTTCGGCGTAGACGCGCGCTTCCATGGCGTGGCCGTTGATCGCCAGCGCCTCCTGGGGCCAGGGGAGGGGGTCGCCCAGGGCGATGCGGATCTGCCACTCCACCAGGTCCAGGCCGGTGATGGCCTCGGTGACGGGGTGTTCCACCTGAAGGCGGGTGTTCATCTCCATGAAGTAGAAGCGGCCGTCGGGCCCGAGCAGGAACTCCACGGTGCCGGCGTTGCGATAGCCGATGGCGTGGGCGCAGCGCAACGCGGCGTCCGCCATGGCGTCACGCGTGGCCTGGGTGAGACCCGGGGCCGGTGCTTCCTCCAGGATTTTCTGGTGGCGGCGCTGGATGGAGCAGTCACGGTCAAACAGGTGTCGGCCGTTGCCGTGGTGGTCAAACAGGACCTGGACTTCCACGTGCCGGGGCTGGTCCACAAAGCGTTCCAGCAGAACCTGGTCATTACCGAAGGCGGCGCTGGCCTCGCGCTTGACGCCATCCAGGGCGTTGCGAAGCTCACTGAATTCACGCACCACGCGCATGCCCTTGCCGCCCCCGCCGGCGCTGGCCTTGATCAGCACCGGAAGGCCAATCCGGCGGGCTTCGGATTCCAGGTGGTCCAGGGACTGATCGTCGCCGTGGTAGCCGGGCACCAGTGGTACGCCGGCATCTTCCATCAGTCGCTTGGCGGCGGTTTTGTCGCCCATGGCGGCAATGGCGTCGGTGCCCGGACCCACGAACCGGATGCCAGCGTCCTCGCAGCGCCTGACCAGCTCCGTGCTCTCGGATAGGAAGCCATAGCCCGGGTGGATCAGGTCGGCGCCGCTCTCCCGCGCAGCCCGCAGGATGCGTTCCGGGTCCAGGTAGGATTCCCGGGCCGGCGCCGGGCCGATGGCGACAGCCTGGTCCGCGGCGGCCACGAATGGGGCATCACGGTCCGCCTGGGAATACACGGCCACGGTACGCAGGCCCATGCGGCGGGCGGTGCGGATGATGCGTGCAGCGATCTCGCCCCGGTTGGCGATCAGCAGGGTGAGGTCATTCATCGGGGCTGGCCTCCTGCCAGGCGGGGGTATCCTTTTCCAGGAAGGCCCTCAGGCCTTCCTGGCCCTCGGCGCTGGTGCGGACCCGGGCGATCATGGCGGCGGTGAACTCATCCACGCCCTCGCCAGCAGCCGGATCATCCAGCCGGCGCAGCAGGAGCTTGCACTCGGACTGGGCCTCAGGCCCGGCCTGCATCAATTGCCCGGCAAGCGCCTCGACCCGGTCATCAAGCTGTGCCGGATCCGCCAGTTCGTGGATCAATCCAAGCGACCGGGCCTGTTCCGCCTCGAGCAGCTCCGCGCTGAGCATGTAGCGCCGTGCCTGGCGCTGACCCAGGGTGCGCACCACGTAGGGGCCAATGGTTGCCGGTACCAGTCCAAGGCGCACCTCGCTCAGGCAGAAACGGGCATCGGTGGCGGCGATGGCAATGTCGGTACAGCAGATCAGCCCCAGCGCACCCCCGAAAGCGGCGCCCTGGACCCGGGCCAGCGTGGGCTTGGGGCATTCGTCCAGAAGGCGCATAAGGCGGGCCAGCGCCTGGGCGTCCTCCCGGTTCTCTTCCGCGCCCATGGCGGCGGTGGAGCGCATCCATTCCAGGTCGGCGCCGGCGGAGAAGTGCTTGCCCTCGGCCGCAAGCAGAACAGCGCGTATTTCATCGTCACGCGCTGCCGCTTCGATGGCGCTGCTCAACTCCGCGATGATACCGGCATTGAAGGCGTTGCGTTTGTCCGGGCGGTTGAGTCGGATGCGGCGCAGTCCTTGCCGGGGTGTGTCGACGAGCACGGCGTTATCGATATTATTCATCTGGGGCTCCTTACATCCGGAAGACGCCGTAGCGGGTGTCGGCCTCGGGGGCATTGAGCGCGGCGGAGAGGGCCAGGGCAATCACCTCACGGGTTCTGGCCGGGTCGATGATGCCGTCGTCCCAGAGCCGGGCGCTGGCGTAGTAGGGGTGCGACTGGCGCTCGAACTGTTCGACCACCGGCTGCTTGAAGGCGGCTTCGTCCTCATCGGACCAGGTCTCCCCCTGGCGTTCGATGGCGCCGCGTTTTACATCCGCCAGCACTCCGGCAGCCTGTTCGCCGCCCATGACAGCGATGCGCGCATTCGGCCACATGAACAGGAAGCGTGGTTCATAGGCGCGACCGCACATGCCGTAGTTGCCGGCGCCGAAGCTGCCGCCAATGATGACCGTGAACTTGGGCACGCTGGCGCAGGCAACGGCATTGACCAGCTTGGCGCCGTGGCGGGCGATGCCGCCCTGTTCCGCCTCGCGTCCAACCATGAAGCCAGTGATGTTCTGCAGGAACACCAGCGGGATGCCGCGCTGGCAGCACAGCTCCACAAAGTGCGCGCCCTTTTGGGAGGACTCCGAGAACAGGATGCCGTTGTTGGCGATGATGCCCACGGGCATGCCGGCCCAGTGCGCGAAACCACAGACCAGGGTAGTGCCGAAGCGGGCCTTGAACTCGTCAAACTCAGAGCCATCCACCAGCCGGGCAATGACCTCGCGGACGTCATAGGGCGTCTTGAGGTCCGTGGGCACCACGCCGTACAGCTCGTCGGCTGGGTAGAGCGGCTCGCGTGGCTCGCGGCGGCGCAACCAGTCCCCTTTGTGCCAGTTGAGGTTGGCGATGCAGGCGCGCGCACGTTCCAGGGCGTCTTCCTCACTGTGCGCCAGGTGATCCGCCAGGCCGGAGGTGCTTGTGTGCATCTCGGCGCCGCCCAGCTCCTCGGCGGAGACGCTCTCACCGGTAGCGGCTTTCACCAGGGGTGGCCCCGCCAGGTAGACGGTGCTCTGGCCATCGACCATGATCGCCTCGTCCGCCATGGCGGGCACGTAGGCGCCGCCGGCAGTGCAGGGGCCCATGACCACGGCGATCTGGGGAATGCCGTTAGCGGAAAGGTTGGCCTGGCGGAAGAAGATGTGACCGAAGTGATCGTGGTCCGGGAAAACCTCGTCCTGCTGGGGCAGGTTGGCGCCGCCCGAATCCACCAGGTAGATGCACGGCAGGTGGTTTTCCGCGGCGATGGTCTGGGCGCGCAGGTGTTTCTTCACGGTCAGCGGGAAGTAGGTGCCGCCCTTGACCGTGGCGTCGTTGCCCAGGATGACGCACTCAACCCCGTTGACCCGGCCGATGCCGCCCACCGCACCGGCGGCGGGAACCTCACTGTCGTAGACCTGGTAGGCGGCCATGGGAGCCAGTTCCAGAAAGGGGGACCCCGGGTCCAGAAGCCGGTTGATGCGCTCGCGCACGGGCATCTTACCCTTGGTACGGTGGCGTTCCCGAGCCTTTTCACCACCGCCTTCGCTGATGGTGGCGAGCGTTTCAGTAAGGTCGTCCACCAGCGCCTGCATATGCTCCCGGCGCTCCCGGAAGAGGGCTCCGTCGGTGTCCACGGAGGATTCGAGGATCGCCATGGCTTACTCCGTTTCCTTGAACAGTTCCCGCCCGATCAGCATACGACGGATCTCCTGGGTGCCGGCCCCGATCTCGTAGAGCTTGGCATCACGGAGCAGCCGCCCGGCGGGGTATTCGTTGATATAGCCGTTGCCGCCCAGGATCTGGATAGCCTCAAGCGCCATTCTGGTGGCTTTCTCGGAGCAGTAAAGGATCGCCCCCGCAGCGTCCTTGCGGCTGGTTTCGCCCCGGTCGCACGCGGCGGCCACGGTATACAGGTAGGAGCGGCAGACGTTGAGCTCGGTGTACATGTCCGCCACTTTGGCCTGGATCAGCTGGAACTCGCCGATGGCCTGGCCGAACTGTTTGCGGTCGTGCACGTACGGCAGCACCAGGTCCAGGCACGCCTGCATGATCCCTACGGGGCCGCCGGCCAGAACCACGCGCTCGTAATCGAGACCGGACATGAGCACGCGGGCGCCGTTGTTCTCTGCGCCCAGAATGTTCTCTTCCGGGACCCAGGCGTCCTCGAAGATCAGCTCCGAGGTGTTGGAACCACGCATGCCCAGCTTGTCCAGCTTGGGGCCCTGGCTGAAGCCGGGAGTGTCGTGTTCCACCAGGAAGGCGGTGATGCCACGGGCTTCTTTCTCGGGATCGGTCTTGGCGTAGATCACATAGACGTCCGCGTCCGGGCCGTTGGTGATCCACATCTTGCTGCCATTGAGGCGGAACCCGTTACCGTCTCGGGTGGCCCGCAGCTTCATGCTGACCACATCCGAGCCGGCATTGGGCTCGCTCATGGCCAGTGCGCCCACGTGCTCGCCGGTCATCAGTTTCGGAAGGTATTTCGACCTCTGTTCCGGATTGCCGTTGCGAGCGATCTGATTCACGCAGAGATTGGAATGGGCCCCGTAACTCAGGCCCACGGAGCCGGAGGCGCGGCTGATTTCCTCCATGGCGATGACGTGAGCCAGGTAGCCCATGCCAGTGCCGTTGTCGTCTTCCGGGACCGTCATGCCCAGCAGGCCCATATCGCCCATCTGGGGCCAGAGATCGCGAGGGAAGGTATTGTCACTGTCGATGGCCGCCGCGCGCGGTGCGATCTCGCCCTGAGCGAACTGGCGAACCTGGTCCTGGAGCATCGCCGTTGTGTCATCGAGGTTGAAATTGAGGCCGGGGTAGGTCATGGAGAGGCTCCGCTTTGTTGTTGTTCAGTGATTCATGGCATCGAGACAGCGCTGTTCCGCTTCATCAAGCTCCACCTGCATGAGCTGGAGCTCACGCATCTGGTCGTTCAACTGTTCACGTCGTTCCCGAATTTTGCTCAGTAACGCATTGAGTTGCCGCTCATTGCCGGAGGAGGGATCGTACATCTCGATGATGTCCCGGGATTCCGCCAGGCTGAAGCCAAGGCGTTTACCCCGCAGGATCAGTTTCAGCTTGACCCTGTCCGCGTCCGTGTAGATCCGTTGTTGACCCTCGCGCCTTGGCTCCAGAAGGCCGGCTTCTTCATAGAAACGGATGGTGCGGGTGGTGATGTCGAAATCCCGCGCCAGGTCGCTGATGGTATGGGTGGTCTGGGTTTCAGCGTTCATGCCGGCCTCCATTACGTCTTACGTTGACGTTAACGTAAAGCACGTGGAAGCCGCAATTGGATGACACGGAAAGGAGGGAATCAATTACCCGTGACGTTGAGCATACGGTTACGGAGATGACGCCACTGTTCGACTTCGTCGGCGCTGCCGACACGACGGTCCGAGCGTTCGTCCCGGCTGAGCCAGAGGTCTGTGCCGTTGAAACTGTAGACGGGCTTGAGGTCCTGGCGCCGCGATGCGGGCTGGATTTGATCCACCAGGTTATCGAGAATCATGGGCTCAGCGCCGGGTTCGGGGTACCAGGCCAACACCATGTGTGCCTGTTCCAGGTGGAGCGCGTCCACATAGGTGATACGGAGGTGTTCTTCGGGCACCCCCATGGCACGCAGGGTCATGTACTTGGCATTGGCGAATTCCTCGCAGTCACCGGCATTGGTGGCCAGGAACTCAACCGGCGTGGCCCAGTAGTCCTGGCGCCCCCAGTGCGACTGGTCGGTAACGAAATCACGCTGGTTGAAGAAGCGGTTCACCACCTGCATCTGGCGCGCTTCGCTGGCACCCTCGTGCTCGGCCACGAGCTGCTCCCAGGCCGTCAGCCGGGCGCGGGCGTCACCGCCGAACTGGCGCTCGACGTACGCAAGCAGGTCCTGTCCAAGGTCAATGCCATGGGCCAGGCCTGCGATCAGCAACACCGTTAATACAGCCAGGCGCATGGGCGGCCTTACCCGGTCAGTTGCTCAGGCGTTCGCGGAGTTCTTCCAGCCGGCTCCGGACATCCGAACTGGAGCGCTCACTGGGCGTCGAGGTGTCCGTGGCTGCATCGTCCGCCGCATCACTGCTGCTGTCGCCGGCCGATGACCGCTGGTTGCCGTTAAGCGCCAGCTTTCCCCCCTGGCTCTCTGGGAAGGTCAGGGTTTCCAGGGCGCCGGCACGCTCAATGACGATACGGCGCTGACGCACCTCGCGCAGGCTCGCATTGCCGGGCAGGGCGTCCCCGACGCGGTAAACCTCAGTCTTGCCGTCGGGCCCCTCCACCAGGGCGCTGTCGCGTTTTTCCGTGTCGCCGGCCATCACGCCCCGCAGCATAAGCTGTAGGTTGGTTTCGGGAAGGGTTTCCGCACGTTCAACCGACTCAGTGGCCTGTTCGCCCGGCGTTCCGAAAAAGGCCAGATCCGCAAGTTCTGGCGGTTCACCATGGCCACTACTGCTGCTGTTGCCGGGGGGTTCCTCCCCGGTCGCGGTCTGCGGCATCTCGGAAACCCGGTCCTCCATGCGTAGTCCCTGCCAGCCGATTACGGCCGCGATTGCCACAGCGAGCACTGCTGCTGTGATCAGGGGCATGGCATTGATGCGTTTTTCCATGGACAATCAGCCCTTTCCGGTGACCGGGAATGACGGTTGCCTTCATTATCCCGGGATACTAACGTAACCACAAACCAACAGCGCACGGTTTGCGACATGGGCGAAACCCTGAACGAGACCCGCACCACGGAGGCCAGACTGCCCTTCAGTTTTGCCCGACGCAATGGCGTTGTGCTGACACCGGACGAGCAGGGCGAACTGGAGCTTCTGGTGCGCCCTGGTGCCTCGGCGCGGGCCATTGCCGAGGCTACGCGCCTGAGCCGCGGCCGTGCCCGCATCCGTGAAATGGAAGCCGAGGCGTTTGATGAGGCGTTGACCCGCGCCTACCAGAACGATTCCGAGGAAGCCATGCAGATGGTTGAGGGCATCGGCGAGGACATGGACCTCGCCAGCCTGGCGGAATCGGTTCCCGAAACCGAGGATCTGATGGAGCAGGAGGATGATGCCCCGGTCATCCGCCTGATCAACGCCATTCTGACCGAGGCCATCAAGAGCGGCGCCTCGGACATCCACATCGAAACCTACGAGAAACGCCTGGTTGTCCGCTTCCGGGTGGACGGGGTCCTGAGAGAGGTGGTGCAGCCCAAGCGAGCCCTGGCGCCACTGCTGGTCTCGCGCATCAAGGTCATGGCGCGGCTGGACATCGCGGAGAAGCGGGTCCCCCAGGACGGACGCATCTCGCTGCGCGTGGCCGGGCGCGAAGTGGACATCCGTGTGTCCACCATGCCGTCATCCAACGGCGAGCGCGTAGTGCTGCGGCTTCTGGACAAGGAGGCGGGGCTTCTGGAGCTGGATTCCATTGGCATGGCGGAGCGCGACCTCAGCCTGCTCAAGGATCTGGTCAACCGCCCCTATGGCATTCTGCTGGTGACCGGGCCAACCGGCTCGGGTAAGACCACAACACTCTATGGTGCACTCACCGAGATCAACGACCGGTCGCGCAACATCCTGACCGTTGAGGATCCGATTGAGTACAACCTGCCCGGCATCGGCCAGACCCAGGTGAACCCGAAGGTGGAGATGACTTTTGCCCGGGGGCTGCGGGCCATCCTGCGCCAGGACCCGGACGTGGTGATGATCGGGGAGATCCGGGACCTGGAGACTGCGGAGATTGCGGTCCAGGCCAGTCTGACCGGTCACCTGGTGCTCTCCACACTGCACACCAACACCGCCACCGGCGCCATCACACGCCTGATCGACATGGGTGTCGAGCCCTTCCTCATCTCTTCCAGTCTGGCCGGCATTGTCGCCCAGCGCCTGGTGCGGGTGCTGTGCCCGGAGTGCCGGGAACCCTATACGCCGGATGCCACCGAATGCCGCTTTTTGGGCGCCGATCCCGACAATCCGCCCACCATCTATCACCACGGCGGCTGTGACGCCTGCAACCAGCTGGGTTACCGGGGCCGTATGGGCATCTACGAGGTCATTGGCGTCGACGAGGGCCTGCGGACCCTGATCCATGACCGGGCCGCTGAGCAGGCGCTCGAGCAGGCGGCGCGCGAACGTGGCCCGAGCATCCACGCGGATGGTGTCTCCAAGATCCTGGACGGCACCACCACGGTGGAGGAAGTGCTGCGGGTGACGCACCGGGGATGATCCATGGCGGCATTTGAATTCAGGGCTCTCGACACGCGCGGCAAGCAGAAGAAGGGCGTTCTGGAAGCCGACAGTGCGCGCGCTGTTCGCCAGCAGCTGCGGGACCGTGGCTGGGCACCGCTGGAGGTATCACCGACCCGTGAACGCCAGCAGCGCTCTGGATTCACACTGGGCCGGGGGCTGTCCGCGGCGGATCTGGCGCTGGTGACACGCCAGCTCGCAACCCTGATCCAGTCCGGGATTCCGGTGGAGCAGGCCCTGTCAGCCATTGCCAACCAATCCGAAAGACCGCGCATCAAGAGCATGATGCTGGCCATCCGCGCCAAGGTTCTGGAAGGCCATACCCTGGCAGGCAGCCTGAGCGAGTTTCCTTCAGCCTTTCCCCATCTCTACCGCGCTACCGTCGCCGCAGGCGAGCACGCCGGGCACATGGACCTCGTACTGAACCGTCTGGCGGACTACACCGAAGCCCGCCAGGAGGCCCGCCAGAAGATCCAGCTCGCGGCCATCTACCCGGTGATTCTGACGTTCGTGGCCATCGCCATCGTGATCTTTCTGCTGACCTATGTCGTGCCGGACATCATCGAGGTCTTCGTGCGCAGTGGCCAGGAGCTGCCGGCGCTGACCGAAGGGCTGTTGGTCGTGAGCAGCTTCTTTGTGGACTGGGGCTGGCTGCTGTTGCTGTTGCTGGTTGCCGCGGGCATCGGGTTCCGGCTTGCACTGCGTCGCCCCTCCTTCCGGCTCAGAGTCCACCGGCAGCTTCTCCATATTCCCTTCATCTCCCGTCTCATCCGTGGCCTCAACACCGCGCGCTTCGCCAGTACTGTGAGCATCCTCACAACCAGCGGCGTTCCGTTGGTGGAGGCAATGCGTATCGCCGGTGAAGTGTTGTCCAATGAGTACCTGAAGGAACGGATCCGGGAAGCGACCCAGTCCGTGAGCGAGGGTGGGTCGCTTAAAAATGCTCTGGAGAACACCGGGTATTTCCCCCCGATGATGATCCATATGATTGGCAGTGGCGAGGCCAGTGGCGAACTGGACCAAATGCTGGAACGCACGGCCACACACCAGGAGAATGACCTCCAGGGCAAGATCTCCGCACTGGTGGGGCTGTTCGAGCCGCTGATGCTGCTGGTGATGGGTGGGGTGGTACTGATCATCGTGCTGGCGATCATGCTGCCAATCATGAATATGAGCCAACTGATGGGTTGAGACGTTGATGACAATGAAACATGCAAATCGCAGTGGCGGTTTCACGCTGATTGAGATCATGGTTGTAATGGTGATCCTCGGGCTGCTGGTGGCGCTGGTGGCGCCGAATATCATGGGCCGGGGAGATGAGGCCCGCGTGACGGCCGCCGAGGCACAGCTGCGCAACATCAGCAGTGCCCTGGACCTGTACCGGCTGGACAACAGCCATTATCCCTCCACGGAACAGGGGCTCGAGGCACTGGTTGAGAAGCCCACTGGTTCCCCCGAGCCCTCGAACTGGAACCCGGAGGGCTACATGAACGCCATCCCGAAGGACCCCTGGGGCAATGAATACCAGTATGTCCAGCCGGGCTCCGAAGGGCCCTACGATCTGTATTCCTATGGTGCGGACGGCCGCGAGGGCGGCGAAGGCGTGAATGCGGACATCAGCGTCTGGGACGTGGAAGAGTAACCCCGGAATGGGGCGCTGGCGCTCAGCAGGGTTCACGCTCATCGAGCTGATGGTGGTGCTCGTTGTGGTTGGTCTTCTGATCAGCCTGGTCGGGCTCAGCATTGGCGGCGGCGGCGAACGGCGGGAACTCGAGGAGATGACGCGCAGCCTCTATCTCAGGATGCAGGCGGCCTCAGAGCAGGCTGTCATGACCAACCGGGAGATCGGTGTGCGATTCCGTGACGACGGCTATGGGTTTGTCCAGCTGGATCGCGACCAGGCCCAGTGGACCCCGCTTCCGCGTGGCGGTCTCACCGGAGCCAGCATGCCCGAGTGGGTTGAGCTGGAGCTGATCACCGATGGCGGTGAGGCGGATGCCCTGGAAACCCAGGAGGAAGACCAGCCGGAACCGGACCTGGTGTTTTTCTCCTCCGGCGAGTCCACCGCCTTTGACCTCTACCTCTGGTGGGAAGGCGCCGATGATGGAAGTGCCCAGCTTCTGACCAGTGACGGCGCCACCGGGGTGGAATGGCTCCAGCCTGGCGATCAGGACTACAGGGAGCGCCTGTAATGCCTGTCATGCCGGCCCGCGCGCGTGGCTTCACGCTCATGGAGGTGATGATCGCGCTGATGATCTTCGGCCTGCTGGCAGCCACACTGCAGCAGGTCGCCTCCGGCTACATATCCAATTACCGGCGCATTGAAAGCCAGACCATGGCCTCCTGGATCGCCCAGAATCGCCTCACGGAGATGCGCCTCCAGGATCAGATGCCCGCGACCGGTGAGTCCGATGATGAGGTGGCGTTCGGGGGCCACGAATGGGAAATCGAGACGGTGGTCAGCGCCACCGAGGATCCGGCAATACGGCGGGTTGAGATGACCCTTTACCGGGTCGCCCCGAATGGTGATCCCGTGCAGCAGCTGGTTTTCACGGGCTTTCTGGGGCAGCGTAACCGATGAGCGGAACGGATACGGAAAAGGGCTTCACGCTGCTGGAGGTTCTTATTGCTGTGTTCATCACCAGCATGATCTCGCTGGGGGTATGGCAGGTCATGAACACCCTGATGAATTCCCGCGAAGGCATCGAAAGGGTCTCAGGGGCTTTCCGGGACGTACAGCAAACCGTCTCACTTCTGGAACGGGATCTGCTGCAGGCGGTCAAACGCCCGGTGAAGGATGCCTACGGCGAACGGCTGCCTGCTCTTACCAGCCGAATCAACAGCTCCGAACTTGAACTGACACGCCAGGGCTGGCGGAACCCGCTGGGAGACAAACGCAGTGAGCTCCAGCGGGTAGCCTGGGAATACGACGAACTGGAGGAGCGCCTGATCCGCCGCTACTGGCCGGTGCTGGACCGGGCCCAGGGCACGCGCAGCCGCGAGCAGGAGCTGCTCGGAAATGTGGAATCCGTGGAGGTGCAGTTCCGCGACAGTAATGGCCAGTGGCTCAGCCAGTGGCCGGGTGACAGCGGCGACAGCAGCGGATTTGCCGATGCCGAGGGCACAGAGGTACTGAGGATGCCCATGCCCCGTGCCGTGGAAGTGGTCATCGAGCATGATCGCTTTGGCACCCTGCGGCGGGTCGTCGCGCTGGGTGAACCCATGGCGATGGGCGCACAGGTTCCGGACCGGCGCAGACAGGCTGACGGAGACAGCGGGAACAGTGGGAACGGAGGGGAGGGCGAATGAGATCCCGCCGTTTCACATGCCAGCAGGGGGTTGCGCTGATCATTGTCCTGATGGCCTTTGCGCTGGGCTCGATCCTCGCCTCCGGCATGCTGACGCGCCAGAGCGTGATGATTCGTGGCGCCACCACCTACCTGGCCCAGAATGATGCCCGCAGCCTGGCACTTGGGGCAGAGGCCTTTGCCCGCCAGTTCCTGGCAAGGGACCTGAAGGGGGGTGGCAATACCCCGGAGGAAAACCAGGAGGGTGACCAGGGCACTGACGGCGAACAGGAGGGAACGGCCACCCGCCGGGAAGTGGATCATCCCGGTGAGGACTGGGCACGGGCCGCACTGGCTCTACCGGTGGAAAAGGGCATCATCGAGGCCCAGATCAACGACCTGCGGGGCCGGCTCAACCTCAATGCCCTGACGGAGGTGGACGGGACCGTGAATGAACGCCAGCGCAACCGGCTGGAACGGCTGCTGCGCGTTCTGGAGATCCGGAATGTCAGGCCGGCAACCTTTGTGGACTGGGTGGATGCGGACGACCAGCGCAGTGGTGCGGGCGGTGCGGAGGACAGCGATTACATGCTCCTCGATCCGCCCTACCGGGCCGGTGATCAGCCGTTCGTCAGCGTGACCGAAGTGCGGCTCCTGGATGGCATGAGCGAAGCAGCCTACCAGCGCCTGCGGCCGCACATCACGGCGCTGCCGAACCGGGATGGCACGCTCAACGTCAACTTTGCCTCCACGGCCGTGCTACGCTCGCTGCACGACCGCATCAGCCAGGGGCAGGCGGAGAGCATCCGGGAGACGCTGCGGGAATCTCCGGCTGAAAGCGTGGAGGAGTTCCTGGCGCTGCCGGAGTTCGCGGGTCTCGGGCTGGAACCGGATGGGCTCGGGGTGAGCACGGACTTCTTCGAGATCGCCGCAAGGGTCAGTGTCAGTGGTACAGTGTATCGGCTGGTTTCGATGGCCCAGCGCACACGCAATGGCACGATACGGATTCTGTCACGGGATACCGGCAGAACCCAGCTGATCACGAAGGAACAGGTTCAGGCGTCCGAGTAGGCGCCTGCGAACAGGGTCAGAGAAGACGGATAATATGGCCTATCAACTCTACATAAGGGCAGGTGCCAGAGCCGGCGAAGGCTCCGATGCCGATGTTTTTGACTGGGTGCTGCTGGATGCCTCCGGCCATTTCGGCGGCGAGGGGCAGGGCGACTCACGGGAGAACCTGGAAGCCCGGCTCGAAGCCATCGGAGTGGAAGCGGCAGAAGTCATCGGCATCATCCCGACACTGGATGTCACCCCCTGTGCCGCCCGTATTCCCGGCCGCCAGAAACGCATGATCCGCCAGGCACTGCCCTTCGCGGTGGAGGAGCAGCTGGCGCAGGACATTGATTCGGTCCATCTCGCCCTGGGTACCCAGAAGCGCAATGAGTGGCAGGTGGCCGCGATCGACCGTGGGCGGATGGATGCCTATGCGGCCTGGTTTGACACTTTCGGTTACCCGGTGCGCGCCATCCACGCGGACGCGATGCTCCTGCCGGCCGGCCAGCACCAGTGGACCATCCTCGTTGAAGGCAGCCAGGCGCTGATCCAGGAACACGACAGTGGCTGGTACGAGGTGCCTGTCGAGGGCCTGTCCGTATTCCTGGATTCGCTCATTGAGGCCAACGGCACCGAGGCACCACCGAGCGCACGCGTTCTGGTGACACCGCAGGCGGCGGAGCAACACCGGATGGCCCTGGCCTCACTGGAACAGCACCCGGACGCCCTGATCCACGTGGAAACCCTGGAACAGCTTCCATTGCACCTGATGGTGGAAAGCCTGGTAGCCGGACATGCGGAAGCGATCAACCTGTGCCAGGGGGATTACGCTCCCGAGTCCAGCGGGCATTCCCCCCTGAGACGCTGGCGGCCTGTGGCCATTGTGGCGGCAATTGGTATTGTCGCCCAGCTAGGCTTCATGCTCGCGGAGGGCATCTATTACCGGAACCAGGCGCAACGGTTTGATGAGCAGGCGGTCGCAATCTATCGCGAGTATTTTCCCGACGAAAGCGGCACCCATGCCGGCAACCTGAGACGCGTGGCCGAGGGCAAAATCCGCGCGGCCCGTGACGGAGGCTCCGGAGGCGATTTCCTGGCGATGCTGCGAGCCACCGGGCAACAGTACCAGGGCCTGGATGATCCGGAGAGTCTGCGCTTTGACACCATCCAGTTCAGCCGCAGCCGGGGCGAGCTCCGTATTGAGCTACGGGGCGAGAGCTTTGCCCAGCTCGACGCCATGCGCAATGGACTCAGTGGCTCCGGATTCAGTGCCCGGATCGGCTCCGTGGTGAACAGTGACGACGGCACCGAAGCCCGGCTCACGGTCAGACAGGGAGGTTGAGCCAGATGCTTGAGACAATCCGGAAGATCCCGGCGGTGCGCGCCGCGATTGCCCAGTATGATCAACTGAGCCACCGTGACAGACGCGCCCTGCAGATCATGGTCACCGCGCTGGCTGCGGCCATCCTGTATCTCGGGGTCTGGCAGCCCATTGTTGAGTTCCGCAGCGAGGGCTACGAGCGCATGCAGCAGTCCCGCGAACGGGTCGCCTGGATCAGTTCCCGGGAGCAGGCCCTGGAGCGCATTTCGCAGGTGAATGAAACCGGGCAGGGCGGCTCACTCGGTGATGCGGACCTGCTCAAGACCGTTACGGATTCCGCGGACCGTTCCGGGCTCCCGCTGCAGCGCTTTGAACCCAGCGGTGATGATGCCATGCGGCTCTGGCTTGAGGCCGTACCGTTCACGGACCTGACCCAGTGGTTGGGCCACCTCCAGAGTGAGTATGGCCTGACCGTGGATCAGGCCTCTCTGGACAGAACCGACAAACCCGGTCTGGTGGATGCCCGCCTGACCCTTGAACCCTGACGTGGAGGTAGGAGTGTCGAAAACCCCTGATTACGATCTTGTTGTCATCGGAGCCGGATCCGGTGGTGTCCGGCTCGCGCGCATGGCGTCCCAGGCAGGAGCGCGCGTGGCCATTGTGGAGTCCGCAGACCTGGGAGGCACCTGCGTCAATGTGGGATGCGTGCCGAAAAAGCTCTTCGTCTACGGCGCCCACGTGCGTGAGGACATCGAGGACGCCAGGGGGTATGGGTTCGATGTGGCGGATGAAGCGATCCGTTTCGACTGGGCCACACTGCGGGACAACAAGACGAATGAAATCCGGCGTCTCAACGATATCTACCGCCGCTTGATCGATAACGCGGGCGTTACCCTGATCGAGGGCACAGCGCATATTGAGAATGCCGGAACAGTCAGGGTCGACGGCACCGCCGTAACAACAGAACGGATCACCATCGCCACCGGCAGCGAGCCGGTTGTGCCGGAGATCCCCGGCAGCGAACACGCTCTGGTCTCCGACCACATGTTCTACCTGGACAGCCTTCCTGAGACCGCAACGGTCTGGGGGGGCGGCTACATTGCCGTGGAGTTTGCGGGCATCCTGGCAGGGCTGGGCGTACGGACCACGCTCATCTATCGCGGGGAACGCTTCCTGCGCGGCTTTGACGGTGACATCCGTGATCATGTCGCCCAGGAGATGGACCACAAGGGGATCGACCTGCGTTTCAACACCAACATTGAATCCATCACGACGTCCGGCGGGGACTATGAACTGACCCTGACCGACGGCAGTACCCACCGGACAGGCCTGGTCCTGGCCGCAACCGGCCGTGTGCCGCGCACCCAGGGTCTCGGTCTGGCATCCGTTGGCGTGGAAACCGACGAGGGTGGGGCCATCATCACCGATGACCAGTTCCGCACCAGCGTGCCAGGCATCCACGCGCTGGGGGACGTGATCGGAACACCACAGCTCACGCCTGTGGCCATCGAGCAGGCCATGGTCATGGTGGATCAGCTCTATGGCACCGGGCTCAAGCGCATGGATTACACCAATATTCCCACAGCGGTGTTCTGTCAGCCGCCGATCGGCACGGTGGGCCTGACCGAAGAGGAGGCCCGCGAGGCCGGCCATTCGGTCACGATCTACCGCACGTCCTTTCGCCCCATGAAGCACACCCTGTCCGGGCGCGAGGAAAAGGCGCTGATGAAGCTGGTAGTGGACCCGGATACAGATCGGGTTCTGGGCGCGCACATGGTCGGCCCCGAGGCGGGCGAAATGATGCAGGGCATTGCCGTGGCGCTGAAAGCCGGTGCCACCAAGGCGGTGTTCGATGCCACGGTTGGGATCCATCCAACCTCCGCCGAGGAATTCGTGACCATGCGCGAACCGGTCAGCGACTGACACCGTGCCTAGAGGGGGAGCAGCCCCCTCAGCGTGTCCCGCAGCCCGTGACGCCGAACCGGCTTGGGCAGGTAGGCGTCCATGCCGGCTTCAAGGCAGGACTGTTCGGTATCCTCGAAAACGTCCGCCGTCATGGCGATGATGGGGGTACGCCGGCCCTGGCCCTGGCGTTCACAGGCACGCAGGCGCCGCGTGGCCTCCCAGCCGTCCATCCCCGGCATCTGGCAGTCCATCAGGATGACATCGTACCGGTTGCCGTTGTCACAGATGTCGTCCACGGCGGCCGTTCCGCTGGCGGCACAGCGTACGTGAAAGCCAAGGTTCTCAAGCTGTCGGGCCGCGACCCGCTGGTTGACGGGGTTATCCTCCACCACCAGGGCCTCGCGTGTGCGTGTTCCAATAGCCGGCGTGGACTCAGACACACCAGTTGCTTCATCCAGCCCCGGCAGGCGGTCGTGGACTTTCATCGGAATCACAAACCGGAACCGGCTGCCGCATCCCGGCTCGGTGTCCACGGCAACGTGCCCGCCCATCAGCTCAACCAGACGCTGGACCAACGGCAGACCCAGACCGGTCCCGCCGCTACCGCGTGAGGCCGAGATATCCATCTGCTCGAAACTTCCGAACATGTCGCCAAGCCTTTCGGTGGGAATGCCGGAGCCACTGTCGCTTACCTGGCAGATCAATGTTCCCTCGGACTCGTTGTCCAGGCGCCAGGTGGCGCTGACCGTCACCTCACCCTCGGGGGTGAACTTGATGGCGTTGCCGATCAGGTGTGCCAGAACCTGCCGCAGACGGCCCGGATCCCCGAATACTTCCGGTGTTTTCTGCCAATCACCCTCAAATACCAGCCGATAGGTGAGCTGGTTGCCCTCGGCATCGTGGCGGAAGGAGGCGAAACAGTTCTCAATGACGCTGCGGAGATCAAAAGGAGCGTCCTCAAGTTCCAGTCTGCCCCGTTCGATGCGTGAAAAATCCAGAAGATCATTGATGATCACCAGCAGATCCTCGGTGGAGCGGCGGGCAGTGACCACATAATCCGCCTGGTGGGCGTTCAGTGGTTCCTCCTCAAGGAACTGAAGCATGCCAATAATCCCGTGCAGCGGGGTGCGCAGCTCATGGCTCATCATCGCGAGAAAATCCGATTTGGCGCGGTTGGCCTGTTCCGCCTTGTCCCTGGCCTGGTCCAGTTCCCGGAAGCTGACCTCCCGTTCCGCTTCCGCCGAACGCAGGCGGTAGGCCATTGCCTCAACAGCCTGCTGCAGGGAATGGAGTTCCCGTGCCACACGGGTGTCACGCCGGGATAGATCCGGATCCTCCTCAGGCAGTTTCTGGACAGTGTCCGCCAGGCGTTCGATGGGCCGGCTCAACCGATGGGCGAGGCGGCCCGAGAACAGGAAGGTGGCCGCGAACAGGATCAGGCCGATACCGGCGGACGTCCATAGGATCTCCTCCTGCTCGCCCGCCAGCTCGGCCTCCGAAACCGCAATACGGATTTCGCCCAGGCGCCGGCCGCTGCTTTTCTTCCAGTCTGTGTTCGTTGTCGGGTTGATCGAGCCCTGTGAAGTGGCATCCCCAAGGTTGATGGCGGTCTGGCGCACTGGGCTTGAGAACCGGTGAACCGGCGTATCCGACGGCGTCTGCTCCGAGACCTCTGCCACAATCCGTCCGTCCCGATTGACCACCTCGATGCGGTGAGCGGCGGAACGCTCCAGGGTCTGGGTGATGATGCCCCTGAGTTCCGCCTGGTTACCGGCCATAAGGGGAAACTCCACGGCAGGAGCGAGATTGTCCGCAGTCAGCTGGGTGCTCTGGAAAAGGCCCTGGCGGGCATCCTCCAATCGTGCCTGTGTGAAGAACAGCAGCATCAGCACGAACATGGCGACGGCTGGGAGCATGCCAAGCAACAGGAGCCGATGATAGAGGGTCCAACGAGCGGCTTTCATGGCTTGACCTCCTGACGTTCCAGAATCCGGTGCAATTCCTCTTCGGAAGGCACAAGCAGGTCCATGGAGCGGGCAACCTGGTTATTGACCGCCACACTGAAGGCCTCCGGATAACGGGCGCTGCGCAGCTCACCGTGGTCCAGCCAGTGACGGATCAACTTGCCCGCCTCAAGAATCTGGGTCCGGGCACTGGTGTAGGTTGAGGCGACGGCACCCGCATCCACAAAGGCCCTGGAAGGACCGATAACGAGCCGGTTACTGCGATAACTGGTCAACAGCAGCGGCTTGACGGTTTCACGGTTGTAGATGGCGGGGTCCGGCGTCCCCAGAAGGAAGTCTCCATAGCTGAGCGCCCGCGCGAGATTGCGGATGAGCTGATCCTGTGAGGGAATCACAAAGACCCGTGATTCCAGACCGGTCGCTGTGAGCCTGCTTCGGAGTTCGCTATAGTCACCGGCCTGTTCGGGGGAGGCCAGGATGGCCACGGTGCCGGCCCGGGGAATGATCAGCTGGCCCAGTCGGGCCTGACGCGGCAACGGCGGATCCGAATAGATGGCGGAAAAATGCTCCCGGTCCTGGATGATCGAGTCAATGGCCCCGGAGGACGTGAAAAGAGCCAGGACGGGTTGTTGCGGTGCATTGGCCCGGATCTCGGAGAGCGTTGCCTTATCCAGGGTAATAACCAGTTCTCCCGCGTCGCTGCCGGGAGACCAGGCACGCACGGCCGCACCACTGATTTCGTCGCTCAGAAGTCGCCGCACCTGCTGGAATCGAGGGTGATCCACGGGGGCGATATAGACCGTCTGCTGTGAATCGGGCAGGGCAGATACGGGATACAACAGTGCCGCAAGCGCCAGGAGTAGACTCCCTACGCCGATCCCTGCCTGCCTGAATTGATTACCCATAATCTGATCCCTCAGAATCGAAGGCGCGCCTCCGCGAACAGATGGTTCTGGTCCGCCCAGTTATTGTCCTTGCGGTAAAGCGGATCCTCCGTCAGATAATGACGGTATACGCCGGCCAGTTCCACCATGGTTGTATCCAGATGCCAGCGACGGGACACGCGGGCATCAAGGCGTTCGAAATGGAAGTTCCTGAGCTGGTCTGTGAAATAGTAGGACACTGCTCCCGAAATGCCTCTACCGAAGCGCTGAATCCACGCAACACTGCCACTGTGACGGGCATTCAGGCGCTGTTCCAGGCTGACCAGTTCGCGCTGCCTCTCCGGATCACTTTCCCTTTCGCCCGTATAGCGCCCTTCTGTGTCCAGATAGCCATAGGTAAGCCGCAGTCGGCTTCCCCGCATCTCAAGGTTCGCTTCCAGTTCGAAGCCTTTCTGGGTCTGGTCAACATTGTTTTCCAGATCCCAGCGGGATTCATCATTCTCATTCAGTCCGAGATTGGTCACGCCTGATATTAGGTTGTCGAGCGAATCACGGAACAGTTTGATTTCGCCCTGGAACAGGCCGGTCGTCATGCGTTTCTGATACAGGTAACTGATTTCCCGTGACGTTATCGTTTCTTCTTCAAGCGGTCTGACCTCGGGGCTGGCCGTACTCAGGTTGGGCCCCCGCCTCTGTCCCTCAAGAAAGGGACGGAGCTCCTCAGGCGTGACGTTCTCCCCCCGGTACTGCCAGTCAGGCCGGCTCTCAAAAGGGTCCGGCAGGCGGTGGGCACGGGAGAAGACAAAACGCAGCGTCTGGTTGTCACTGAAATGGATATTCGCCGCGCCGCGGGGTGAGAAGAAAGAGCCACTCAGACTGTCGTCCTCCCACATGCCCCCAAGATTCGTAGTCAACCAGGGTGTCGGCTGATGTTCATGATTGGCGAAAACCCGGCTCCGGTTGGTTTCTCCGCTACCATTGAAGAACGTATCGGATTCATAACGGTCTTCCCTGTAGCTGGCACCAAACACCAGTTGTGTGGTGGAAGAGAAGACGTTGGTCTGCTGGAACTCGATATGCGTGCGTGTCTCTTCAAGATCCTCATTAACATCGGTTTCAAAGGCGGGGATGGTGACCCCATCCGGCACGGCACCATCATCCAGAACCGCTTCCGGATCCGGGAAGGAAGCACGCCAGCCCTGGCGACGGTCCCGGGTCTGGTGATAGAGCTGCAGCTCGAAGAAACGATCTGCAGAGGGTTCATGGTGCCAGGTGATGGAACCGTGCCAATCCTCCCCGGTGATATCCGGGTTTGTGATGGGGTTGAAGCCATCGTATTCCGATGGATCAACCTTCTCGTTCAGCTCATGGTAACCCGTCTCCACCGCCAGCCTGTCGGTGGCGCCCAGTGCCAGCTCCCCGGAGTAGTTGATGGAGAGGGTGTCATACCCGTCCCGACTGTTCCGGGTGCGGTCTGTACGACTGCCTGATGCGTCCCGCCTGTAGCGGAAATCGAAACCGTCACTACGGCGCTGGTTGACCGAAAGCCGCCAGTCCAGTGGGCCGGTCTTTGAGCCCACTGAGCCGTAATAGTGACCGAAACCATCGTCACCGCGCAGGCCTTGCGTTCCCCGCAGTTCGACACCGTGGGTATCACTGGGGGAGCGGGTTATGATGTTGATCACGGCAAGGAAGGAATTCGCCCCATAGGCGGCGGCGTTCGGTCCACGGGTCACTTCAATGCGGTCGATCGCATCAATGGGCACAGGAAGATTGGTCCAGTCCATGTCCGCCAGGCTGGCGTTATAGTAGGAACGCCCGTCGACCAGCACCTGGAGGCGGCGCTGCTCAACCGCTACGGTCCCGTGATAGGAGACAACCGGATCATTGCTGCCGACATAACCGACCGTCATCCCTGGAACAAGGCGGAAAGCGTCCCAGAGGTTGAGTACACCGAGATCTCGCAGCAGCTCGCCTTCCAGAATGGTGACGGTACCGGGCGTTTGCGCCTTTGACTGCCTGAGACGACTCGTGGTGAGAACCTGGGGAAGGGCGTCTGTCTGCGGGGCGTCCTGGACACCGGCGCCGCTCCACTCCTGTGCCGCTACCACACCTGGCACAGCCCCCCATACCAGAAGAAGGGCGAGAAGAGCAGGGGCGCATCCAGGCATGCGCAACAGGGCATGTCGCATGGCAATGTCCTCTGTGGTCAGAACATACGGGCCAGTATCGATTCCGGCAGCCGGCGCAGGAGAAACGCTATGGGGGTCCAGGGCCAGGGCGGCACGCACGCCACGGGTCGGCCCTTCTCGATAGCCGCCACCATGGCCCGGCACCCTGTCTCAAGATCCACCCGGAAAGGCGCGTTTTTCACGTCTTCGTTGATGGCCGTGAGAATATAACCGGGGAGCAGGGTGGTTACACGGATGGGCGAGGTCTTTTTGCGCAGTTCAACCCGGAGCCCTTCAGCTAGGGAGGCCACCCCCGCCTTGGTGGCCCCATAGACCGTCATGGTGCCCGGCATTCCACGGACTGCCGAGATCGAGGAAACGGCCACCAGATGGCCGTGATTCTGGCGGCGGAAAATCGCCATGGCCGCCTCAAACTGGGCCAGAGCGGCCACGAAGTCGGTCTCGGCGGTTTCCCGGTTGGCATCGAAGCGGCCGGTGCCCAGTGGCTGCCCCTTGCCGATACCGGCGTTGACCAGCACCCGGTCAATACGCCCGAACTGCTCGCAGAATGCATCAAATACCTGGAAAACGGCGTCATGGTCATTCACATCCAGAGTGGCCACCCGGACGTCCACACCCGGATGATCCCGCTGGATGTCAGCCTGGAGCTGCTCCAGACGGTCCATCCGGCGGGCACAGAGGGCGAGACTGCAGCCACGGGCGGCAAACTCGCGGGCCATGCCTTCTCCGAGCCCGGAACTGGCTCCGGTAATGAGTACCACAGATGTCATGAGGATGCCTCCTCTGCAAGTGGATCCTGGAGCTGGCGGACGTCCAGGCCGGATGACCTGAGAAGCGCATTGGCGTAGACCCCGAGAAACCAGGGGTGCTGTTCCGGCGACATGCCGCGCAGTCGCCCGTCCAGCCATTCATGGGCCTGGCGAAGGGCCTCCCGCTCGGGCATTTCCACGCTGTCGGGCAGGGCGGATACCTGATTGCGGGTGGCCAGCTTTTCCGCAGCGGCGTAATTGACCGGGAAGAACCGGGACAGCCCCAGAATCTGGTCATCCACCGCGGCCGCCACCTTCTGTGCGCTTTCGAGCCCTTCGCCGAGTGGCGAGCCGAAAGCCACATGGACGCGCCCCTTGTGACCGGTAATGCCGCGCACGATGCTTTCCATGTCCTCTCCCGGACGTTTGCTGTAGCTGCCGCTGCGGTAGTGGGATTCAAGCTCCCGTGCCTTGTCACCATCACATGGATCAAACTCATAGGATATGGCAACGGGCACAATATTGAGATCCCGTACGGCTTCCGAGAGACTGACGCCATCACGCTTGTGGCTCATGTGGAGCATCTTGATGATCGCCGGATCCGTAACGTCAATACTGTCCTTGGCGCGGCCCTCGCGTTGGGCCATCCATACGGAGTGCCCATCACCGAGCGATTCCCGGATGTAGCCGGACAGGGTCAGGAAAGCATTGCGCATCTCGCGGGGATTGGAGAGGTTACGCCGGACGATGAAGCTTTTGTTGAGCCGCATCATGTCCGCCACCATGGGGTCATCAACCAGGTTGTCGCCAATGGCGATACGGGTTGTGGCATGGCCGCTCTTATAGAGCACGAAATTGACCAGCGCCGGATCCAGGACAATGTCCCGGTGGCTGGACAGAAACAGACAGGGCTGGTCCGAACGCAGGTTATCCAGGCCGGACCAGCTGATGGCATCCGTGGTATTGCGCAGCCCGCGCTCGATCAGCGGCGCCACGCGGTGCTGGAGTTCGTCGACGGAATCAATGCTGCCGAGCAGGCGCTGAAGCTGCCAGCGGACCCAGAATCGAACCACACCGGGCATAAAGCGGTGCAGCCATTCCGCGCGGAAGCGCCCGATCAGGTCCTGGAATTCAGGCTGCCTGATCAGGCGCTGGATAACAGGCTGAACCTCGTCATCCGAAAAGGGCCGGATATCGTCTGAATGGGACATTGCCGCTCCGTTTGGCCAAATTCAGACGGGCAGGATAGCCATCTTTCAGGCCGACGTCATGTCTCCAGCGGCAGGAGCTCCCGGACGTCGCAGCCCAGCGCCTCCGCAAGCCTGTAGACTTTCTCCAGGGTGATGTTCACCTGTCCACGCTCAATCCTCCCCATGTAGCTGCGGTCGATCCCGGCACGCAGCGCCAGCTGATCCTGGGAAATGGCGCGGGCTCTGCGGACCTCGCGGACATTGCTTCCGAACTTCTTTGCGTTGTATTTCATGACTCGCCTCTCATGCGGCTGAGACTATCCCGATTCTGACTTTTTGGCGCTACAGTCTATAATCCTCTGACTGTCCAGCAATTTTTCCGCATTTTATATCTAGTTGTTTTGCGTCCCTAATTGATTGCATAGTTCCATAAATAGTTCCATAAATAGTTCCACTGAGAAAGTACCAAGCGTTTCCGGAGGAAATCCCTTGCCTGGCGCCTAACTGCGCCGTCGCTATGCCTCATGTACCTTTATTACGCATAATGTATATTATGTTAAATGAGGTCTGGGAAGCCGGATTGCAAGATTTCTCTTCATGTACATTACGATTTCCAGCATTCCCCACCGCGCTCTGCTATAACAGACAATGCTGCGATGCATGGAACGCTGTCCCACGCAGCCCCTTTACCCATTGGTTTCACCAGTCGATCACCACGAGGTTGATCAGGGATGCGGCGACTCATTCTTACTCTCGCTTCGGCAGCGGCACTGACCGGCGCACCGGTTACCCAGGCGGTACTCGAAGTGCCCGAGCCTTCCGGTGAACCGGCCGTTCCGGTTGTACGCTCAACGGATGACAATGCGTCACTGGAACAACAGCGCGAACGCTTCCTCAAGGCGGAAAAAGCCCTTGCGAAGCTGGATCTGGAAGCTTACGAGTCGCTGAGCAAGGGGCTGGAAGACTATCCGCTCCAACCGTATCTGGAACTGAAACACCTCAGTAAGCGCCTTTTCGTTGCCACACCGGCGGAGATCGACGCCATGATGGCGGAGTACGGCGACATTCCCCTGGCCCACACACTTCGCCGGCAGTGGCTGATCCATCTGGGGCGCAGCGGCCAGTGGTCAACGCTACGGCAGGTCCATGACGGCACCAGTGGCGGCGACCGGCTGCGCTGCCTATCCCTGCGCGCGCACCTCAAGGACGGCCGGCACAGCCTGGTGATGGACCAGGTACCGGAACTCTGGAAAAGCGGTTATTCACTGCCCAGGGCGTGCAACCCGCTGCTGGATTACTGGCGGGAGCACGGTGGGCTTACACAGGAACTTGCCTGGACGCGGTTCCACCTTGCGGTGACCAACGGCGAACCCGGGCTTGCCCGCTACCTGCGCCGTTACCTGGATCAGGACGACCGCCCACTCTCCCGGCTGCTGCTGGACGTGCACAGCAACCCGGAGCGGCTGCGGAAAGCACGCGATTTTGACCGTAACGACAAGCGCGTCGGCCAGATCGTTGCCTATGGCATGCGGCGGCTGGTGAACCAGGATCCAGAGCGCGCCGCGGAGATATGGCCCTTCTACCGCGGGCGTTTTCCATATGAGCCGGGTGCAGTGGCGGCCATCGAGAAACGCCTTGCACTGCTGCTGGCAACCCGGTTCCACCCGGAAGCGGCCACCTGGCTCGCGCAGGCACTGTCCCACGGTGAGGATGAGGCCCTGCGCGAGTGGCAGGTGCGGGTCGCGCTCCGGGACCGGAACTGGCCCAAGGTGCTTGAGCGTATCGGTGCCATGGGCCGGGAGCTCCGGGAAAAGCCCAGATGGCAGTACTGGCAGGCTCGCGCACTGGACCAGATGGACAGACCGGCAGAAGCACAGGCCCTCTATGAGACGCTTTCCGATCGTCGCACCTTCTATGGCTTCATGGCAGCGGATGAGCTCGGCAAGCCCTATTCCCTGAACCACCAGGGCGTCACCATGAACAGCGAGGCCATCGAACGGGTCCAGGCCACCCCCGGCGTCCGCCGGGCGCTGGAACTGTACCGGCTGGACCGGCTTGATGCCGCCCGCGCGGAATGGCGACAGGCCATGGAGAAACTGGAGAAACGGGACGTGCTTGTGGCCTCACGCATCGCTCAGGGCTGGGGCTGGCATGAACAGGGTGTTCACGGGGCGATCGCGACCAGCGCCTGGGACCACCTGGGCATGCGGTTCCCCCTGGCCCATCGACAGAGCTTCCACGGCGCGGCGCGGGATTACAACCTGGACGTCAACTGGGTCTATGCACTGGCCCGCCAGGAGAGCGCATTCCAGCCGGATGCCCAGTCCCACCGTGGCGCCTTCGGGCTGCTGCAGCTGCTGCCGGCAACCGCCCGTGAGACAGCGCAGCAAGCCGGCCTCAGCTTCAACGGCATTACCACCCTGCTCGACCCGGAGGCCAACATCCGGCTTGGCAGCGCCCACCTGAGCAGCCTTCTGGAACGTTTCGACAATAACCGGATTCTTGCCACGGCTGCCTACAACGCCGGCGAGTACCGGGTGAGCCAGTGGATTGACGAGGACAGCCGCGACCTGGCGTCCGACATCTGGGTCGAAACCATGCCCTACCATGAGACACGCCAGTATGTGCGCAACGTCATGGCGTATACGGTCATCTACGGGTACCGGCGCGGTGAGCCGCCGGGCCACCTGCTCACCGAGCGTGAGCTGGCGTGCATGTGCCTCGACGACGTGCAGTAGCAGGCGTCAGACCGGGCGGACCTGATAGTTCGCCTCGGCCCGTGCGACGACTTCCCCGCTGGTGTCCTTCAGGTCGAGCTCGATGATGAGTTCGGCTTTACCGTTATCCGCTACATCCTGCTCAATCCGGGCCTTGCGTTCGGCATCCAGTGTCAGTTCCACCTCCAGGTCCGTGCGGGCCGGCTGGTCGTAGAAGATATGCAGATCCTTAAGGACGGGAATCAACCGTCCCTCGAACTCCACCAGGGCCATGGCCCCAAACGGAATCTCCGCAAGCAGGAACTGGGCGCCGGCATAAACCGTGCCTAGGTGGTTGCGGTTGCCCTTGCGGGTCAACCGCGCGCGCAGATAGCCATCACGCAGCTCCACCACACTGAAGCCATTGCGGCGGGTGAACGGCACGCTGGCCGCAATGAGGCGGTTGAGCAGGCCGTAGCCCAGTTTCTTCTCAAACCGGGCCAGCCCGGGGATGGGCCGCCCGGCTTCCTCGAGCTGCCCGAAGTAGCCCCGAACCCGGGGCGCAACCGTATTGAACACCTTCATGACGCGTCCTCTGTCAGACCCTGAAACGCGCTACCTTATCATGAAGTGTGCTTCCGACTTCACTGATTTCACTGCTCAAACGGTCGTTTTCCGAGGCCGCTTCGGCCGCATCCTGTCCCTGGTCGGCAATACGCGTGATGGAGCTGTTCAGCTCGTCCACGGCCGAGGTCTGCTCCTCTGAGGCGGTCGCGATCTGGCTGGTCCGGTCGCTGATATCGGAAATGGACTGGCTGATCCGCTCCAGGGCTTCCATGGCATCCCGCGCCTTCTCCATGCTCATGTTGCTCACCGCCTGCGACTCCTGCATGACGCTCACCGCCTTGTCAGCGCCCTCCTTGAGGCGGGTGATCATGTTGTTGACTTGCTCGGTGCTGTCCTGGGTGCGCTTGGCGAGCGCCCTGACCTCGTCCGCCACTACCGCGAAGCCGCGGCCCGCCTCGCCAGCGCGGGCGGCCTCGATCGCGGCGTTCAGGGCCAGGAGGTTGGTCTGCTCGGCAATGCCCTCAATCACCTCCAGAATCCCGGTGATCTCGCCCACGTCATTGCCCAGCTTATCGATCACCTGCGCCGCTTCGCCGATTTCGCGGCCCAGGCGTTCAACAGCCTCATTGGAGGACTGGACGGTCTGCAGGGACTCCTTGCTGTCACTGTCCGCATTGCCCGCCGAATCCGCCGTGCTCTGGGCGTTCTGGGCAATCTCGTTGACGGCTGCCGACATCTCGTTGATGGCCGTGGCCACCTGGTCAATCTCCTGCTGCTGCTGCGTCACGCTGTCCCGGCTGGTCGCACTGGCATTGCGCAGTGACGACACATGCTGCTGCAGTTCGCTGGCACTCTCCTGGGCTTCGGCAACGACGCCACGCACATTCTCAACAAAGCCATTGAATGCTTGCGCCAGCTGCCCGAACTCGTCACGGCTCTCAACCTCCAGGCGCTTGGTCAGATCGCCCTCACCCGAGGCAATCTCGTTCATGGCGCTGAGCAGGCGCCGGGCAGGTCTGAGCAGGACATTGAGACTGACGTAGATCAGACCCAGTGTGATTAACAGGGCCACAACCGTGCTCCCCAGGGCGTTCCAGCGCCCCTGGATCACCGGTGCCCAGGCCTGGCTCTCGTTCACCATCAGGCCGACGTACCAGTCCACGCCCTCGGCTTCCGAAATCGGATGGAAACTGGCCAGGTAGCTTTCACCACTGAATTTGACCTGGTGCCGCGAGCCATCCATGGGAACGCTCTGCCCCAATACGCTGGAAAGCGAGGCGTTGATATGGTCGGATTCCGGGTGATACAGCACCTTGCCCTCATCGCTTACCAGCATGGCGTAGCCATTACCCGCCATGGTGACGGGGGAAAGGACATCGTTGATGGCATTCATGCTGATGTCGGCCCCGGCCACGCCCTCGTAGTCACCGGCGTTTACCGGAGCGGTAGCGGTTATGATAAGCCCGCCGCCGGCGGCGTCCTCGTAGGGCTCAGTGAATCCGGCCCCCTCACTGCGGGCTTTTTCGAACCAGGGCCGCTGTGAGGGATCAAAACCGTCCGGCAGCGCGCTTTCTGCCTGCCGGTTCTCCATCAGCATGGTGCCGTCGGCGGTGCCCACATAGAAGTGTTTCAGGCCGAGGCTCTCCGCTGCGGTCGATGACAGGTTGCGAATGCCCTCATCGCTGGTCACGGATTCGGCCGCCTCTGCAAAGCGCCGGGTCGCGTCCATCCGTGTGTTGAGCCACTGGGCGATGGTCGCCGTACTCTGATCGACGACCTGTTCCGTGAGCGCATTGAGGTTGCGCTCGGTATGGGCACTCAGGCGGGTGTTGTTGAGAAACGCGGTGGCCAGCATGGCAAGGACCAGCAGGGCACCGAATACGATCAACAGCTTCTGGCTGAAGGAAAGCGACTTCATGGGGGCGCTCCGCTTATCTGATGGGAATTAGTGGGCAGTATAGTCTTTAACGGCAACCATCGCCTGAGCTTGAACCTGGGTTATGATGGGCGGCGTGCATTGTACCGATTCACCGAGTAAGGAGAACCAGCTTGATGGCCCACGATGAACTCCACCTCCAGACGCGCAACCTGGAGCTGCGTGATTACCCGCAGCTGCGTGAGCTCATGGATATGGTCTATGAGGACATCGGCGGCGCCTGGCCACGGGATACCATCAAGCACATGATCGAAAAATTCCCGGATGGCCAGATCTGCATCGAGGACAACGGCAAGCTGGTGGCGGTCGCGCTCACGGCCCGAGTGGATTATCAGCGCTTTTCAAACCCGCATACCTATGACGACCTGGTCATGAAGAATGACCGGATCCTGTACAACCCCGAGGGCGACACCCTCTATGGCCTGGATGTGTTCATCCACCCGGACTACCGCGGCTATCGCCTTGGCCGGCGGCTCTATGACGCGCGCAAGGAACTCTGCCGCAGCCTCAACATGCGCGCCATTCTCGCGGGTGGACGCATCCCCGGCTACCGCCAGTACGCGGATGAGATGAACCCGGCGGAGTACATCAAACAGGTGCACCGCAAGGAGGTCTACGACCCGATCCTCTCGTTCCAGCTCTCAAACGATTTCCAGGTCAAGCGCCTCCTTCACAAGTACATTCCAGAAGACGAAAAATCAAAGGGGTACGCAACACTCCTCGAGTGGAACAACATCATGTTCGAGCCGCCCTCTTCGGTGCTCGAAAGCCGCAAGAGCCAGGTCCGGCTCGGTGCCGTGCAGTGGCAGATGCGGGAATTCAATTCGGTGGACGAGGTGCTGCGCCAGGTGGAGTACTTCGTGGATGCGCTCTCCGACTACAAGAGCGATTTCGCCGTCTTTCCGGAGTTCTTCAACGCCTCGCTCATGGGGCTGACGGACCAGACGGACCAGACCAAGGCCATCCGTTTCCTGGCCGCCTTTACGGAGAAGTTCCGGGACGAGATGTCGCAGATGGCAGTGAGCTACAACATCAACATTGTGGCCGGCTCCATGCCGCTGTTCGAGGACGACCGCATCTACAACGTCTCCTACCTCTGCCACCGGGACGGGCGTATCGACGAGCAACGCAAGATCCACATCACGCCCCACGAACGCCGGGACTGGGTTATTGAGGGCGGCAACGAACTGGGTGTGTTCGACACCGACGCCGGGCGCGTGATGATCCAGATCTGCTACGACGTTGAATTCCCGGAACTGACGCGCATTGCCGCCACCCAGGAACAGGGCGTGGACATTGTCTTCGTACCCTTCTGGACAGACACCAAGAACAGCTACCTGCGCGTGCGCAACTGCGCCCAGGCACGCGCCGTGGAGAACGAGTGCTACGTGGTCATTACCGGCAGCGTGGGCAACCTACCCCGCGTGGAGAGCCTGGACGTGCAGTACGCCCAGTCCTCGGTGTTTTCGCCCAGTGACTTCGCTTTCCCCCACGATGCGGTGATGTCCGAGTCCACGCCGAATACCGAGATGATCATGTTCTCGGACCTGGATCTCGACAAGCTGAAAGTGATCCGGGCGGAGGGCTCCGTCACCAACCTCAAGGATCGGCGGCCGGACCTCTACGAACTCAAATGGCGGGGGTGACCCACGCTGGTGAAATGTTAGACTGATCGAGCTTTAAGGGCTCTGACTCACAGGCATATTCAGGGAGCAATACCGATGGGTAAGAAAAAGAAACTCGGCATCAGTTCGCTGGTGGAGCGCGTGGAGCAGCTGGTCAATGATGCGCTCAAGCGGATCGACACGCTGCAGAACCAGGTGAACGACCTGCGTGAACAGCTTATGGAGCGGGCGGGCTTCAGTGACAAACCCTCCGATAACGAGAAGTCCGGTGCGTCAGGCGGCACGAAGCCGAATGCCGCAAGCAAGTCCACCTCCAGCACGAAACAGTCTGCAGGCAAAAGTACCTCCGGCAGCAGTGCTTCCAAGGCAGGCTCCGGTTCCGGCAAGGCCGCGAAATCCAGTACGGCAAGCAAGGATGATCTGACTCAGATCAAGGGCATCGGCCCGGCCACTGCGAAGAAGATGCAGGCCAAAGGGATCACGTCCATCAAACAGCTCGCCAATCCCTCCGCGGATGACAGCAAGAAGCTCGAAGAGTTCCGCAAGCTCAAGAGCTTCCCCAGCTGGCAGGCGGAAGCGAAAAAGCTTCTGTAAACAAGCCTCAACGCCTGCGATCGGGGCCATTACCGGCCCCGGTTCCCCCCTACCAGAGCAAGTGTTACTATCGGATACATCCATTAACGTGCGTTAACACGTAAAATCTTCGTATATCCCAAGCCAAGTGTGACGTAATTCCCTACGATAGAAAGGATCTTGTCTAGTGTGGAAGCTGAAGCATCCGCACAAGGAATAACAAAGGATGGCGCTGATGGCACTGGGAACCCTTCCAGCCTGGCTAACCCTGACCGCAACGGTAACCGCCGTGGTGGTCACGATGGTCCTGATCGCGGCCACGGCTGTGCTCAGCTTCCGGCTCGCACGTTCGCGCAGGGAGCAGAACGAACGTGAGACCACGCTGACCAAGTTCTCCAGTGCCGTCATGAACAGCGGCGCCATGATCCTCATCACGGATTCGCAGGGCCGTATCGAGTTCGTCAACGACCGGTTCTGCCAGCTGACCGCCTTCTCCAGGGACGATGTCCTCGGCCACTCCGTCGCCACCCTCAGTGCCACTGTGAACCTGTCCGGTACCGAAACCGGTGTTCTGACCAATTTTCTCGACTGCCTCCAGCCCCACTGGAAGGGTGAACTGCTGTGCCGCACCAATGGCAGCACACCGTTGTGGACGGCCGTCACCACCTCCTCGGTACTCGATGATGACGGCCAGCCCGTCAACTACATCGTCTCCGCAGTGGACATCACCGAGCTCAAGCTGGCCCATGAACGCATGGAGCAGCTGGCACTCTTCGACAGCCTGACCAACCTGGCGAACCGGCGCCTGTTCCAGGACCGCCTGGAGCAGGCACTGCAGAGCGTTGCCCGCCGCCAGACCCAGATCGCCCTGCTCTTTCTCGACCTCGACCAGTTCAAGCAGGTCAACGACAGCCTGGGCCACGACGCCGGGGACATGCTGCTTCTCACCGTGGCGGACCGGCTGAAGTCCTGTGTGCGCACCCAGGATACCGTGGCACGACTGGGCGGCGATGAGTTCACCATACTCCTGCACGATGTCTCGGATACCAAGGATCTGACCATGATCGCCGAGAACATGCTGGCCAGCCTGAAGGCGCCGATTCGGCTTAAGGGGCAGGAAGTACTGATCTCAACCAGCATCGGGATCACCACGGCCCCAGCCGACGGTGAAACCCCCGACACGCTGATGAAGAACGCGGATCTTGCCCTGTATCGCGCCAAGGACAAGGGCCGCGACCAGTACGACTTCTATACCGAGAGCCTGAATAACCGTGCCGAGCAGCTGATGACGCTGGAGCGGGAGCTGCGCCATGGCCTGCGGCGCGAGGAATTCTTCCTGCTTTTCCAGCCCCAGGTTGATCTCAACACCGGCGATATCACCGCCATGGAGGCCCTCATCCGCTGGCAGCACCCGGAGCGGGGCGAGATACTGCCCGATGAATTCATCCCGGTGGCCGAGGATACCGGGCTGATCATGCCCCTGGGCAACTGGGTGCTGCAGCAGGCCTGCATGCAGATCAAGCTTCTGCACCAGCTGCTCGGGCGTGGCGTGCGCGTTGCCGTCAATATTTCCGCCCGCCAGTTCCGGGACCCGGGGCTGGAGAACGTGATCGACTTTGCACTGCGCACGTCCGGCCTGGAACCGCGCTTTCTGGAAATCGACATCCATGAGGGCATGCTCTCGGACGAACCGGAAGTAGCACGGGACCAGCTTGCGCGCATCCGCAGAACCGGCGTCACCATCACCATTGATGACTTCGGAACCGGCTTCAGCAGCCTCCGGCAGCTGCGCTCGCTGCCCATCGACATGCTCAAGATCGGACAGACCTTTGTGAAGGAGATCCCGGAAGACGGCCCCAACACGGACATCGCCACCACCATCATCGGCATTGCCCAGCAGATGGAGAAGCAGGTGGTGGCGGAAGGCGTGGAAACGGAACAGCAGGAGTACTTCCTGCGCATGCACGGGTGCTCACTGGTACAGGGCTACCGCTACGCCTCACCCATGAGTTTCGATGAACTCTACCGCTACTTCAGCGACGACAGCGAGCGGGAACTCAAGGCCTGAGCCCCGGGCTCCGCGGTTACTGTACTTTCTCCGCCAGCCCCTGATGGCGGTTGAGGATGCCCTCGATACGCTGCAGTGATTCACGCACGCCCTCGGAAGGGTCTTTCTCAAACTCCAGCCCGAAGAAGTAGCCGTGTTCATCCGTCTGGGAGTGACGAACACTGGCTGCCACCTGATCCACCGTGATCTCCCCCACTTCCGTGTTCAGGCGCAGGCTGACCTGTACCTTACTGTCTGGTTTCAGCAGGTCGTCCGCCGCAATGATCCCGATGCCCAGCCGGTTGTAATCCACAACCTCCACATCAACCCATGCGGATCCAATCAACCCCTTGCGGACCTTGATCCTGGCATCCATGGATACCCATGGCAGGCGCTGTTCACGGCGGCGCTCGTTCATCCTGGCAGTCTCCTTTCAGTACCTTTCTGTATTGTGGTCAAGGCTTCTCAGGGGGTAAAGTCCGCACTCCATTCGCTCTGTGAAGTGGCCGCTGTTTTGCCCGTCTCGAATACTGCTAAATCCGACCTGCTCTTTGTCGCAGCCGCGCTCCTGGCTGCCATCAGCTGGATGTTCTCCCGCGAGGCCGTCCTGGCAATGCCACCGCTGCTGTTCCTGTCGCTGCGTTTCCTGCTTGCCGGCGGCGTTCTGGCCGTCTTCGGCTGGCGGCAGCTGGCAGGCCTGAGCCGCGAGCAGCTCCTGCGGGCCGCGCGCGTGGGCGTTGTTTTCGGTGCCGGCATGAGCAGCTGGGTTACCGGACTTCACCTGAGCAGCCATATTGGCGAAGGTGCCTTCATCATCAGCCTGAACGTGGTATTCGTGCCCATCATCGCCAGGCTGGTGTTTTCCGAGGAGCAGCCGGTAACAACCTGGGTCGCTCTGCCTGTCGCCATGGCGGGGCTGGCATTGCTCTCGCTGAATGGCGGTTTCAACCCGGAAGCCGGCCAGCTCTTCTTCCTGCTCGCCGCCGTGATCCTCGCCTTCTACTTCACGCTCAATTCCAGGGCCGCCAACAGCAACCCGGCAGGCCGACAGTCTCGCCGTGCCGCCCTCCCCGTCTTTCCCCTGACCACAATCGGTTTGACCATGGTAGGTCTTGTCACCCTGGTGCTCTCATTCCTGCTGGAACCCTGGGAGCCCACGTTCAGTGACTTCGGCGGCAACCTGGTCCTCTGGATTGTGCTCAGCGCCATTGTGGGGACAGCAGCCCGGTTCTTCGTGCAGACTTGGGCCCAGAGCCTGGCCGCACACAGTCATGGTGTGGTGATCCTCTCCATGGAACCGGTCTGGGTGGCCCTCTTTGCGGCAGGATGGTTTGGCGAGACCATGGTGCTGCAGCAGTTCGCCGGCTGCGCACTTATTCTCACGGCGCTGCTGGTCAACCGCTGGCACACGGTGCGGGCACTGGTGCGGGATCTCCGAGGCGCCTAACCCTCGCCCCAGAGCTCCTCGAGCCGGGAATCCCGCCCGCAGCTTGTGCGGTAATACCAGTAACGGATCGGGTTCTTGTCGTAATAGTTCTGGTGGTAGTCCTCGGCCGGGTAGAAGGCTTCCAGCTCCCTCACCGGGGTCACGATCTTCTGCTCAAACCGCCCGGACTCCACCAGGGCCTGCTTTGAGGCTTCCGCCGCCTCCCGCTGAGCCTCCGACTGCGTGAAAATGGCGGTTGTGTACTGGTAACCCCGGTCACAGAACTGCCCGCCGTCATCCAGGGGGTCGATATTGCGCCAGAATACCTCGAGCAGCTTCCCGTAAGAGACCTCATCCGGGTTATATCGAACCCGAACGACTTCCAGGTGTTCAGTCCGCCCGGAGCTGACCTGCTGGTAGCTGGGGTTCTCAAGCTCACCGCCCGCATAACCACTAGTGGTCTCCGTCACTCCCTCCAGTTTGTCGTAAGGCGGCTCCATGCACCAGAAGCAACCGCCGGCGAATACCGCGGTCTGGGTATTCTCCTGGGCATGGCCAGTCAATGCGGTCATCAATAGCAGCATCGGAATCAGGACGCGCATGCTTACCCCCTCAACGCCGGAAGTGTTTCATCTTCCGGTACAAATGTCAGCGCCAGGCCGTTGTTGCACCAGCGTTTTCCAGTCGGCTCAGGTCCATCATCGAAGATATGACCCTGGTGCCCGCCGCAACGGATGCAGTGATATTCGGTCCGTGGCCAGAAAGCCTTGTAATCCGTCTTCGTGCCCATGTGCTTCTCATGAGCTGCCCAGAAACTCGGCCAGCCGGTGCCGGATTCGTACTTGGTCTCAGAGCTGAACAGCGGCAGGTAGCAGGCCGCGCAGACGAAGGTGCCGTTGCGGTTCTCCCCGTTCAGTGGGCTTGAGCCAGCCGGCTCCGTTGCCTCCCTGAAAAGGATCTGCCAGGCGTCGCTCGATACCTTGCCACGCCACCATTCTCCCTTGTGCTCCAGAGGCTGAAGCGCCGCATCCGCAACGGAAACATCGTGGTAGTACCTGATGTCACGGGCAACGGCGAAGCCGGTCGGAACCATCAGGAGGAATCCCCCCGCCATCATGGAGGATACAAAATCTCTGCGTTTCATCACGCCCTCCGGGCTGACTGGGTATTAACCTCTTTTACGATGATCCGACACGCCCGGATTGTAGTTGTTACACCTGAAACGGCGTTGAGTTCCGTTCCCTTGGGAGTCTGATCACCTGCCTTTCGAGCTGTTAAACGCGTCTACGGCCTCCTGCAGGCGGGGTCGAACGGTAGCAGCAAGCTCGCGAACCATCGCCTGGCCATCACAGTCCCCGCAGTGCAGCGCAACAACCATCAGGGAGCCATCCGAGCGGGCGTTGAAAACGCCGAGCAACTGGGCCAGCTTGGCCCGCACTTCGTCCGTCTCCCAGAAGCTCTCAACGTAGTAACTGTAGGCCAGGTAAAGATGCTTGTCTGAAGCCCTCTGGCGCAGGGTCAGTCCCTGCCAGCTGATGCCATCCCCCGTATTTACATTGAAGGTCATCTCCGGAAGCCAGGCGCTGCGGTCATAGAGGCGGTTGCCGTACATGACCGCCTCGTGCCCGCCGCGCTGGGGGTTGTAGGTATAGAGTCCTACAAAGCTGGTCTGGCGGGGACTGCCCGGCTCCAGGCCTTCGTCCTTCAGGAAATAGGTCTTCTGGAGAGAGCGGTCGGTGCCCTTGAACCGGGGCTGCCAGCCTTCGAGCTCGCGCTGGAACAGCGGAGCCCACGTTTCTGACGGCATCGGGTCAAACGCATAGGTCTGCATCCGCGTCTCGACCTGCGCATGCCCGCCTGAGAACGCCAACACCATGGCAATAGGCAGCAGCGCTGTAATCGCAGTCGCCCAGCGGTCGTTGCCTTTGGGTTCCGGCCTGCTGGCCGGTTCGGCAGGCTCTTGTTCTGCCGCCCTGCCCTCAATCGCCCGGGCAATGAAGAACAGCGGTACCAGGGTTCCCGCGAAGACCCACCAACCAAAGGCATCATGATCCTCGATCAGGCTGGTCTCCATGTCCGTCAGGTAGCCCGCCAGGATGATGATGAAGACGCGGATCCAGTTCGCCATCAACGAAAAGGCAACGCCAACAACCAGGAGCAGAATGCGGCTGGACCAGCGCTGGAGGTTCAGGTGGCCGTAAAGCGAGCTCAGTGTCATCCCAACCAGCAGGTACCGCAGCCCGGAGCAGCCATTGGCAATCTCGAAGGCACCAATACCGATGAGATAGACGAAAACGCCTTCCACCTCGAAATCGACCCCGTAGGCGCCCAGAAGAAGCTGGTTCACGGAGGTTGTCATGAGCTGCAGCGGCCAGCTGATGAAATCCCAGACTGGCATCGCAAAGAACAGAATGCCTATGGGAATCAGGAAAGGCACAAGTTGGCGCCAGCCCCAGAGAACCGCCAGGCCCACGAGAATCAGCGGGACCAGAGCAAGTTGACGCAATGCCTGAACCCCAAGCAGGTCCCCCACTGCGTACCCCGCCAGCCCCAGGAGGAAGGGAACCAACCAGAGTGGGTAAAAGCCGACTACAGGGCGCTCCCGGTGCCACGCCTGCCACGTAAGGAACAGAGAAACCACCAGAAGAAGGAACCCATGGGAATAGGATTCATCGAGCTTCATCCAGCGATCCAGGGTCAGCCACCAGGTGCCGGCCGTGCTGCCAAGCAATGCCAGAAGCATCAGCGCCGGGGCCAAGCGGTTCAAGCGGCCGGTGCTACTCGGGGTACCTTCCATGTGCGTCATTCCATGCGGGTAATGGTTAACCGGATTCTGCGCTCAGTGGCCTCTCACGACAATAGACAGAAGCTGTTTCCATGCTCGGGGCCACAGAGGGCGATACATTAATGCTCGTAACGCACAGCCCAGGGCATCTCCAGTACTTCCATTCACCACAATGGAAACCGAGCGCCCCCGGTAAAAGCCTGCCAGACAGCGGCGCGCAAAGCGTGAGGGGACCACCCCGGGGAGGTTTTCCAGGGCATATTCCAGAGCCTCTCCCCGAGCTTCAGAAACAAGGTCAAGACAGGCCGGATATTGACCTTCGATGGGCCGGATATTGACCAGAGATGTCCCGCCACACGGCTGAATGGCTGTTTTGCACGTCAGCCAGATCAATAACGCATGGTCGTTAGCAAGCCAGAACCGCATCCCGGTTTTTTCCAGAGGCTTTAAAACCTTACGGCGGATCAGTAACGCTGAAAGCACAAGCTGTGGCTTCTCGAACAGATCCTGAACCATGGTTTGGTGTCGGGGATCCCCGGGAAGCGTCCAACATACCTCGTCCCCGCTTCCAAGTATATCCGATGGCGCACAGGTTATTCCCGTCTTTTCAGGGCTCTGGTCGAGCTTCTTGCAAAGTTGGGTCAGAAAACCAGGAGACCAGAGACTGTTGGGGTCCGGAAATGCCAGGTACCGCCCCCTGGCCTTACTGAGCGCCTGGCGCCGCCCAATGGCCTTATCCGTCTCCTCAATGGACTGTACCCGGACACGGAAATCGCCAGCAGCGCGCGCCTCAAGCACCTCAAGGGTAGCGTCCTGGGATCCGCAGTCCACCGCTATCAGTTCCCAACGGTCTTCCTGTTGGGCCTGAATGGCATCCAGTACATCGCCCAGCCATTCAGCCCTGTTCGCCGTGACCAAGATAAGGCTGACAAGAGGTTTTTCACCACCCTGGCGATCACCGCTCATCGGTCAACTCCACTAGGCATTCTACTGCCCTGACTATTTCATGAACCACACTATCCCGCAATGAGCTTGCCGGCCCCCTCGCAAGAAGAGGTTTCGCGGCGCACTGCAGGGCCAGCCGGGGCGCTGGTTACCTTTGAGGGGCCGTGTTAGGATCCCAGCTTCGAATGAGCTGGGACGAAGGCCGATCACAGGCATCGTTGGAAATCATTAACTCCTTCAGATCAAAGCGACAACATGAGTTCAAGCGCCCAACCGACATTCCTGTGCATCGGCATACAGAAGGCCGGAACATCGTGGCTCTACCGCATGGTAGAACAGCACCCTGAAGTCTGCTGCGCGGACCCCAAAGAGCCGCATTTTTTCAATCGCCACTACCACAAGGGCCTTGACTGGTACTTGGCCCATTTCCAATGCGAGGAACAAACCAGGGCGGTCGGCGAGTTCACACCGGACTATCTATGGGTGCGGGACGCGCACAGCGAGGCACGCGGGTTCGAGGCAACACCGGACGTCCCCGCCCGCGTGGCCGAGCATTTTCCGGACGTACAGCTCATTGCCATCCTGCGGGATCCAGTGAGCCGTGCTGTCTCTTCGTACTTTCACCACATCGGTGCCAACCGAGTCAGCCCCAACCGACGTATCAGCGAGGTGGGTGACCAGTGGGGCATCCGCTCCATGGGCCACTACGCCGAAAACCTGGAACGCTGGTTCAGGTATTTCCCGCGGGAGCGTTTCCAGATCCTGATCTACGAAGACGATCTCACCGGCGACGCGCGCCTGGATACTCTCTCCGGGGTTTTCCGCCACATCGGTGTTGGCGACAGCTTCCAGCCGGAACATATGGATGCGCGCTACAACAAGCGCCGAACCCCCTTCGATTACCGGCTTTCCCGGCTCCCGGGACGGCTGCAGCATATGGCCCGCAAATACGTTCCGGAGGTGGTCAAGCAAAGCCGATTCTGGGACATCCCGGTCTCCGAGGACGAAATGGAAGAACTACGTCGCTATTACGCGCCCCACAACCAGCGCCTGGCTCATCTTCTTGACCGGGAACTACCGTGGGAGCATCCCTCGTAAGGGCGCAACGAGATGCGGTGGCTTCCGGATCACTGCAAGAGAACACCCTCTGGCAACAACCCCAAATCGTCCGATGGTACCGCCACATAGTCTGTCATCGACAAGTCGTCATGGAACCCAAAAGCCCCGATTTCCTCCAAACCGAGAAAGGATTCTCCCGCCTCTTTGCAGATCCGGAACACGGTGTAGTTCGCTTCTCTGAAAATAGCTTCGATCTGATTTTGGCGTCCCAAGCGCATGGTATCCTCTTCAGACCTACAAGGTAACACCTCGAAAAAAATGATTGGTCGACTCTGAGAGATCACGTCAGAAAGCGCGCGGAGCACCTCCAGCTCTGCTCCCTCGACGTCGATCTTGAGCACACCTAGCCTCGACATATCCAGGCAGCGGGCAATATCTTCACCGGAAAGTACAGGTACATGCCGTATCTGTACCGGAACACGATTACCTCGGTACTTTGGAATAATAGAGGCCGAGGTGTTGGTGGTACTAGAGTTGAAAAACTCTAAACGCACAACGCCACTCTGGTCAGAGATCGCTGCTGGTACTAGTGTGCATTCTTGTAACTTATTCTGATCTACCAAATTTTGTAGGTAGTAGTTACAAGCTGGATTAGGTTCAAACCCAAGGTATTCACGGCCCGGCTCAATCGATTTTACCTTCAACAGAGTCTGACCTACGTTCGCGCCGACATCTACAAAAAGTCCTTTACGCATATTTAGTGCTAAACTCAGCGAATCATTCATCCAGGGTTCTGTAGGATTACAGTGCATGCCATTAATCACAGGGACGCGGAATACGCTGCCATTATACGAGCGCTTCCGACAATAATTAATTCCTGTCCGTAAGAACGCTCGAATGGCTCGATATGCAACTTTTATCATCATGAATTTACCTTTAATCGCCATCAATATTATGAGTTAAAAAAATAACCCAAGCACCTTTTACGCAACGGCCTAATTGTGAACTCAGTGTTCTTCTTGACTCCGGTAAGCTGAGGCATCATCTGCAAGTTGTCGCAACCAGTAGTTTTCTGCCGCCAGACGATCCACCTTCTCGTTGAGCTCATCAACAGAATCCCTGAGGTCATGAATAGAGGAAGTTGAGAGGTTGTAGGACTGCGCCCGCGCCACGGCGAGCAGGCGTCGGCGCACCGGGCTCGGCAGCAGAACCCGGCGCAACGCCTGGGCGGACGCCTTGCGCCAGCCATAAAGCGTCCCGAACCAGAAGGCGTTACCAGGAGACTCCAGGGCGCGGTAGAAATAACGCACATCACGGGGAACACTCCCCGGCTGCCGCAGTATCGCCCGCCCCTCCCCGCCGAGGCGCTGCAGGAACTTCCTCAGTTCCTCCTCCATCGCAGGACGGTGCTCGGGGGCGAGCTGGAAGTAAGCGCCACGGATGAACCCCAGTGCAAACGGATACCATGCCCGCAGGAGCCCCTTGGGATCCCCCAACTCTTGGAGATCCTCCCTTATCGCCTCCATAACATGAATCACCTGGATAAACCGTGGCCCGATGGTGCCGGTCACTGAGTTCGCGTGGACGCGGTAGTGATACAGCGGCTCCGGCACCACGCTCACCTGTTCTGCCAGGGACATTGTCTTCCAGTGGAAGATCACGTCCGCCTTGCTGTAGAACTCTTCACGGAACCGCAGGCCATGCCGCCACAAAAAGTCCACGCGGTACAGTTTCATCCAGACATAACCGAAAGCCAGGGGGAAGCCGTCAGTGTAATCCCCACGCTGCCACTTCCGAAGATTCCAACGCCGGACATCCGGTGATCGATAAGGCCCACTCAGGTAGTCCCAGCCGACCAGGGTAATATCGGCGCTATCCGTCTCGGCACGGTGAACAAGCCGCTCGACGAATGCGGGTGAGACCACATCGTCACAATCGACGGAGAGCATATACTTGCCGCGCACCAGCTCCAGGCCCACATTACGAGTCGGATACTGCCCCCGATTGTCCTGATGCACCACACGCATCCGCTGGTCCGAGGCCGCGTAGGCATCAAGGATCTCGCCGGAGGCATCCTGGGAGCCATCATCAATGCAGATGAGTTCGAAATCGGTAAAGGTTTGCGCGAGTACGGAGTCCAGACACTCGCGCAGAATACCCTCTACGTTGAATACCGGCATGACGATGGAAACAAGAGGTCTCATTAGCGCATTTCCCTGTTTGCATGCGGAGGACGAACCGCGCGGGGGCATTGTTCAGGCCTGATTCCCTTGGCACGGACCGCACAGACAAAGTATGTTAGTGGCGATTAACGCCTAATCTATGCCCGGATCGGCATGGTAGCGGCTGCCCATTACAAGGTCCATGCAACGGATACTATGAGCCAAGGAATAGAGCTGAGGATGACTGAGAATCCATGGCGGGAGCAGCTCGTATACTTTGTGCATCGAGGCCTGTCGGACTGGCAGGACCTGGACCAACAGATTGAGCGCCACGGGCTCGATCAAGTGCTTCTTGGCTGCCGCAACGGTCGGGATGCCTGGGTTATCAGTACCTACACGCGATTGCGTCGCCGGGGCTATCCGGTGAAACTTGTTGATCATTTTGTTCCCGGCGCACTCTGTATCGCTCACCGAGACGATATTGCCAGCGCCCCAGGGTTATGGCGATCATTTAACGTCGCCATTCGCGCCGATCGGGAGCGGACCTTCATCTCAGACCTGGAAGTCGTCCAGAGCCCTGCCGTCGTCGACGCGCCGGGTGTTTACTATCTCCCGCACTGGCCACAGCCGGCACTGATCCCGCGAGATCCTGAACGCGGTGACAGGTTTGAGCGCCTTGGCTTCTTTGGACCGAGAAAGAATCTGGCGGCCTGCTTCCGCACCCCAGAGTTTGCCGAACAACTCCAGGCTCTGGGCGTCGAGCTCGTCATCCAGGAGGAACGAGAGCAATGGCACGATTACTCGGACATCGACGCTGTTATCGCCGTCCGGGACGGCCTTCCCTATTTCCTGGCCGGCAAGCCGCCTGCGAAGCTGTTCAACGCCTGGCGCGCTGGGTGTCTAGCCTTCGTCGGTTCTGAACCCGCTTTCCATCACTACCGACAATCAGAAGACGATTTCATTCACGTCATCAATGCCGAAGAATTACTGGATCGCATAAGAGTTATCAAGGAAACACCCGGCTTGTACGACCGTTTACGTCTGCGTGCCGAACAACTCGGCGCAACCGTTGATGTTCAGCACATTGAGGACACCTGGATCGCCTTCCTTGAAAGCACTGCTCTTTCCGGATACAACGACTGGTGCGCCCGTTCTTTGTGGCACCGTTATATCCGGTCCCTACTTTCACACGGCTATAGGCTCTTTCGCAGATTCCTCCGAGGTAACCTTTATACGCGGGGCTACGATGTGGAGGGTAATCCGCTAGGAAACCGGCGCACGTTCAAGCGGCGCCTCGCACTCATCGCGGATGGTTTTTTATCTGCCTGGGATCGTCGTCAAAGGGCGCGTAACCCCTGATCTTTTGGGTTAAGAGCTACGGTGTCTAACGCACTCACTTGGGTAGATAAATGCAATCAAACTCGATAGCGTGCGGAAACCTTGATTCACTTAACGAATATAACCCGCTTACTTCAAAGCCTTTTGACTTGAATGCTTGGAGAGAATCCTCAAAAGCTGGCATATTTTTGTATATCGGCATGACCGATACTTCAGTTTGAACCCCATGAATCAGATTAAGGCACCCAGATGCTCCATCGAACACTTCCAGATCAAACCCCTGCGTATCGAGTTTCAAAAATACATTGTTAAACGTGTGTGTTTTTTTTATATCTTTGATTACCTCATCGAGCCTTTTTGTTTCAAGTCTTATTATCTTTATTACTGAGTTATTCTTAAATTCTTCTGTCTCCGAACTATCAGGCTCAAGAAATGAATTGAAAACACTTTTTTTCATTATATGAAAGTCAAGCGGTTTTCTATCCTTGCCAAGGGCGTAGCCATAAACGAACCATTTTTCGTCTTTTTTCTGCGCCTCATGAAGTGTTTCAAGATTTTGAGGATCTGGTTCAAAGGAAATAATTAAACCTTCATAGCCTACATTTGTTCTCAAAAAATCGCGATATTGACCAATATTTGCGCCAACATCGAAAATGCAATCAATTTTATACTCAGAGATTATTTTTCTGATCCTCATTGCAAGAAAATATGAGTCTAACCGCCATTCGGGAATAGCTACAACTCCTAACTTTCTTGCCATTAAAAAGAAAGAATTACGAAGTACCTTTCGTAGTGCCATGATTTAATTACCTTTTTGAGTTAAGGTGATAACTTCAGTACTTTGGTGTGGCTGGGTAGAGGTAGGAGAGCCGCCGCCGGTACCCTCATCGGCTTTAGCAAGCAGCAGACCCTATTACTGGCTTTTCAACGGCCATTGCGCCGCGAAGCGCAACCGAGCGTTGTTCGAAAGAAACCTACCGCTCGTCGCCCACCTAAGTGCAGCCCCTGCGGAACACTGACGAGAGACAAGACGGTCACTAATAGTTTGGCGTACGCTATTTGGGATTGTGTAATCGACGACTTCCGCAAACTGTAATACATCGACCTTACCCATTGGCTCGCCACACTTTCGAGCGACTTTTCTTTAATAAGACGCCGCAGCGCCCGAACCGTTGACCTGTCACGTGCAAGTGCCGCAGCCCCATGGGGGCGAACCCATGGGTGTGCCAAACAAAAGCGCAGCGCCGGATTGTTACGTACCCTTGGGCCAATGTCGCTGGGCAGGGACTCAAGGTCGGAATACACATATTGCCATAGGCCTCGACGCGCCATGATATTCGCGCGTATCAGCCGGGCCAGACTGTCACACTCTTCCTGTTTGAGATCGCTTTTCGCCGAGGCAGGAACATACTCCTCCAGATCCATGGCTTCATAGAAATAAGGATATATCAGCTGGTCCGCCATAAACCAATGACGTTCTTTATCACGCACATCAAAGCGCTGATTTGCTGTCCCCCGAGCGCCCTCATGTTTACGTAGATAGAAGGTTGGATCTTCAATTCTCGCTCCCCGGTACCACCTCGCTACTCGAATGGCGTAATCGACATCCATATTACGGATCAGGTCCTCCCTGAACTCACCAATATCCGAAATCACGCTCGCACGAAAAAGCGAGCCTTGTAGCAGACAAAAGATGCGAAACATGACCTGAAGCAGATGGTAATCCCTTTCAAAGTCCGGGAGCCTTGACGCATGACGTGGTTTTATCCGGCCTTGCTCGTCCGTGTCGGAAATATAAGGGGGGCTGTACGTAAAACCGGCGCCGGGGTCTGATGAAAGCGTTTCCAAATGCCGCTCAAGCGCATCTTTGAATGGCAGATCATCATCGTCAAAGAACCAAAGGTAATCCCCCGTCGCGTATTGCAACGCGTTATTCATTGCTCTGGGCCTACCGGAGTTTTCCTGATACAGAGCAACGACGCTCGATGACCACTTATCCAGTACGTCACGCGTCCCGTCCGTAGAACCGTCATCTACAACGATAATCTCATCCGGCACCACGGATTGCTGAAGAAAACGGTGCAGCGCTTGTTCCAGGTAGCCGGCGCGATTAAATGTGGGGATAATCACACTTATTGATGGATTGGACATGCTGTTCCGGGTTCTACCCGTTTCCACGGACGACATCAAACAGAATGCGCAGGAATGACCGCCACGCCCCCGTTAGCTCAGGACCATAGCGTACAGCGCGCATCCCCGAGACAAGAGCCACCCAGCGCCGGCCATCGCTAGCCTCATGACGCCCCTTGCGCCCGTAGAAGCGCGATAGCGCGTCGCGCACCTGCCGGGCATCCAGTTGATCGGCGTGTTCGTGAATAAATGAGTGAATCAGGAACTCGTTGGCATCCAGGCGAGTCAGCTTGTCGCTGGAGATCTGGTTTTCCATGATCCGGTAATAGGCCCAGCACTCGGGGACGTAAACGAAGGGGGCATGGAGCGAGACATGCAGCCAGAGACCGTAGTCTTCCGCATGACGGTCTGCGGGGTCGAACCCGCCCACCCGATGCAACAGCTCCGCGCGCGCCATGGTGGTGTTCATGCTCACGAAGTTATCACCCAACAGTTGCTCCGTGATCCAGCCGCTGCGCCGCCGCATGTTGCTCAGCGGGAGCTGATTGTCCAACGCATCGACGAAGATGTAGTCGCCATAGACGACCCCAGCTTCGGGGTGACGCTCGAACACTTCAACCTGCTGCCGCAGTTTCTCCGGTAGCCAGGCATCGTCAGAGTCCAGGAAGCAAATGAACTCGCCGCGACTGTGCTCGATGCCAAGGTTCCGCGCAGCGCTCTGCCCCTGGTTCTCCTGGCGGAAGTACTGGATGCGCTCATCTTCATAGGAGCTGACCACACCCGGCGTATCATCCGTGGAACCATCGTCCACGATCAGGTGCTCGAAATTGGCGTAGGTCTGCGCCAGCACGCTGTCGATGGCCACCGGCAGATAATCGGCCCGGTTATAGGCCGGAGTCACGATACTGATGAGTGGGCGGGCTGCCATCACGATCAAAGAGCCTTTCTGACCTTCCGGATGGCCCCGCTCAGGTTGCGTCGGTCATCGGAATCGAGCACACCAAAGACGAAAAGCGGAACATAGACAACGACACCGAGAGCAACGATTCCCAGAAGCCGGTACCAGCCATCCATTGGGAAGAGCTGCAGCGCGACAACGACACAGGTCATCATCACCATTGTTGACCCAAGGATCGGCAACAGAGTGGAGCGGACGTAGGTTGTCGGAGACATGGCCAAATGCCTGAAAACCGCAGCCCATACGAACGGAGCCGTCACCAGTTGCCCGATAAGCGTCGCGGATGCTACCCCGACAAGGCCAAAGGGCCGGACCAGGAGCAGCGTCAGAACCACGTTGATCACCGCGCGGGCTGAGTAAATGATTGCCAGTATTCCATGGCTGTTAAGCGCCATGAGAAAGCGATTGTGCAGCGGCAACGCACCACCGACCAGAGCAGTCGCCGCCAGGATCCAGATAATCGGTCGCACCTCAGCACCGTACTCCGGACCAATCCAGAGACTGATGAATACGTCCCCGATTGCGGCGAGCCCCGCACAGGAAGCCGCCGCGAGGCCATAGATGTACTTCGTACCGGTCTGGAAATACTGATCCATCGTTTTCTGGTCGCTTGCGGAATGCAATGTCGAAAACGCCGGCATGAATGCATGGCCCATGATCTGCGTTGAATCCTTGACTCTCTCCAGCAGCATGGAACCGAGGTTGAAAAAAACGATCTTTTGCGGACCAAGAAAGGCCCCGATGATGAGCGGGTCTGCACGTTTTGAAACTTGCCCGGCGATTCCCTGTGCCAGGGCCTTGCCCCCGAAGCGGAGCATACGGAACATCATCGACGGACTGAAGTGCCCGGGATGGAATCGATACGCGCCATAGGAAGGCGCGTGCAGAATGGCAAAGAGAAGCACCAGCTTCGACGCGGTCATCACGACATTGACTGTAATCAGCAACAGCAGTGGATCGAACTGCGGGAGATAGTGGTAGAGAAAGGTTGCACTGATAATCGAGTGGCCAATGGAGACATTGTTCTTGGTTGTATAAAAGAGCCGCCCCTCGTACGTGCTCTCGAGCGAGAAATAGGGAAAGGACAGAACAACGTGAACCGCGAAAATCTGGATCAGCGTCGCGTAACGCCCTACGGAATCGCTATCGGGAGCGAGAACCCCCGGGAACGTCATCGACCAGGTCAGTAGCGTCATGCTGATCAGCAGGCCCACCGCTGCCATCATGCAAAGAGATGTGGCAAAGAGCGCGCTCTGTTCCGCAGGATCGTCACTCCTGCTCAAGTAGGCGGTGAAGCGAGAGATGGTCGGCCGCAGCCCCATATCCAGAAGGCCGAGGTAGCCAACCACAGACATCATGATTTCCCAGATGCCGTAGTCGTAGTTCCCCAGTTCACGGATATACACCGGCGTCATCACCAGGGTGAT